>Ga0193749_1000015_pt1 | contig 17755 bp, 25 predicted proteins | sample L1s2metaG_FD_145081 | JGI IMG/M metagenome (GOLD analysis project Ga0193749, IMG submission 145081) | Soil microbial communities from a riparian zone of the East river system, Colorado, United States - L1s2 | ecosystem: Environmental > Terrestrial > Soil > Riparian zone | place: USA: East River...
GTCTGCATCCATAGGACCATTACCCGCTACTAACTCACTTACACTCACAGAAGTGGTTTCGGTGCCTAATCCGGCCGTAGGAAAGAGCGTTCTCTTCGCAGATTTAAATGGCGATTTGAAATCGACGGATGCTCTGGGAAATACAGTGGGTTACATTGAAGATGATGGAAGTGTTCCCATGGCTGCAGATTTAGATCTGGGAACTAATTCTCTCATTGACACTACCTCGGTAGTCCTTATTGATTCGGCTGGTGTACCCAATCCTGTTCCAGGGATGCATACCGTTTATAGTAACGCCGCAGGACATGTATCCGTAGCGGATAATTTAGGGAATACTCCTGTTCTCCTTCAAGATGATGGTAAAGTTCCCATGGCTGCAGATTTAGATTTCGCGGCCTTCTCTCCTGTCAATGTGTTTGACATTAAGGTAGATGCTTCAGCCAATGGAAATGCCTATTACGGAACTACACTCATTAATCCAGGAACTAATGGCGTGGTACTTGGTTCTACCATTGATAATAATGGTGGTAATAACAATGTTATTCTCGGTGACACTATTAGTAATGGTGGTGCAGGAGGCTCAGATAACGTTCTTCAGGGGCATACTATTTCCTGTGCAGGAGGTTCTGACAACGTTATGCTTGGTCATAATATTTCTACTGACGGCTTTGAGAACGTTCTCATTGGTAAGAACATTACAGCTGCTCCAGGATCCAACGATTTATGTATGATTGGAAAGGGAAATATTTGCACTGTAGATGGGTGTATGTTGTATGGTAGAGACCAACAAGGAGATAACAATTCTATGTTATTCGGCTATCAGAACATAGCTACAGATGAAAGTATCCAGATGGGTCATGGAAATACTTCTAGCGCTAGTGGAGCCCATATTCTAGGTAATGGTGGTACTAATGCTACTCCTAACTCTTTATTACTGGCCGATGGAACTCCAGGATTTGGTCTTGTTAATGTTAGTTCTGGAAGAGTGGGCTGCGATATTGGAACCCAAGCCATTCCATTCCAAGATCCTTACTTCAATGGATTTGGAGGTCAAGGTGTAAGTAGACCTGTGGCTACACAATGGACTCCAGTTACAGTGGGTAATTCAGGAATGGAATTAACTCTCCTCTCTGGAAGTGTCTCGGGCTCCCTCACTATTCCTGCTCTTTCTATGACGACCGGCACCATGTATGTAGCCACAGTCTCAGGAGTTATTACATCCACTGGTGCGGATAGTCCTACATTTAGATTGTATTTGGGAGGCGTTCTTCAGGGAACCTTCGCATACTTGTTTACAGCGCCTGAAGTGGGTGTCGTCTTCAACTTAATTCTTAAGTTTATGTGTACTTCCATTGGTGGAGGTGGAGCTGGCCGCACAATTATGTCCCTAGACGGACCCTTCTCTGGGGATGGAAGCTCCTCTACAGGAGTAGTTGATACCACCATTGCAGAACTAATTGATATTACCGCTCAATGGGGTGCCGCTAATATTGCTTCCACTATGACAGCACAGATCGTCTCCATTGTGCGATGCTAAGTGAGAATACTTTTATTATTATGTAAATAATAAAATGACTAAAGAGAAGAACAATCTACAGACTATGGTCGAGAATTCCAAAATAGAGGAGACTAAATCAAAGAGACAGAAGCGTTATTATGTAGCTGGAGCTTCAGGTGTAGGCATCTCAATGAAACCTCCTGATGTTTTCGTTAGGAGATCTCAACCCATTCCTATACCTACGCCCATCAATAACAATGAAGAATTGATAGAATGGCCACCGGATAGAAATTAATCTTCCCTGAATGAAATTGTTAATAGAGTTATTAGCAATACAAATGGATTTGCAAGCTTGGAACTCACCGGGTCCTAAACCCTATTTAAACCCTCAAGTGAATACTCTCACTGCAGTAACCGTAACTGCAGCTAATTTTATAGGTCCAGCCATTACTTCTAGCGCTATAACACTAACTGAAGTAGGAAACGTACCCAACCCAAACCCAGGAGATAGCACTCTTTTCGTGGATCTTTCAGGCGATTTGAAGACAACGGATTCTCTAGGCAATGTTACTTCCTATCTCGAAGCCGATGGTTCCATTCCTATGACCGGAGATTTCGATCTTAACAATAATAATTTACTTAATGTGACTGCCATAGACGGAGTTACATTTACAGAAGTAGTGAAGCAAGCGGGAGCCATTGTTCCTGGAAATCTAGCTTCCTTCGTTTCAGCTAATGAAATTAAGGATTCGGGTCTTGTTTCAACCGAAGTGGTAGAACAGAAAGGAGTCGTAGTGGCAGGAAATCTAGCTTCCTTCATTTCGGCTACCGAGATTACAGATTCTAGCATTGTAGTGGCCGATGTAGTAGAACAGAAAGGAGCTGTAGTAGTAGGAAATCTGGCTTCCTTCGTCTCACCTCAGGAGATTCAAGATAGCGGAGTAGATCCCACCGAAGTGGTAGAACAGAAAGGAGTTGTAGTGGCAGGAAATCTAGCTTCATTTGTTAGTGCTACCGAAATTAAGGATTCTAGCGTTGTTTCCACTAATCTGGTGCAGAATACTTCTACTGCAGTGTCGGGGAATATAGCTATCTTCTCTGGAGGAACGGGAAAATTAATTACGGATTCTAACACCAGTATTGCTAGTCTCACTGCTAGGGCTCTTTATAGTCTTAGTGCTCCTCTAAATTCTCCCGTTAACACGTTGCTTGAAACGACTATAGCTCCTACAGTTAATGGGATTGGTACAATGACACTCGCTGCAGGCCAAACGGTAGGCATGATAATCAGAATAAATGTTGTGGGTATTAGCGTTCCAGGAATAGGGCATTATAATTTAAAATTAAAAACTCAAGCTGGAACCTTGCTTACTTCAAGCAATCAAACTAATACTACTAACCAATATTCAACATTCGTTATATTAGTACAAGCCGCGAGCTTATTCATTATGTATTCTATGACTGGAACGCCAAATCTTCTTGCTACTCCAGCTTACGATCCCTCCATACAGAATTCCTTCTCCATAACAGTTCAATGGAGTATTAATACTGCTTCTTACACGGCTAATTTAATTACTATGGATGCTAGCTTCTAAATCTTCCCAACCCTGAATGAAATTGGTAATATATTTATCACCAATCTAAATGGATCTACAAGCGTTAAATTCTCCTCTTCCGAAGCCCTGGCTTAATCCTCAAGTAAATACTCTCACTGCAGCCACTATAGTATCGAGCGATACGCAAGTAGACACACTAGAAGTTAAGGATTTCCTAGCTTCAGATGGAACTACCTCTATGGTGTATGATGTTTACGAACAAACACATTGCATTCAGAATAGTAATCTCCTTCTACAGCTTACGACGGCTCAATTCCCCTCAGGTGTATGTAGAATTCAATCTCCCGGAGGAACGGGACCCATTATTTGTCCTACTTCAGCTGACATCGATAATGCTACCCGAATTACAACCGATGGCCATCTTATCTGGATGGATTTCATTAATAATTTTACTGTTGGCACTAACAATGTTATGACTGATCCCTCAAACAATGGAATTAATATTCCTAATGCTCAGGCCGGACCCAAAAACATTGTCACTCGCATGTGGTTCACTCGTATTGCAGGCGTATGGACTTGCTTGAATTAAGTTTCCTCGTTCGTTAAGTTAAAATAAATTTAACGACGAAAACATTTATACTTTTCTGTATAACTATACAGAAACAGGTTTTGGCTGAACATTGATGCGTGGGGACGTCCTTGTAAGAGAACATAAAATTAGGCAATTATGCATTTTAATAGAATTCCATTTTCGTTCGTTAATTTATTTTAACGAATATTTAACCACTTGTGGCCTCCGTAACGAGTTCATCAGGGGAGATGTGTAATTTCTTGCTTACATCAAATACTGCTTTAGCAAAATGATCTATTCCCCAGTCAGAGAAGAGGCTTCGAAGCACTACCCAACGGCCACAGGTAGCAACATTTTGCTTTAGAGCTTGGAAGTGGTAAGGAGAGTAGTTAATGTTAGTAATCTTATGTAATTTTAATAACATCTTGGCTAGATAATGGGGTTGCTTATATTCGATATCCTTAAATTCTGTATCTACGGGCGCCCCATAACTATCAAAGAACTCAATCCCATCAGGAGTATCTAGAAGTAACGTCCAGTGTCCGTAAACGCCTGGAATTTGTTCATATAGAATGGCTACCGGAAGCATGTTTAGAAGTTGGTTTGGAGTCATATTCTTAAGCTGGCTATAAACTATAACTTTCTTGACATAGGGCTGAATATCTGAGTTTGATAATGGCTTATTCATTCTTTCAAATGAGCAACCTAAAGAAAAGTTATCACAATTTGGTCCTACGTAATACTAAGCCTAATAGAATAGAGGCTGTAATAGATTTAACAAGACAGGATGTATTTCTTCTAGTGCCTGACAAACATGAAATAAGCACTATAAGATTTAGTCTTGATTTAAGACTACCTCTCTTTATCCCCTTCGTTCCTAACTTCCCCACTACCGATATGTCGATTACTTTTGGCTTCGGTGGTGTCTTATATCAGCGCTTTGTACAATGTACAGCTCAAGAAGCGGCTGAGGGTTATTTCGCTAAAGGACCCTTTCTAGAGGAACTTAATGCTGCAGCCACAGCGGCATATGCATTAGTTCCAGGAGGAAAAGCTACTCTAGGGCCTCCTTATTTCTGGTGGAATCCCGTAACACAGCTTGTGTGTATGTTCGTGGATGTTAATTGGGTGGAAGGAGTTCCCAATACAGTGGACATCTACTTTAACGAGCAACTCCAATCCATTCTTAATCTTCCTTTTAATAACTTTACTCCTCCTCCTACAGCTAACGGTACCGAGTTCCACATTAGAGTCCAGAATGATGCTAAGGTAGTGCCTCCTGTAGCGGCTAGATTCGGTTATCCTCTGGGAGTGGCTACTTTAGGAGGAGGTTCTGGCCTCCTTGAAGTGGATCAGGAATACGTGCAGCCTAATAATTGGATTGGCTTAGATAGACTTATTTTTACGTCAGGGAGTATTCCCATAGTTCCCGAATACATCCAGGATAGTAAAACCGCTTCGGACGCTACCCAGAATGCTTCCCTTAGTATTCTTACTGATTTCTCTATAGCCGGCCTACAGCAAAACGACTTATTCGTAGAGTATCTTCCCACCGCCGAATTCAGAAGAATTTCTATGTATGGAAGTAACCCAATGCAGCGCTTAGATTTGAGAGTATTTTACACTCTTTATGATGGAACAAGACTTCCAGTAATGCTTCCTCCTGGGGGAGCATTCACGGCTAAGATTTATTTCGAGCCCATCAAGTACTGATTTAATTTAATCCCTGGAGAGGATTACAAATGAGTGCCACAGTAATCGAAAATATCCCAGGGATTGATCCCCGTCTTGATGTCAATAGCCGGAAACAAAGAACAAATATAGTTCCCATGGGAGCATCCAATCTCTCTTATCAGAAGACTACTTCTAATAACGTCTCTAATTCTAGCTGTACATTTAGCGTTGCCGTTCCTAATATGAGAACTGCAGTGCCCCGTATAGTTTATTTTAATTTGCAAGGCTACACTGACTTCTTTGGGAATTCGGGAACAGCGGGCGCGCCTCTCCTTCAATGTCGAGGCCTTCCTCATGCTAACGGTGTTGCTGTAGGAACGGCTAACCTATTGGCTCCTAGATGCGATCCTCTTAATCAGATCATCCAGCAACTTCAGATTAACATTAACGGTCAAATTGTTTCCTCAAACACTGGACAATATGCTACCGTCATTCAGAGGTTTAACACTGAACGCGATGAGAGAGAATATGATCTCTCTATGTCTCCCATGATGCAGGATAATTCTCTCAACTACGCTGATGATTTTATGGCTGATAGCAGTCCTCTAGGTTCGACCCAAGACAATGTGTTTCAGCTTCCTCGAGGTTCGTTCAATCAGGTTACCGTCACGAGCAATACTTCCAATGGAAACAACACAGACACTGGGAGGATTTATTGGAATTACACTACACCTATCATTCTAAGTCCCTTCTGCTACTCGAGAAACTACCAAGAAAAACTTGCTTTCCTGCAGCTTTCTCAATTGGAACTGACTTTTACGTTCGGTGGAAAGGGCAGTAACGCTATTGCCGGATTGTCAGGAGGCCTTTGGAGTTGGACTGCTGCGGTTCCTACAGGCGCTCAAACATTCCCTTGGGCTGCTCCTTATGCTGGTGGTCCCACTATTTCAGCTGCTCAAACGACTATTCCCCAGGGCGGAGCTACTCTCTACAACCAATTCTTGTATCCTCCCATATGGCAATCCATTCCCCGCTCGCTCTACTATGCCTACACTGTGCCAACTTGGCTTCCTAACGCTCAACCCGTTATTAACGCTGGGTTATCACGCCAAATTATGTCACAAGCCATCCAGAGAAACCAAACTCCAGCGGATATCATTGTGAGAGTAGCGGAACAAATGTCTGACTTCGACATGACTAAGTCTGATGTTCCTTGTTTCGCCATCACCGCTTGTGTTGCTCAATGGGATTCTGGGGCTCCTGCTCTCTCTACACTTTCTCAATATGACTTGTACCAATCGCTCTACGTTACTAAAGGAGGTACAATGAGCTGGAGAGAATGGAGTGGTCAAACAGGAGCTCCAGGCCAACCTGCAGTGTATGATTCTGCCGTAGGGCAATCAGGAACAGGCATTAAAGGAAGCTATCTGCGAATTACGCCAGGTATTGATATACCTCTTCCTTCTGGTGATGCTCCCTCATGTTCAATGCAGAAACATACCCTGCTGCTGACAATCACAGTGACTAACTTGACTAGCAGAGACATTATTCCTAGTGTGGATGTGTTAATTCTAGATGAGGGAGTCTTCAAAATCGATGAGGGAATAGCCTCACAGCAGAGTAATCTTATCACTCCAGGTGAAGTCAAGTCTCTGGAACATTCTAATAACAATCCCATTCCTTATTACGTGCCTAAATCTGTTCTGGGTGGTAATTTCCTCCACGACATTGGTTCCTTCTTTAAGAAGGCAGTGCGACCGCTTATTACAGTGGCTCAGAAATTAGTGCCAGCCCAATATCAACCCGTTGTGACGGCAGCGGATACCATTGCCAAGAGTTATGGCTTGGGAAAGCTAGGCTTGGGTAGAATGAAAGGCAAGAAGAAGAAGGTTCGAGGAGGATCTATGCTCACACAAGAACAGCTAGAAAACCTAGCCTTGACTGATTCAGAATGAGAAAGGAATAATTATTGTGTATATTTGTATATACACAAACATGCCGCTGCTTAAAATACCTATCACCAAGATAGCTCTACCTGAAAGTGCTCCTGGCAAGGATCCACTTCAACTTCAGGATAGAGGCTTTCACATTACTATTAATACATGTTCTTCCGATTCTAAATTAGTGGCCCCACTTAGAGCTGTGTGGGCGTACGTGGTTAAGCATGCTAGGGAATTCGTTAGAGGAAGGCCTGGAAGTAAATTATTAAGCGTAAAGGAATATAGTAATGTAGAACGCTCTACCAAGTTTCATAAGATACATCTTCATTCCTACTTCACATGTGTCACTACAGGTATCTCCTTCATAGATCTAAATAGATTAAGGAAGTTTATTAATACTAATTTAAGACAGGTTCCAGGATTCGTGCGTTCCAATCTTTGGGTGCAGCCTATTAAATCATATAATGATGACAAAGCAGTAACGTATTACATTAACAAGGATCCTATAGAAGATGATTCAGAGAGCGATAATGAATTTGAAGTGATGCCTCTATCGTAAAGGGAGAAGAATATTACTAAGGAGTAGTAATATTAAATAAGGGAGTTACCTTTTATGGTTTCCACAAGCGAAAAGTATAAGAAGTGCTAATCCTACATAGATCATATAATTTATCACAGGAATTTCGATTATCACATGTAGAGTATCGTTCATTTAGAATATGTGTTAAAGTACCTAAAATAAATCATATTTCACATGAAATCAAACATGGATACAGAATGAACATTGACATCTAGAACGTTAATTATGTTCTTGACTTTGGCTTTGAAGGAAGCGAAATCGTCCTCCTTCCAGACATAATAGGCTGACAAATTATCATAGTCCTGGAATTGGATGTCGTGTAGTCTGGCTAAAGCCTTGGTTACATCCTGCATTTTGTCTTTAGATTTGAATTCTATGCCATAGCCCGTCATTCCCTCTGGAATGAAGGTTGCATGATGGTCAGTTTCATCTAAGTCAGACTCAGAGATAGGAGTGAGTCCCTTGAATTTAAGAATGGATTTAGATTTCTTAACTTTTCTAGGTACATTGTAATGAAGTTTACATTTATGAGGAGAATACTCATAATAACTGCTGGGGCAATCATTATGGCAGACGAAACAATCAAATTTAATAGCGCGTGTAGTCATTTAGATTTACGCTATCCGTTAAGAATTCTGTCATTAAAGGTCCTAGAGAATTACATAAGGCGCTTCTCCAATTTCTCTAGCTTGGTTAAGCGTTCTTCCATTTTGACCATGTCCTTCCTCATAGTATTGAATTCTGTGGCGAAATACTTAAGATCTCTAACGATAGACTCTAGAGTGGAAGTAGAAACCTTACTATAGGCTATTACTTCTGCTTCGGAAGCTTCCTTGAGTTCATTCATAATGAACGTACATGCCGCCATCCTTCTAGGCGCTTCTCTATTTCTAGCAATGATAGCCGCTTTATCCGTTTTACACTTAGAACATAATTGTTTGGAGGTGCCAAAGTCTTCATCCTTATTAGTGATGCCACAGTATTTACATGTAGCCAGGGGAGAAGCAGTTACGGTAATCTTCTTGGGTTTGGGTTTAGTTTCAGCCATTTTGTTAGCTTAGCTTAAGAATATATTAAATAAAGTCATTTAATATAAATATTTTGGTTTAACCATCAGGTTCGCTTGTTGTTTCTGGTGCAATTTCTGGTTTCCACATTACTGCTCCATTCTTAGTATAGGTTCCTATTTTAGGTTTCTTATCCTCAAATTTATCATCGTAAAATGTGTTCTTCTCCCATTCTATTTTATAATCTGGCTGACCTTTATGGTTAGTGAAAGGAACTATCTTACCGAAATCCCATCTATCCTTAGATATGTAATCCTCCGTCTCTAATTTTAATTTCTTAGCCGTCTCCATCATTTCGTCATCGAAAGGCTTCCAGTTAGAAAATATAACCGGCCTACACTCAGGCATAGAAATACATTCTCCTCGATATTTAGTCGATGTCATCTCGCCATCCAAAATACATTCTATCGTATCCCACATTTTGTGTGTTTTAGTTGCTCTAGGTAAATCTATCAATATGTATTTAGCGGTAGCACCAGATTTTAGTTGTTCTTTTATACAATTAGCAATGTTAGCTGACCCGCTAACCGTCTTAAAATACATTCCCCCATAATGAGATCTAAAACACTTACAGAAGTTAGTTTTGTCCTTGCCTCCATCAGGATCATAAATCCATTTTATACGTCTATAATTCCATTCTTTCGCTGGTAATTTAGTCCACATTTCTGCATGCCAATTATAACGAATATATGTATCGATATCGAGTTTAACTCTGGTTTCTGCTTGTCTTTCCTCCCAAATCCTAACTATTCCGTTAATATCTCTAAAGTCCTTGGAATATTTAATACAAGCCTGGACAACAGTCTTACATTCAAGAATACCTTTTATCTTTGATTTCATGCTGTTTGCTTCATAGTTCTCATACCAATGTGCCAATTCCTTATCCATTACTTCATCGTAAAGAATTTTACTAATGAGAGACATAGACTCGAGTACTTGAGTGAGCGATTGTGCATTTTTAATAATATTAATTGTGGGTACCATCTTTCTTATGTTAAGAGCATTTCTATCCCTACACTGAATTAAGACCTCAGAAGAAATAGCAAAGAGATGGTCGTTCGCAGCTATTAACGAGTAAACATTACAATTAGGATTTAACTTAAACACAACTTTTTTAACTTCCTCTACTGAAGCTGCTCCCTTATAATGTAAATATAAAAATTTATTCCGGATCCTCCATCCATCTTTACCTACAGGAACTTCTTTGAGTTCATCTCGTATATTTTTACATTGATGGTCAAATTGCTGTGCTTCTTGCTCTGGCGTTAATTCCGGTTCACTCATTTTCAAAAGGAGTATAAATAGTTTTTAATTTTTCACTTATACTTATTTTGAAAAAAAATATTCATGTAGAGTAAACAACACTTCCCATTGCGGATACAAAGAGGGAGACGCTTAAAACTTATTCTTACGTGTTTAACGTTTTCTTTCATTTATACTCGTGAAAGGAAGACTAACTCATGTAAAATATGTATTTTGGGCGAATGCTTCTTAATATATATTTTAAATATATATATATATATATAATATATTGAGGACCATTCGCCCAAAAATGATGTCATTTCAAACATTCTTCTTCGTGGAACCTTGATGAAAGGTCCAAAACAATCCTTTTTTTTTGTTATGCTAGTTTTAAGCCTTCTTCTTTGTGTAACCTTGATGAAGAGTCGTGAAATTGTATTTTGGGCGAATGGTCCAAAAATTTTTTATTTTTTTTTAATTTTTTTAGATCATTCGCCCAAAATTATATTTTACCTGTGTAACCTTGATGAAGAGTCTTAAAATTGTATTTTCATGCAGCGTATAAATGATTAACATAATTTTATTATACTCTATATGAAAGTAATAATGTCAAGCAAACGCAAGATTACATCACCCAAAAAACCTTTTTTATGTGTTTTATGCCAGGAAACTAATCCAGAGTGTTTTTATGCCAGGGGTAGGAAATCTGTGTGTAAAACATGCACTCCCAATTATGTAGCCAACAAAAAATCATTATGCCCCTTAATACGCAAGGATAGAAAATGTAAATTGTGTGGAGTCACAGACGAGAAGGAATTCTACGCCGGCAGAAAGGTTCTGTGTAAGAAATGCTGGAACAAATAAAAATTTGAGATTTTTAGATTCACTCTAGGGAAAATCTAAACATGAGCACTAACTCTAAGCCTTATTGCTGTGTCCGATGTGGAGAGGAAGATTCAAAAGCCTTTTCTGGCGGGAGAAAATCTGTATGTCGTCCGTGCGTGCCTTTTATGGACGAGGATTTACGTAAGCTTTTAGTTAAACCCTATGAATGTAAATTGTGTGGTGAGAACGATAAGGAAAAATTCTATCCAGGGAATAAATCTAATTGTAGAGCATGCGTTCTTCGTGACAAAGCGAACATGAGGAAATCTTGGAAATCCTTAAAAATCGATGCTAAACCCGTTAGAAGGAGAAAGATTGTTACTTCTACAGGCGAACCCCTAGAAGTATTTGGTAGAGAACCCATTCAGGAAGTTTTAATTTTAGATACTCCTTTAGATACAAAAGGAGTGTTAACGGAGGAAGATGATTGGGTTTCTTTTTATGATGGTGTTCAAGCATGTAAAACCCTGTTTGAAGCTCTGAGAAAATATGGTCATAATAAGGGTATTCTTCGTATTAGATCGATTTGGCGGCAGCGCCCTATTAATGTTGGTTTATCCTAAACATATTTTCCAGCCTTTCTTCTTCTCTAGCCAGATTACCCTTTAATATTGCCATATACTCATCGAAATCCTTAGGAGGAATATTATCGTGCGTATATCGCTGGTTATGCTCAGCATTAATGATTCGTTCCTCTAGAACAGAGACTAGAAGTTTTTGTGAAGCGAGGGTGTCCATTTTATACTCTAAACCTGCGTTAAGAATTTATTCGTTAAAAATAATTTTTAACGAACGAAAATAGAATTCTATCAAAACACATAATTGCCTAATTTTATGTCCTCTTATAAGGACGTCCCCACGCATCCATATAGCCCCAAAACCCTTGTCTGAGGTAGTATACAGGAAAAGTTTCATCCCTTCCTGGTTAAATTTATTTTACCCAGGCATTTTAACGACGAGCGGTTTATCATTCTTTCTAGGGTGAATAACAGTAAGATGACCATTAGGTTCCCATATAACGATAGGACGTACTTGATTAATGTAAGGCCAGCCTTCTCTATAGCCAGTTCTTCTATCTTCTTCAGCCATATCAGAAATGTCCCAATATGCTCTCCTCTGTATTTCGTATTGTATTTCTTTAGTATCCATTTAGATTAACGTTAATCTAAATTATGTTTGTTCATTCGTCTTCTATATCGTCCCTGGGGAATTCTCCAAATTCATCTGCGTATTCTTCTTCACTATATATTTTACAGGAGATTACATCCGGTATATATGGGTCTGGGCTTCCATCACTCATTTTAAGGAAGATAACTAGCCAGCATGTACTATCATCGTTACATTCAATTATCCTAACAATTCTTTTAGTTGTCTCTGTCATTTAGATTAAAGGTAATCTAAATTATGTTTTTCATTCTAATCCTCGTTTATCTCAACATAAACGTTTCCATCCTTATGTGGTGTTACATTGTAAGAATTAATCTCTACATGAAGATCTTTATATCTGATAGAACCTTTATTAATAACAAGGCCATCTCTAATAAATCCTAAAGGATCTGGCTGCTTCTTGTTATAGAATCTATCCAGAATATAATTAGCATCTTCATCCGTAATATTCTTGTCATAGAAAGCATCAAAATCCTCTTCGCCTAGAAACCTATTGGATTTAATGGGAGCGCTGAATACATCACCATCAATAGTCATCTGGAAATGATAAGTATAGGTTTCCTTGTTCTCCATAGTACACATTTTAGATTAACGATAAAATAAAAAATAAAAATCAAAAATTATTTTCCTGGTTAATTTAGTTGGTCTCATCTTGGTTAGAATTATGGTATCATGTATTGTATGTTATTCCTGCGTAGTAGCTACTACGAAAGTACTCTAGCCTACAATATGTATACGAAAATATTTCTAACTGAACATATTTAGATTAACAATGCTCTAATCTAAATGGCCACAACAATTATAGATCATGAAACGGTTAATCTTTCTAAGAAAGAAATGGATAAGAAGATAGATGATAAATTCGATAGATACTCTATACGACCCCTTCTAAGTGCAGAAGACTTAATCGAGTATGAAAGGCTAAAGGCAGAATCTAAAGCTGGATATGATACATATGAGAAAGCCTTAGCAGCATCGTTAGATTTGGCTATGCTAGTATCGAAATATAGATGAACATGATTTTAAATGAAATAATTTAGATTAGATTAGCGTTAATCTAAAATGACAAGCAAGCAAAATAAACCCAGAGAACTAATTAATGTAGAACTTCCCATTAGATATGAAGATTTCATTGATTTCTTTAGATATGGACAAGGACGATCTCTTTTTACTAACTTCCATAATAGTCTAGCCTTATTCCCTAAAAATTGGGCTCCTGGATCTTCTAATATAGAATGTATGCTAGAATTCATTACGCATAAGCGAGATAAAGAACGAGAAGGAGAACGTTTATATAACTTTCTTTACTGGGAACATAATATACCATTCCATCCTAACAATCCGGATTATGATTCTAGAAGAGTCTTCTCTAAATTCAAGCAAGATTTCTTCACTAGGCATCCAGAATTCCTCGTTAAATCAGAATATGAATCTCGCTTCCTTAAGATGGAACAAATGCTAGCATGTATTTCGGATAAGATAAATATTGTGGCTGAATTAATGGAAATGGCTGAACATAAGAAGGAAGGCTTTGATTATTGTGACCATCATGGAATGAATGCTGTAGACTGTGATTATTGTGAAGAGGAAGACAATAATAAAGAGAATATAGACCCTCATCCGAATGTAAACTATGTAGACGAAGCTAAAGTAAGTGAGATTATCTCGTTCAAGTGTAAACCTGTAGGTGTTACTATTCATATGGATGATAAATCTTTCCCAGCAAAGGAAGTAACCCCAGAAGAACTCTATAATGAGCTCTCTAATGACTTTACACTTAAGAAAGCATAAGTGATATACTTTAGATTATACGTTATGTAATCTAAATGCCTGCCAAGAAGGAAGTAAAAGACGATACCGATGAGGAATCCTCAGAAGTGGAAGAACCACTTATAGGAGAGGAAGAGGAAGATGAAGAATCTTCTAATGAAGAAGATGAGGGTGACGATGAAGAAGAGGAAGATGACGAAGATAATTCTGCCCATGAGAAATTAAGGGAAGTATATAGAGAATTCATGCAGCGTAGGTAATAAGTGAAATATTCTAATTTAGATTAGCATTAATCTAAATGACTGAACGAGAAGAGAAAACGAAAGCTCTAGAAGTAATCTCCACTATGGCAGTGTATAACGAAACCCTTCACAGAATAATGGAAGAAAGAGATGCTATACAGAAGAGATATTCTATAACTGACTCACGATTTAACCTTCTCGTTAAGATGATTATGGCTTCCAAATCGTTAGATACTCTGGATAGAGAAATAATTTCTTCTTTCATTGATAGTTGGAAGCTGGATGATATTGAGAAAAATAAACATCCTGATGAACTAGATTAAGTCTAAATGGCAGAGAACAAAGAAGATGCTTACCTAGTGACGTCAGATAATACTCTAGAAGTAATCCCAGTTACCGTTATAGAACCCACAATGAAACCTAAACTTGTTCCTCATTCTAATCCCACCATCGAATATCGTTGGTTCGTTATTGAAGCTGCTTCCTCAGAAGAGAGAGCCGCTGTAGCCAAACAATTAACAGCTAAGTATGCCTATAAGGAAGTGGAAGGAGACGGAGGACATGGATGCTTCGAACATGACTTCGTTAAGACGCTAGATGTATTCTTCTCTCATATAGTACCTGTAACTTACTTCCTAGACATAAATCTTCTCTCTGTGGGTTACACCTTCCATTTGCATAAGGAAGCCTCAAGTGAGGAAGAATAGAACTGAAAGAATTTAGATTACATTAACGTTAATCTAAAATGGACGACTCTATGCGAGCTCTGATTAGAGCTGAAACCAACCAAGGCCATTGCTTACTTCCTTGTGGAAAGGAAGTAATGCTTCGATTTATGGAATCCGGAGCCATTAGACTCCATAAGAAACTTTGTCCTGCGTGTAGAGATTTTGTTTCCTTAGATAAAGAGGGGTCCACCAAATTGTTAATTAACGAACTAATTGAAAAAGGTGTGAGAAAGAAGTGCTCTAAATCCCTTGCTCGAGATGTACGGGAATTTCGTTAGCAAAACTAAATTAATTACCTTTAGTATAACACTATACTAAATGGATGAAACTAAGTTAAAGACGGTTCCTCAGGAAGGTGATTCTAACGAACTCCAAACGGAAGAATACCCTAACGATGAAAATGTACAACCTTGTGAGTGGATTCTCACTAAACAAGCTAGAAAGGGTCAGCCTTGTAATAAGAAAGCCTTTAATGACATCTATTGTACTCAACATAGAGCGATGGCAGATCTTAAGGAGGCTACAGAGGGGAAGAAATTAGATAAGAAAGAGGAATTCCCCATTCTTCCTGTGCCTCCTCCTAATCCTAATGCTGTTCAACATCCATGTCCTTCTAGAGAACCTAAAGCCAGGCCCGTTAAAGTTAGTGACATCTCTATGATTGCCATGCCCGACTTGCTAGCAATACTCAAGATATTCTCTGAGACTGCAGTGGGGATTACAGAAGCATTGAAAAAATAATTCTCCTGTAGAAGGATCTCAAATGACTATGCCAAATGAAAATTTGATGGCCTTATTACGGGGCTCCAGTGGAGGCACTCTAGGAGGAAGACGTAGAGGAAGTGGTCTTCTAGGAGGTAAATTTTGTCTCGCTAGACAACAAATTGGTAGGCCAGCCACTAAATGTGTGAAATATAATCCTAAGACCAAACCCAAGGGATGGACTCCATTCGGACCTTTTGCTGCATTTGATGACAGTAATCCTGAGGGAGTGGCGTTAGCTAAAGAGCAGATGGCAGAACGTTTTGCCGATCTTAACACATTAAGTCCAGCAAAGCTAAAGAAATTTATGACATTGCTCGATGAAGAGTATCCGGAAGACAATGTGCTGACTCTGTCTGAGAAAGAATACGCTAGGCTTATCAAATTACTTTACCCCAAAAAGAAGGTTTTTACCAATCCAGAAGGAGAGCTTGAGACTAGGCCCCGAAGACGAGTTAAAGTCCGCGAGTTCGAAGAGGAACTACCTCCAAGAAGACGGAAGACGGCGGCTGAAGTCGAGGAAGAAGTTGAGAGCGCTTTTGTAGGAACTGGTCTCCTTGGAGGTTGCGGATGCTGTGGTCAAGCAATGCCAACTGGAGCAGGAAAACATTATTCCTGTAAAACATACAGTAAAACTAAGCCTTACATCTGTACGAAATATCCCAAACATACACGCACAAAGGCTCAGATAGCAGCCACTGCACTGCTCAAGAAGAGAACGGGCTTCTTAAAGAGGTTAAGGCAAAAGGAAATCAGATTGGGTCAGGAACCTACCACCAGGGCTGAGTTCTTCGCTCAATACAAGGCTAAGAAGACCAGAAGACCAAGAGGAGCTGGTTTAGCAGAGCAGTTGATGGGAATGGGCCTCTACTAGTGATAATGTGAAATAATATTAAATTTTAACATAGAATATAATGTTAAAATGAGTCTAACCCTAGAGGAAAATGGCACGTATCCGATAGCTAAAGTAGTGGATTCCGATGGCGATCCCTATTATGTTTACCTTAATACTGGCATGGAAGAAGTTAAAACTAAAACCAAAAGCAAAGCCAAGAAATCTCTCGCTACTGCGAAGCTAGATCCATATCAAATACTCCATGTTAAGGCAGCTCTAGAAACAGGATTAACTATAGAGGAACTATATAAGAATCTTTCTCTGGGTCCTGAACGAGGAGAGAGAATGCTAGAGTTTAAAGTAGAACCTGGAGAGAAAATAGAAATACTCCCTTCCGATAAGCCTGAGCGTCTCTATGCAGCTGGCCCAACAGGAGCGGGCAAGACTTGGGTAGTGGCACAATATGCGAGGAACTATCACAAATTGTTCCCTAAAAACCAAATAATTCTCTTCGCTCGTCAAGCTAACGATCCTGCGTTTAAAGGCTTAACTCGAGAAGAAATAGTGCTAGATGCAGCCGAACAAGAGAAACATGACCGAACGCTAGAAGATCTAGCAGAAGAGATTAAAGAACGCCCACTTCAATCCTATTCCAATTCGCTAGTAATATTTGACGATGTCGACAATTTGATGTCCAAAGTGCTGTTAAAACAGATACACTCACTGAATAACGACCTCATGTGTAATGGGAGAAAGCAGAATATTAACGTTGCCTATATCGGACACATTATGCTTAATGCTCACCAAACGAAAGTAGTCCTTAATGAGGCCTCGAAGGTTTTCTTCTTCAGTGGTACAGGCGCTCGAGGCGTAACTAACTTCCTCAAAACCTACGCTGAAATGGAGAAGGGAGAAATAGCTAAAATTAAGGCTATTAAGGATAGCCGATGGATCATGTTAAACAGGAGTAATCCTCGATACGTGGCAACGGAAAAATCGATCTTCTTAATATAGATTACTAGCACTTAAAATGGATCTACAAGCGTTAAATTCTCCTCTCCCTAAGCCTTGGCTTAATCCCCAAGTAAATACTATTACGTGGGCTACATCCGTAGGACCATTACCCGCTACTAACTCACTTACACTCACAGAAGTGGTTTCGGTGCCTAATCCGGCCGTAGGAAAGAGCGTTCTCTTCGCAGATTTAAATGGCGATTTGAAATCGACGGATGCTCTGG
>Ga0193749_1000016_pt1 | contig 17712 bp, 14 predicted proteins | sample L1s2metaG_FD_145081 | JGI IMG/M metagenome (GOLD analysis project Ga0193749, IMG submission 145081) | Soil microbial communities from a riparian zone of the East river system, Colorado, United States - L1s2 | ecosystem: Environmental > Terrestrial > Soil > Riparian zone | place: USA: East River...
TTACTGGCCATCAGTGAAGGCCGCGGCGATGAAGCCGCCGAAGTGTCGATGCGGATGGGCGAACCTAAACCAAACTTTGACAAGGCTGACTTCGAACATAGGGTGGCGAATCTGGTGGCGCAACACTCGGACGCTACCCTTGATCAGATCAATGCGGGCCAGGTAGTGCTTGAGATCACACGAATCTCGGCTGACTGCTGGTTCCGTCTGCCTTCGGAATTCACCCTGATTGCGAAAGCGCTGCTGAATTTGGACCGCGTTGTTTACACGCTGTTCCCGGACTTTGATCCTAACGAGATCATTCGGGATGAAGCCACCGGCATTCTCACGCGCCAGGTTATCAAGAGCATCGAACCCGGTAACGTCTTAACACGCGTCATCGAGGTCAAAGAATTTGTCGAGCGGCTGCCGACGCGCGTTAACAAGATTCTCGACGCCATTGGAAACAACGAGCTGAAGATTGGCGTGGATGCTATCGATGAGCGAGTCGTGCTCGATGGACTTCAGAAAGTCGCCAACCGAATAACGCTGGGCCTGGTGCTGGCGGCTTTGATTGTCGGCGCCGCGCTAATGATGCGCGTCGAGACCTCGTTTCGCATCTTCGGTTATCCCGGCCTGCCCATGATCTTTTTCCTGCTGGCCGCAATTGCCGGGGTGGTGCTGGTCGGCAGTATTATTTTCTACGACAAGCATCCAAGAAAAAAGACGGACGGCAGCTAAAACCACGCTTGATCGACTTATTCGGTTGGTCGATCCGGTCGCGCAGGTTGATGGTGAAATTCCTCGCGCTGTCGGATAATGGCAGGCAGAGTTGATCCTAAACCGAAGACGCAAGTAACTCATCGAGTTGTTCGAAGTTGGATAAGATTCTCACGCCGTCCGTCTGCTTTACCTCTGCGCCGTTGATGTCGATGATTGCTACGGGCAGATTGCCCAGATCTTTGTGTGCATGCACCAGTCGCACCAGGACATCGAACGTAGGCAGATCCAAATCGGTGAGAATCATATTGGGACGATCTTGCTCGGCGATTTGGATCGCGTCTTCAGCATTGGCGGCATTCAGTGTGCGGTGACCCTTCTTGCGTAACATTTCCCCCATCTGGGAACTGATTTCACCAACATCTTCAACCACCAGAATCGTTTTGGTTTTTTTCTTGTCGCTCAAGAATTCACCCGCCCAGTTGAAAGTATCATGTGGCCATAACCGGTAATTGAACTGCGGAGCAAGAAAGCGATATTCAGAATGAAGGCGAATGGTTGCAGTGTCTGTACGGTAGCGCAACCTCAGTCGAGATTGTGAAGACGATGCCATAGGTTCACAAGATGACAATCTGTCCGAGGAGAGATTAGAAAAGAAAAAACACTTCAGGAGAGTGAATGTGAGCAGGGCTTATCTATAACAGGATTGAAGTTAGACGGCGAGATAGCGATTGTATTCAGTTCTAACTATTCCATAGCATTCGCACGAATAGTTCTCGAGACCCGTGCGGTCGAGAACAATCATCATGCCGCGGTGGTAATCGATCAAGCCCGCCTGCCTCAGCGTGTTGGCGGCGACGCTAACGCCGGCGCGACGAACTCCGAGCATGCGTGACAAAAAATCCTGGGTTAATACAAAGTCATTGCGATCTACACGATCCTGGCTCAGCAAGAGCCAACGCGCCAGGCGTTGCTCGATGCTATGCAGGCGATTGCAAGCTGCCGTTTGGGCTACCTGAGTAAACAGAGTGTGTGTGTAACGCAAGAGCAGATCACGCAACTTGCCGCCTTTGCGAAACTCAGTTTGAATGTCTTTGCTCGACATCCGCAGCGCCTCGCCTTCGCCTTGGATCAGAGCCTGGTTGGGGGTCGAATCGGCGCCCAGGATTACCGAAATTCCCGCCATCCCTTCAGGGCCAATTACGCCCGCTTCAACTGTAGCTCCGTTTTCCAGGGCCGCGAGCAACGACACCACGCCGCTGTTAACAAAATAAACGTATTCGATCTTTTGCTCGGGCATGTAGAGATTTTCCCCGAGTACGAGTGGGACAGATCGAAGTTTTGCCGCAAGAGGCTCGAATTCCTCCCGCGGCAGGGCTGCAAGAATCTGGTTAGCCATCTGCGGTTCCTGGATCATGGAGGTGGCCTTTGCGAACAACGAAACATAAATACCTTCGATTGCGAAGTCTCTACGGAACAAGAATAGGCGAGGGCGATCGTCAAGCGGTGCGAAAGCACACCATTTCCCGCAAGAGTGATCGATTGATGATTGTTTGGCAGTTGCTGCCTCCTTGGTCAGTCGCCGTTGAAACACACAGCTGACGGCACAAGGAGGGACTTTTGGAAGGAGTCCTGACCCGATGTCGAGAGTTGAGTTTAGAAAGAACAAATGGATTCGGTACGTATCGACGGTAACACCACCAGGCAGGGATGTACAGCAGGTGCGCGCGAATAGACTCCTTTTGGGGAATAACATAGTTGACTAACCAGTAGTCGGTTAATAGCGGCGAAGGGTCTTTGCACAAAAGTAATTCAACGCGGTCCGCTTGCGGTAGCAAGCGGGTAACCCGGTCGCTACCGCGACCGGTTCCTTACCCGGCGCGACCGGTTCCGTACCAGTTTCGATTGTCGTTTTTTAACGATTCATGGTCGGCGGACGTAACCGTATACCGTCAGCTCTCGGCGAAGCCCGATGCTCCTGCCCCCGGGTGGGCAAAACCAAAACTGCCCACCTCCACTTCAATCCGTAGGCGGGCGCAGCCAGATTCCAGGAAAAACCGGGTGATCCAAGAGTAACCCATTGCATTTGTTGAAGTTTTGCGAGGGTGTAAGAAGTTTTGTGTAAATGGTCATTGAGGGCCAAAAGAGGTAGGTTGGCACCAGGAGAACGGATGACCATAGACAATGAGCTGATAGATGATCTGTTGAAGGACTACAAAAAGCCGGAGGATCTGATAGGGGAGAACGGGCTGTTAAAGCAGTTGACCAAGCGACTGCTGGAGCGGGCGATGGCCGCGGAGCTGACCGAGCACGTGGGCTATGAGAAGCACGACCCGGAGGGGAACAACAGCGGGAACTCGCGTAATGGGACGTCGGCCAAGACGATCAAAGGAAGCTTTGGGCGGATGCCATTGGAGGTGCCGCGGGACCGGAACGGTACCTTCGAGCCGCAGATTATCGAGAAGCATCAGACGCGCTTCACGGGATTTGACGAGAACATCATATCGCTGTACTCGCGGGGATTGACGACGCGAGAGATCCAGCAGCACCTCGAGGAGATCTATCATGTGGAAGTCTCGCCAGCCCTGATCTCGAATGTCACCGAAGAAGTGATCGACGAGGTCAGGGCTTGGCAGAACCGGCAACTGGAAGCGGTTTATCCGATCATTTATCTGGATGCGATGCAGTTCAAGATCAGAGATGGCGGGCACATCAAAAACAAGGCAGTTTACCTGGCTATTGGCATCAAGCTGGACGGATTGAAGGAAGTGTTAGGGTTGTGGATCGCGCAAACGGAAGGCGCCAAGTTCTGGCTGCAAGTGGTGACCGAGATGAAGAACCGGGGAGTCAACGACATCATCATTGCTTGCGTAGATGGGTTAAAGGGCTTTCCGGAAGCCATTGAGAGTGTCTTTCCGCAGACCGAGATCCAACTCTGCATCGTGCATCTGGTGCGACACTCTCTGACCTACGTGGGTTGGAAAGAACGCAAGGAAGTGGCGGGAGATCTGAGACTGATCTACACCGCGGCCACTGAGGAGGAAGCGGCCCAAAGGTTGAATGAGTTTGCGGCCAAGTGGGACCAGAAGTTTCCTCTGATCTCCAAGTCATGGCGCACCAACTGGCCGCGGGTAATTCCGTTCTTCGCGCATCCACCTGAGATCCGCAAGGTGATCTATACCACCAACGCGATCGAATCTTTGAACATGTCGCTACGCAAGGTAACCAAAACGCGCGGGTCATTTCCCAACGATGAAGCCGCCGCCAAGCTGCTTTACCTGGCGCTGCGCAATATCGCCAAGAAATGGACTAGATCGGCGGTCCCTGATTGGCCGGCAGCGCTCAATCGCTTCGGCATTATCTATGAGGGCCGCTTGCCGGTTGACTGATCGCTACGGCGCTGATCGCCGAGGGCATAAAAGCGAAAACGGGCTATGGAAACCGTGGAAAAACAAACTGCGTTTTCCCACCGTTCCCACAGCCCCTACGACTGCTAAATAAGATGAAAAACCAGCCACCACCAAATCACAGACGATCGTTTACACAAAATCCTTGACGCTTCCGGAGCAACCGATCTGCTGGTTATCGGCCAAGAAGCGCGGAGGCTTCAGCAGACTCTCCAGCGGATCATGTCCAAAGAATTTGTCTCCGCGAAGGAAGCTGCCGTGCTCCTCAACTGCTCGGAGCGTCATATTCACAATTTAGTCGATCGGGCGCGGCGCCAGATGGACGATCATCCAATTCCGTTTCGCAAGATCGGAGAGACAACGACCTTTTTACGCACTGAACTTTTGGAATGGACCAGAGGGCAATCGAATGGCAATCAGCTAAGAGCGGTCAGCTAAATAAATCCAATCCAACCCCGAGCGGTTGGTGGTATATTAGCGCTGCTCAAACGGCTGTCATCCGCAAGGAGGACAACCATGTCAGTTGAAAATCGCGGCACCACAGACGTGCCTCGTTGGTACTACAGCTTCATGATTCGCCGAGTGCGTTATTTCGGGTCGATTCCTGAAGCACGAACAAAAGCCGAAGCTGCAAAAGTTGAGGCGTTGAAACGCCTGGACGTTTACGAAGGGCGTTACGGAAATGAACCTGGGACAAGAGACTTCTGCGCGTTTGTCGATCAGGTTTACATGGACTACGCGAAAAGCAACAAGATCACGTGGAAGCACGATGAGTTCAGGTGCGAAACTTTGAAAGAGCATTTCAACGGTATGCGTTTTAGAGATATCACGCCAAGGTCAGTCGAGAAATTCATTCTCGCAAGACTGGACAGTGATACTTGTAGGGAGAAGAAGCGCAGTCCAGTAACTGTTCACAAGGAGTTTAGTTTGCTCTCATCGATCTTCAATATGGCTATCAGGGAGGATGCTGCAAACTCCAATCCGTGTGTGAAGATCAGCAAGAAAGTTCGGGAAAAGATCCCGGCCAGAAACAAACGGGAACGGTTCATGTCTCTGGAAGAAGAAGACAACCTGTTCGCTCTAGGACTGGTCGGTATACGCGAGCGACTGCGTCTCGTGGTCAAACTTGGAATTCACCTGGGAACAAGACTTGGTGAGCTGATGGCAATCAAGCGAGACGATATCAATCTGAGCCCTAACTCTTTCTTCGTTAAGTTGCGGAGCAAAGGCCAGGATTTGAGAGTCGAGGTCAGACCTAACCATGTCTTGATTCCCAAAAGCAAGAATGGCAAGCCGCGCACAATACCTCTCAGCAGCGTCGCGAAGGGAATTGTCTTTGAGTTGCTTGCTGATGAGTCAACTTCAGATTATGTCTTCGCCAACCCGGACACTGGCAAGCCCTATACGAACATTGGTAAGTCGTTCGCTGCGGCATGTCATGACGCCGGAGTCGAGGACTTAACCTTTCACGATTTGAGACATACCTTCGCTTCCAGGTTGAGAGAAGCTGGTGTCGACGCGATCACCAGACGCGATCTCCTGGGGCACAGCACCGTGCAGATGAGCGACGATTACACTCACTCATCGGTGGAGTCAAGACTGCATGCAGTGGAGTCAATTGCCCATCACCGCAAGCAGGATTACAGCAAGATTACAACAAATGGCGCTTCAGAGATTCGCCTGCCGATCGCCAGTTAGTTGTAAGTCTTTGAAAATAAAACGGAAGGTTGGTAGCGGGGGGCGGGATCGAACCGCCGACCTTGGGGTTATGAAACCGGCCTACGCGACTTTGGTAACTTAAACAATTCAAAACGGTTGCAGCCACAGCGGTTTTAAACGAGTTTAATCTTCTATATGGAGCCTTTCGGAGTGCTGGTGCTTCTATCCGAATTCCCGTCACAATACCGTCACAACGTATACCGAAGGGCGTCAATTTATCAGCTTTCACCCAAAACCCGTCACCAACCTCCTCTCGGCTGTCCGCGAAAATGACCACTCCCTCATGGCATGGAATAACAGCAATCAGGGTCACACACTTGCTCCTTCTACGCCATCTCGACTTGAGTTCGTGGATTGGCGGCTTACGCCGGACATTATGCAGCATAAGCCCTCCAAGTCAGTGACGCGAAGGGGCGCAAACCGGACGCCCCGGACTTTTCGTGCAGAATTCGCGTTCGTACAGAAAGTCATCCCGTTAACCCTCTTTTCGGGCAAAGCCTGCTCTTACAGGCTTTGCCCGAAAAGAGCCTTCTGTACATAAAGTCATTGGTCTGTACGAAAAGTCGGTTCGGCGGGCGTTGTTTCTCATTTGTTGCGTCAGTGACGCGGTGCGTGATATCTAAGGCCGTCGATATTTGCAGCCTCACGGCCAAAAATGGAAAACATAACCAGTTGGTACAGGATTAGGAAGAACACCCGCGAAGGCGATCCACTTGAACAGGTCAAAGAACTGGCCCAACTAAGATACGACACAGCCGATAAGCCGCCGGGCTTTGCGGTTTTCCGCGCATGGGAATATGACAACGCCACGCCCTCCGAAGCTTACCGACTGATCTACTTTTCGCCTGTCGCCTGTTCGTGGTGCATGGCGCTGATAAGACAGCTCGGTGGTAGAGAGTCGGACGCACCCTCAGCAGATATGGAGGGACTTGCATTCGTATGCGGCGATGAGGGATTCGCCCATGATCTACTGAAGTGACGTTCTAGTGGCGCGACTATCCGTCGATATCGCTCCACAAGCGACTCGCCGGGAATCTCAGGCGTAAAGAGAATGCTATCGGTTAGAACGCCGATAGAGTTCACACTACCGCAATGGCCCTCAGCTCCTTCAACGATGCCATTGGCGTAGATGCGAATGCGCCGATCATCGGGATATAGGATCTCGAATATTGGATGATTACCAAACTCTTCCATTGCTGGTTTACCTTTCTTTCGGGTAGAATCGACCAGCAACGCGGGCGAGGCGTTCTAAAGGATTTGGGCGACACGGCTCCTGGCAGAGTCTTGTCGCCTTTCGTATTTCCGGCAAGCATACCATAGCAAGTCAAGTCAGACGTGTCCGACTCTTATTCTTCACCCGATTTTCTTTCGCTCTGGCTGGCTCTGATCGATACACCCATAGGCTTCGGCTTCGGCAATGATCGAATTGGCGTGCTCTTCTGCCCACTCCGTGCCGCGCGAACGCGCAACCACGTCAACGACGGACTGCTGATCGGGAGTCCGCTGCGAATGGTCTTGAAGCTCTCCGAATGAGTAGGCTTGATCGATGCTTAGATTCTTCTCTTGCTCGGTAAGTGGGCGACCTTCCGACTTTTCCATGTAGTCAATTAGACGTTGCTCGTCTGGAGTTCGATGCGGCTTTGGAAAAAGGCTGAAATAGAGGTCGGGATATTCTCTATTTAATTGACCGCACAACCCGCTGTAGAAGGATTCCCATTCTCGCTTGGCCATTTTGTTAGCAGCCTTGCCAGTTTTGACCGAGCACGCAAAACCAGAACGGTGCGCTATGGGAATGTTCATTTCTTTTTCCGCCTTCATGCGCCGCACGGACGAAAAGATCATACTACTTCGCGTGAATGGCTTTAACGGACACTCTTTGTCGAGCTTGGCGATTTTGTCGTCAATAGTCATTTGAACTATCGTACCACGGGCTAGGCAGCATTTGCGCAGCCTGCGGCTTCTCGCCCGGTTTTGTTTCGCAAGGAGCAATCTTCTTTTGCTATAGTGTCGCAACATGGCCGTCCCACAGACGTTCGATGAAGCGTTCGCGCGCGTCAAAGAACTCGTTGGAAATTTCAGTCAGAACGAAAGTAAGTATCTCGCTCCGGGATATTCAGAGGCGCAGGCACGTCTCGATTTCATTGACAAGTTTTGGACCGCCTTGGGTTGGGATGTTAACCACGAGGAACAGGTCGATCCTTATAAACAAGAAGTGAAAGTCGAGCGAGGCGTCGCCACCAGTGAGTTTCGCAAGCGTGCCGACTATGCTTTCCTCGCTCCCAACTTTCGCGATGTTCGTTTCTACGTCGAAGCAAAGAAGCCGCACGCCGGAATAGACAATCCAAACTTTTATTTTCAAACAATTCGTTACGGCTGGAACAACAGGACACCGCTCTCGGTGCTCACTGATTTCGAAGAATTGCGGGTGCTCGATTGCCGCTACAAGCCGGACATCAGCACTGCCCTTGGACACGCCGTCTTGAAGTATCACTACGCCGATTACGCCGACAAGGATAGGTTCCGAACTCTTTACCATCTCTTTTCGCGTGAGGCTGTGCTGAATGGATCGATAGAGAGCTTCGCGAAAGGAATGCCGAAGCTCTCGCGAAAGCGCGCGCGCGGAGCTGCGACGGATGAACATCAGAGCATTGACGAATCTTTCCTTCAGGAACTCGACGACTTTCGCGAAGAGTTGGCGCGCGCGTACAAGCGCAAGAATCCTGAACTCGACGGCGCTCAGCTTACCGAAGTTACCCAGCGCACACTCGACCGTCTGGTCTTCATGCGTTTTCTTGAAGACAAACTGATCGAGGCGGAGCCGCTAATCGAAGACCTGCACAAGCGCGGCAAGTCCTGGCAGAACTTCATCGCGACTTCACGCCGACTTGATCGAATCTACAACGGGATCATCTTCAAGGAACACAGCCTGCTCGACAGCGCCAGTTTCAAAGCGGATGAGAATGTATTCGACAAGATCACCCAAAGCCTCTCGCACACGGGCTCGCCCTACGATTTCAACGCCATCCCGATTCATATTCTTGGCAGCATCTATGAACGATTTCTAGGCAAGGTCATTGTCGCTACTGACAAGCGTGCGCGAGTAGAAGAAAAGCCCGAAGTTCGCAAGGCTGGCGGCGTTTATTACACACCCGAGTACATTGTTCGCTATATCGTCGATAACACGGTCGGCAAATTGATTGAAGGAAAGACGCCGAGCGAGATTCAGGAGATGCGCTTTGCCGATATTGCTTGCGGCAGCGGGTCGTTCCTGCTTGGAATTTACGACACTCTCCTTCGTCATCACACGGCCTACTACAACCGGACCAAGCGAAACCGAGCCGAAGGAATCAAAGCTAGGTGCATTCAACGTCCCGACGGCCCGCTTCAGCTTTCTTTTTTGCAGAAGCGCCAGATTCTCCTCAATAACATTTACGGAGTGGACATCGATCTTCAGGCTGTCGAAGTAGCTCAGCTATCGCTTTACCTGAAGTTGCTGGAAGATGAGACGATTGCTTCCGCACATCAGCAACAGTTAGAAATGAAGCAAGCACTTCTGCCCTCGTTGAGCAAGAACATCGTTTGCGGAAACTCGCTGATCGGGTGGGACATTACCGAAGGCAAACTTTTTGATACGGCTGATGAGCGCGGTTTGAACCCGATGAACTTCGAAGATGCGTTCCCGGAGGTGATGAAGCGCGGCGGGTTTGATGCAATTGTTGGAAATCCGCCGTGGGGAGCGACGTTTACAGAGGGTGCCCTAGCTTATTTGCGCAACAAGTATTATCGCGTGGTCGCGCGCATGGTCGATTCGTATCTTTACTTCTTAGATCGGGCGACTCAGCTTGTCGTCGATGCCGGAGTAGTCGGGTACATCATTCCTAGCACGTTATTGAACCAAGTCGATGCCAAGCCAGTTCGCCACTTATTGCTTTCGCGCGGGCTTACCACTCTGGTTAGTTTGGGCTCGCAAATCTTTGGCAAAAAGGTGCTGAATACCTCCTCCATTCTGGTCAGCGAGAAACGCGAAGATGGGCCGCTCGCCTTGTACGATCTTTCCGCCTTACCGTTGGCACGGCGCGAAACCGCGTTGAGTAATCAAGCAACGACGACCTGGAACGCGTGGAAGGCATTGGTCAAACGTGACTTGGATTTCACGTTTTTTATGAACGATCCGGCCGCGACTGCCCTACTTATGCGGTTGCGCGATGATCACAGTTCGCTTGGGAATTTAATTCCCAACGGCATTCAACGCGGCGTGACGCCCGACGTGATTAGTGCGCATGTGATCTCACGGGCCGACGCCACGAACGAAGGGCTCGAAATGGAACTGCTCCGTCCAAGCGTCAGCGGAGGGCTAATAAAGCGTTACCTGCCTTGTGAGAGCGATCAGTTTATTATCTATACCACGCGTGAGACACCAATTAAGCAGTTTCCCAAAGTCGCTCAACATCTCGAAAAGTTCAAACGTTTGAACTCATGCCCTGAAGTCAAACAAGGAAAGCATCCGTGGTGGACGCTTCACCGCCCACGAGATCCGAAGATATTCGACTCTCCCAAGATCATTGGCTTAACAACTACGAAAACCATCGAATTAATTTTCGATTTCGACAAAGCAGTCTATGTAACAGACGCAATGTACGTTTTTCACCCGCCGACCGGTTTCGATCCACGGGTCGTCATAGCAGTCATGCAGTCAAGGCTTTTTCTTTTCCTCTATCGTACAGCCAACCAAGGTGAGTCTCGCGTGATTCCGCAGGTTAAGGCATCAAAGTTGGAAAGTCTGCCGTTTCCCTCCGCTGATATAAGTCCTTCTGCCTCAGGAGACCTTAATAAGATCGTCGATCAGATGCTTGAAGCCAAGAAGCAACTCGCCGCAGTGCGATCAGAGGGCGACAAGAACTTCTATGAAAGCAAATGCGCCACGCTTGACCGCCAAATCGATGAGTTGGTTTATGAACTCTACGACCTCACGCCTGAAGAGATTGCGATAGTCGAAAGGGCCGACTAGGCTCTCTTACTTTTCTCTCTTACTTTTCTCATCAAGCCGCCGCCGCTCCAAAAGTCGGGTCAACGCCCAACTCGTACATCGACTGAATTACGCAGCAAAGGTTATGACACAGGACTTTGCAAAGGGCTTCGTTGATCTGGGCCGTCTCAGTCTTGCACCGCAACCGCTCGCCAAACTTTGCCTTGATCATGCTAAAGGTTGTTTCCACATTCGACCGCTTGTGATAGTGCGTTAGAAATTCTTCGCGCTTGAAACTGTAGAAATGGAAAAGCTTCGCCCATACCTCACCGCCTGTCCGGCCTGTGCTACGCGCCTTGAACGGGATTTACGGCATCGCTCCCTGCTTGAGCGACGCGTGAATGTTTGTTGCGCTCAGGTATGCTTTGTCCGCTGAGATTTCTTTCATCTCAAACCCACTCTGCGCGGTCTGCTCAACCAGCGGCTTGAAATACGGACTATCATGCTGATAGGCCCGGCTTACTTCTACGCTCGTGACGATATGGGTTGACGTTCCGCACATCAGGTGAAGCTTGATCCAGTCGTGCCAGTTTTCATCGCCGCCATACTTCACATCGAACCATCGCACAAAGCGAGTAGTCGAGAAGCCTGACGAGTCAATCGCAAAATCCTTTTCGATAGACTTGAGTGGCAAACTGCTATCCGCGATCAACTGTTTCAGATGCGGCGTGAGTGATTCCATTTTCAGGTAATCGAAGATCGAATTATAAGACGGCATCTTTGAGAGATAGCCTTTCGTCTTCGCGTCTCGCAAGTCGCTAACGAAACGGCGACCGCTAACAGTCGAGTATGTCTTAAAGGCTGCGCTGAAGATGATATCTGCGAGCGGCAAGCGTGGGCGTCCGAACGTCTGGATTGGTTCTTCGATGCCAGAGCATAGCTCATAGAGGAAAGTTAGAAAGTGCGCCTTCTCATTCGTCTGCGCGGCGTTGTAGGCGGGCCACTCTTGCTTATAGGTTTTCTTGACCGTCACGGTCTCAGTGAGAGTTTGGGTCTCACCATCATCCGTGTACTCGCGTTCAATCGTGTACTCTACTGCGAAGATGTGCTTGCATGGTTGGTTCCGAGCCTCGAAGTCTGGGCACGTACAGTTCGGAGATTGAGGGTTAGGATCGACTGTGTACTTTTTCGTCCCGGCCTGAGAAGGAACGAGCCACGTATCGCCCTTCCGAGTGAGCTTCGATTTCGCTGCTATCTGGAGTCCTTTGATTTCTCGTATCTTCATTGTGTCCTTGCCTTTCGGTTGGCGATTGGCTCACAATGAACTTGCTTGAATCCGATGTGAGCAATCGCGTTGGTTTTCAATTGGCCTCGCTGGTTGTTAACGCAATCAGCGGGGCTTTACTATTTCCTCTGCGGGCGCTTGCCTTGCGCCTTCGGAGTCGTTTCGTGACCGCTACTCTGCATAGCTTTTTCAACTGCCTGGATCACGAAGTCTTTCAACGTCATGCCGCTTAGTGCGGCTTGAGCCTTCGCCCGCCTAAGAAAATCTTCGGGCAAGTCTCTTAGGTTTAGCGCCTTGTTTCCCATGTGCCAAATGTAACATATGGTACATCTGTTGTCAAGGTGCCGACGGCGTGAAACCGGCCTATTGCTCTGGCAAATTCAGGCGCAATTCCGTACAATCTCTGGTCGTGGCCCCGGCCAGACTCGAACTGGCGACCTGACGCTTGAGAAGCGGACGCTCTTTCCATCTGAGCTACGGGGCCACAAGAACTTCACGCTCTCCTCCAAAACTAAAAAGCCGCTACCAGCTTTTCGCTGATACCGGCAATTCTAAAGCCGCCTTTTATTTTCTTGCTGAAGTTAATAATGCGGCTTAATTCCTGTGTACTACACAAGAAATAAAACTGATTATTGTGTACTAGAGAGTACACAGAAAATCGTCAGGAATTATTGTGTAGTTCGTCCTCCACTTTTCTCACGACCTCATCGTAGTTAATACCGAGACGCTCCAACTTCAAATTAAGCGCATTTGTCCTTGAGTCGCCGCCTGTCTTTAGGTTTATGCCCCCCTCACCTAGTTCTCCCGCAACATCCATTTTCTTGGGTGGTTTGCCTTCTTTTAAGCGAAGCGAGCGATACACGCTTTCAACCTTAACTAAATACTCTTGGCGTTCTCGTTCGCGTTCTTCTGCGGACTTAGGCTTTCGCCCGCGCCCCCGCTGCACGACCATGTGAGGCATTTCCTTCAAATGAGCACGTAGAAGATCGCGCTTCGTTTGAGCGACGCGCTGTGCAGCAATTTCGATTTCGTCTGTCGCGTCGCTGGTCGCCCCGATCCCGAGTTTGCTAAAGATCGAACCCATCGATGCGCTGATAACGCTTTGAGCCATCAAGTCAGAGTCCCGAACTGCCTCTTGGATTGCCTCCCCGATTCGTGCGGTTAGGTGCACCAACAGATAAAGACTTGCGGTCCCGGCCATGGTTTCCACTAAGCCCGCATTGTTCTCTATCTCTAGCTCAGCCAGCGTCACTGTCTTGGTTTCACCAGTTTCTTTGATCTTGGCGTGAATTGGGAATTCGTCGGCGGTCTTTTCGCAGTTACGGATTATTGATTTGATCACGTCGATAGGGGTGTAATCACAGGCAAAGGTTCCGTATCCTTCGCTGCTGTGTCCGCCGCATGTAAGAACAAGATTGTCTGCCTCGTCGGTCGAGACGTGGTAGAAGGGCTTCCTGCCGCCTTCGGCCTCCCAGTTGGCAAGTTCGGCTACGACATCTTGAAGAAGACTTTTGGCGAGTGAGTCAAGTTCAGCGTCACTTAACATTGGCGGCTTTCCTGAGAGCCGTGATCCTGAAAAGTAATCGGCTCGCCTGATGCGTTCAGGAAATCGCGTCTTGTCCTCTGCCTTACCTGGCCGGGTAAAAACAGAGTTGAGGCGAGCCGAAAGTGATAGTCGCATTATACTCTTGAATCGGATTCGACAATGGTGATAGTCTAGTATCCGACAACTGAATAGGGCTTTTGAGTTCCGGCTCTAGAGCGCAAGCTTTAGACATTTAGCTGTAAAGAACTCGCTGCCCTCGCCGGAGTTTAAGACTCGCGGCTTGAGGAAGAGACGGAAATTGGCGTCTTATCTTTGAGCGGCGAGTTTTTGTTTTTCACGTTAAGACATCAGACAGAAAGGAATAAACGAAATGTCTACACAACCGAATGCGAACTACGCGCCAGAAACGTGCGCCTGGTGCAAAGGCACCGCCGAAGATCGTCGGCCTAGTACCCACCGCCCTAACTATTGCGGGTGCTGCCGAGGGCAAGGCAGTGTTCTCGTGCCGCAGCCTGCGCGCCAGTGTGTTAGCTGCAAGGGCACAGGTACAGGCCCAAATACCAACGTCTCATATGACTCCTGTCCCGCCTGTGAAGGAACTGGATGGGCTCACGCGATTAGGAAGAGGGCTGAATCATGATTAAGAGACGGAAGGCACCGCGACGAAGGAAATCATCAACTCAACATTTCCGAGAGATTGCGGAACTGGAAAGGACAATCAAAGATAAAGAGAATTGGGTGACCTTCGGGCCAACGCGGCGAGGAAGGACAGGCGACCGGGGAAAAACCGGGAGATAAACGGATGTGTTGATTAAACCATAAGCTGAGTTTGCCGAGCTAGTGGCCGACAAGTCGCCGCATGATCTGATCAGTGAAGGACTCGCGATTTAGGATAAACGCGGCGATGATTTGAGCGATTCCGATTATGCCTCCAATAATGATGCTCGCTACGATTAAGGCACGATTGCGGCTTTCGTTCGCCGCGTCAAACCGTCTGCGATCCGCCTCCGCAGCATCGGTCATTTCTTTCTCATACCGCCTTCGGGATTCTTCTGTGCGCTGTTCATAGGAGCGCCTATCGGCCTCTAAGCGTTGCATGATTAGTTGCTCGTAGTGTTCCTTCGGACTAAGGCCAGGCATGTAGGGATACCACGCCTCACATTTACGGTCAGCGGTGATAGCCTCCAATAGCTTCGCATCGCCTTCGTTCTGAAGGATTGCCATGAGGTTGATCTTTCCCATGAAACACATGGGCTCCGTATCTGCCACCATGCCATAGCTAACAACGTGCCGGGTGAAGCGTCCATAGACACGCTCCGAGTGTTCCACTTCGTAAAAGCGAGGGGAAGGAAAGTTAACCGTATCGCGACCGTGTTTGGATAAGAAGCCGCAAGAGCGGCATCGGCCTTTCGCCGCGTCTTCGTATCTGCCGTGAGACATAGCGATAAGCCTACCACTAAGCGGCGAGTCAGTGACGCGAAAATGGGCCGTCCGCTAAAATCGACTTTTCGGACAGAAATCGCGTTCGTACAGAAAGTCATCTCGTTAGCCCTCTTTTCGGGCAAAGCCGCTCTTACATACTAGACATTATCGGACGCCGACCTCGGTTTTGTGCCATCCGTCGAAACAGACCAAAGAAAAAGGAGCTGACAAATCGGACAAAACGCAAAGTGGACAGTCGCGCCGGCCGATGTAAGTTACAGACTCCAGTGGAAGGGAGGGCGGGATCGAACCGCTAATACGAGATTGGATTGCGAGACATTAGTATGCCGGTGGTTCGCATTTAAGAGTTGCTTTTTATGCGCCGGCTGCGAAGCATACGGGAGTGCCGGTTAAGAAAATGATTAGGCCCGACCTAGGTGTCAAGCCGCACATGCCTCAACACTCCGCAGATTTTCTTGCTAGAACAGGCGAATAATGTATAATACCTTGACTTTTAAATAGAGGCAGGCGTTTCGGTTTTCCCGGCGATTATTCCCAAGCCTGCTGTTACAGGCGGTCACCGCCTTAAAGACGGCAACATCTCCCCCTCGGAGTCGGCCCACAGTCTCTCTGTTACCCGCCCATCGGGACCTGTCTCGTCAAATACGGCGCATCTGACCGTCGCATTCTCGCAACCTTTCTCTGGAGGTTTCCCCATGCAACGTATTGTCGTCCGTCATCTAAGCGGTTCAAAAGCAAATCAGGTTGAAGAATTCCCACTGAACCATTTCAACGAGGTGATGCTGGGACGGGACCCGTCGGCTAGTGTTAAGTACGATCCTGATAGAGACGATCTGGTGAGCAGTCTCCACGCCAAAATCTCGCCCGACCCAAATAACTCGGGCCAATTCATAGTAACCGATTTGAATAGTCGTAATGGGACGTACGTCAACAAGCAGAGAATCGTCGGCACCAGCAAAATAGCACCGGGTGATCTCGTCCAGCTTGGTCCAGGGGGACCAGAGTTCAAGTTTGATCTCGAGCCAAAGTCCATGAGCACCGTGAAAGGCACGCGGTCCGCTGACAGTAGTTCTTTCACGCCTGCTGGGCAGGGCGCTCCTACGGTCCCCTCAACGCGACAAGTCGATCTTGGAACACCATCGACGCGTTCCGTCCGCCTAAGTTCGTCAGGCAGCGGGTCGTCTGCCGGAACAGTCGGCAAAGCGACGGTTGAACGAATGATTTCGCAGAACATCGCGATTACGAAAAGAACCGAAGGTCGAAGGTACATGATGATCGGTGGAACAGCGATTCTCGTGCTGGTATTGGCTTTCGGCGGAGTCGCGGGGTATTTGTACTTCAGCGGCAATAAAGTGAAGAGCGAGTTGGCCAGTAATGCCGCGAATGCTCCGATGGACTCGGCAGCAATCGCGAAATCTTATGGTGCGACCGTTGTAAAGGTTGATGTGGCCTGGAAGTTAATCTCACCTAAGGGTGGCTTGGTTTATCACTTATACAATGGTACTCGACCGCAGTACGCGCTCCTTGACGATGGCACCGTAGAGCCGTTTCTAATATACGAGAATTACAGTAATGCGAACTCGCCTATTGGCAATAGCTTCGCGGCCTCGGGCTTCGTTGTCTCTAATGATGGTTTCATAATTACCAGTCACCACGTCGCAGCAGCTTGGGAAACGCCGTATGAATTCCCCGAGAAGGCCGGCTCCGATGGCGATCTCATCGCCAAACACGCTGACGGCACCACGGTCCCTGCCGGCTCTTTTGACATTAAGACCGACAAACGGTGGAGAGGCTGGATACCGCAGGAAACCAAGCAGGAAATCATTACGCAAGTGAAGTCCGGGAAAGTAACGAAGGCAATAAAGGAGGGGGAATTCAACGGAAGGAATGATCGTCTCGATGTATTTTTCCCTGGCACAGTTGAGCGGAACGTCGCGCGGATGCTAAAACCCTCGAACCGTTATGACCTCGCACTTATCAAGGTAGATCTTCCCGGGAATATTTCCAAGGTCGAACTCGAAAACGACGCTGAATCAGTAAAGCAAGGAGACGCTATTTTTGTTCTGGGATACCCCTCCGTAACCCTTCCTTTGTACGAATATCGGAAAGAAACTGCTCCGGTTCGCCAGCAACAGAAGGAAGTCCCCGGGGCTAGTGTCAGCTCGGGCCAGATTGGGAGACTGCTGAGGGAGAAGGAAGCTACGATCGCGAAACGAGGTACGTTTAGTGATATCGGAGATGCCTATCAATTGACCGTCGGCGCCGCCGATACAGGATATGACGGAAGCCCGGTCTTCAATATCCACGGAAAAGTTATTGGCATATTCAATGTGGATAAGCGCCTAGAAGTGCCGGTGACGATCGCGGTACCTGCGCGGTTTGCGAGTGAGATAATGGCCGCCTCGAGTCAGAAGTAAGAACTCGTGGCGCTCGCAGGAGTGCAGACTTGACCATTGGTCTTACAACAGGCACATCGGTTGGCGAATACCGCATTGAGGCATTTCTCGGTGCCGGCGGTATGGGCGAGGTTTATTGCGCGCAACACTCCAAGATCGGGCGTCGGGCAGCCGTAAAGATCCTCACCCACGCCTCCAATTCAGACGGTTCCCTGGAGCGGTTCTTCAACGAGGCCAAGATTCAGTCCGGC
>Ga0193749_1000018_pt1 | contig 17405 bp, 13 predicted proteins | sample L1s2metaG_FD_145081 | JGI IMG/M metagenome (GOLD analysis project Ga0193749, IMG submission 145081) | Soil microbial communities from a riparian zone of the East river system, Colorado, United States - L1s2 | ecosystem: Environmental > Terrestrial > Soil > Riparian zone | place: USA: East River...
TGAAGGGACCAGCAGACGCTTCTCGAACGGGAATTCCTGCTCGACGCCCCCGTTGAAAAAGTATGTGACGTGCGCGTACTTCTCGGTTTCCGCGAGGCGATAGTTGCGCACTCCCAGGCCGGCGAAGACTTCGGCCAGCACATTCACCGGATGCGCGGGCGGGAAAGCGACCGGCAAAGGATAAGTCTTGTCGTACACAGCAAAGCATACGAAGTGCACGTGCGGACGGTTCGGGGCCGGGAAAGAATCAAAACCGGGAACAGCGAGCGTGGCGGTAATTTCCCGTGCGCGGTCCGCGCGAAAATTAAAGAAGATCACTGAATCGCCAGACTGAATCGTAGCTATTGGGTCGCCGTTCTCGCGAGTGACTACGATAGGCTCGACAAACTCGTCGGTCACATCGCGCTCATAAGATTCCCTGATTGCCGCCAGGGGATCGGTGGTGCGTTGGCCTTCGCCATTTACCAGGAGTTGGTACGCGCGCTCGATCCGCTCCCAATGCTTGTCGCGATCCATCGCATAATAACGACCGACGACAGTCGCAACCTCGCCCACGCCGATCTCTCTGCACTTGTCCAGCATGGCCGCAACGTACTTCTCTGCCGAGGACGGCGGCGTGTCGCGCCCATCGAGAAAGCAATGCACGAAGACGCGCCGCACCTCGCGATCCTTTGCCAACCGCAGTAGGGCATACGCATGCTCCTGTGAAGAGTGGACCAAACCATCCGAGACCAAACCCATAATGTGAAGTGCGCGATCGGGCTTTGCGGCGCTGTTCATCGCCGCGTTGAGTGCCAGATTATGAAAGAACTCGCCGGTCCTGATCGCATGGTTGATGCGTTCGATGTCGGTGAGCACTACGCGCCCGGCGCCCATTGAGAGGTGGCCGACATTCGAGTTTCCCATTACGCCTGGCGGCAACCCGACGCACTCTCCTGACGCTTCAATCAAAGTGTGCGGATATTTGTCGAGCAGTTCGGTGTAGTAAGGCATCCGGGCCAGGGCGATGGCGTTGCCTTCGCGTTCAGCGCGGTAACCGAAGCCGTCAAGGATGATGAGCGCGAGCGGAGTTTGTTTTTGTGGCATAGACTCTAAGGAACATCTGATCAAGTTAGTTGAAAACGTGCGTGGTTCTTTCCCTCCCTTTGGGAGAGGTTAGGTGAGGGTGCGAAGCATGACGCCGACAAACCCTCTCCCCAACCTTCTCCCAAAGGTAGAGGGAGAAAAGCCTGTGAAGTCTGCGCCACTCACTTCCAATAGTCCGGACTCTCTTTCATATTCGGATCGGGGCGCTCCATCCAACGCTCTGGCCGGTGCAGCTTGATAAAGCCAAATCGTTCATAGACACCATGGGCGTCCTTGGTCGACAGAACCCAGCGACGGAATCCCTGTAACTGCGGGTGCGCGAGCATCACTTCCACCAGCCACTTTGATAATCCGAGGCCTCGATGCTCCGGCAGCACAAATACATCGGCGATCCAGGCAAACGTCGCATAGTCTGTAACCACGCGCGCAAATCCGACCTGAACATTTCCCTGATAAATGCCAAAGGGCAGCGAGTTTTCGATCGAACGCTCGACTACCTCCAGGCTCCGCCCTGCCGCCCAGTAGGTCTGATTTGAGAGAAAGTCGTGAATCAGATCGAGATTCAGACGCGAGCGGTCGGTGCTGATCTGATAATCGCCGCGTTCCCAGGAATCTGTCATTGATGCTGGAATTCTGAAAACGATACTATTAGCCCGACTGCACCGCGATGAAGTCAGTACCACCAGCGTCAGTGGGTGGGTCAATCTGTCAACGCCGAGTTGACCGCGGGCCCGCCTGCTGAAGCAGGTGCTACTGACTCCATTACGCAGCTCACCCATAACTCACGCCGGTATCTCGCGGCGCAAATAGAAAAGCAAATCGGTCGCAGGCGGCGCCAGTCCCAGTTGGCGGATCATTCCGAGCACCTGTCCGCGATGCATCGTCGCGTGATTCGCGACGTGCTGCATTTGATCTACAAGCCGCATGGAGTTCGGATCGCCGCTGAGAAGTTTGAAAGACAGTTCCGACATCAGCCGCGACTCGTCCAGTTCGGAAATGAAACATGTGCGTCGATCAATGACGTCACGCCAACGCTCGTTCAACGTTTTCAGATCGGGGCAGGCTTCATCTGTCCAAAGTGACCAGGCTTCTTTCTTCGGCGGCGAATGTCCGTGCCAACGCTCCAGCCAAATCCACTCGGCTCCCGCCATATGGACGAGTGTGCCCAGAATCGAACGATGACTAATGCCAAAGTCGCGACGCAGATTTTCTTCGGTAAGTCCGGCCGCAGCGTTAAGCGCCAGTCCATTAGCCCACTCTGTGTAATCAAAGAGATGTCGAGCGTCTATAAGATTCATCGTCGCTCACCTTCCACCTGGTCCACGACCAGGACGATCCGCGAAGCCACACGAACAATCACGAAAAAGACACCGGTAGTTGGCTTGTCTTGCGTGATTTCGTGGATCTTCCTCAATTCGCTTTCAATTTTTCGCCTTGCAGAAAAGCCGATTGGCCAGGATAGACGGCCGTGTCGCCCAGCTCTTCTTCAATACGCAGCAGTTGATTGTACTTCGCGATGCGATCTGAGCGTGACAGCGAGCCGGTCTTGATTTGACCGGCGTTGGTCGCTACTGCCAGATCGGCAATAAACGCGTCTTCGGTTTCACCTGAGCGATGCGAAATGACTGCCGCACGGCTGTTCGACCTGGCCAGCGCAATACATTCCAGGGTTTCGCTCAGAGTGCCAATCTGGTTGACCTTGATCAAAATCGAATTCGCGACACCCAGGTCAATTCCCTTCTGCAAAAACTTTGTATTGGTGACAAAGAGATCATCGCCGACAAGTTGGACCCCCTGGCCAATCGCATCGGTCAAAGTTTTCCAGCCGTCCCAATCGTTTTCGGCCATGCCATCTTCGATCGAAATAATCGGATACTTGCCGGCCCAGTCTTGCCAGAACGCGGCCATCTGATCACTGTCGAGCCGGCGACCATCAGACTTCTTGAAAACGTATGTCGTCCCGTCGTAAAACTCGCTGGCCGCAGGATCGAGCGCCAGCTGGACGTTCTCGCCGGCCCGATAACCCGCCTGCGCAATAGCTTCCAGAATAGTTTCAATCGCTTCTTCATTTGACTTAAGGTTCGGGGCAAAGCCGCCTTCGTCGCCAACGCTGGTCGCATAACCTTTTTTCTTCAGTACTGATTTCAGGGTATGAAAGATCTCTGCGCCCATACGCAGCGCTTCGCTGAACCTGGCGGCGCCGGCGGGCACGATCATAAATTCCTGAAAGTCGACGTTGTTATCGGCATGGGCGCCGCCATTGATGATGTTCATCATCGGCACGGGCAGGGTATTCGCGATGGATCCATTCAGTCCGCCAAGATAGCGATAAAGCGGCAGCCGCTGATGAATCGCCGCCGCGCGTACCGTGGCCATCGAAACGGCGAGCAGCGCATTCGCACCAAGATTCGATTTATTAGGCGTGCCATCGAGTTCGATCAGCACGCGATCAACTTTAGTCTGATCAAGCGCGCTCATCCCTTTTAGTTCAGGCGCGATCACGTCGTTAACATTCTGGACCGCTTTCAAGACGCCTTTGCCACCGTAGCGTTTCGGATCTTCGTCGCGCAACTCGACGGCTTCGTGCTCGCCGGTGGATGCGCCAGAGGGCACGGCCGCGCGACCCGTGACGCCGTTAACTAGAGTCACGTCGGCCTCGACAGTAGGATTGCCGCGCGAGTCAAGAATCTCGCGCGCGTGGATATGATTGATTTCGCTCATGATGATTGTCTCGGTATTGGCAGGAGACTTTATCATTAAGCACCAATCGCGGTGAAATGTGTTACCTATGTCCCCGGTCTGTACAGCATTACGCGCCTGTGGCGCTCCAGGGCTGATTAGTGAGGAGGAGTCGCAGTTTTTTGATAGACTCGTCGCGCGGCAACCACGATTCGTTAGCCATGACGCAAACCAATCATTATGCACTCGTCGAATTCCGCGAAGTAAGTTTCGCTGTGAACGGCGGCCGGCCGATCATCGACCGTCTCAGCCTGCAGGTTGAGCGCGGTGAAACCTTAGTGTTGCTGGGAGAGTCGGGCTGTGGCAAGACGACGACGCTCCGGCTGGTGAACCGCCTGCTGATGCCCACGTCGGGCGAGGTCCTGGTAGAAGGAAAGGCAACTACAGAATGGGATGTGATCCGTCTACGCCGTCGCACCGGTTACGTCATTCAGGAAGCGGGACTCTTTCCGCACTTTACCGTTGAGCAGAACGTAGCGCTGATCCCGAACCTGGAAGACTGGGATGAATCACGCGTGGGCGAACGGGTGCGCGAATTACTGGTCCTGGTTGGTCTGGACGCGAACAGATTCGCGGATCGTTACCCGCGCGAACTTTCCGGCGGGCAACGTCAGCGCATCGGCGTGGCGCGCGCGCTGGCTGCCGATCCGCCTTTGCTGCTGATGGATGAACCGTTCGGCGCGCTCGATCCGCTGACGCGGTCTTCACTTCAGAAAGAGTTTGCAGAACTAAAGTCCAGTCTCGGCAAGACGGTGATTTTCGTGACCCATGACGTGCGTGAAGCCTTACAGCTCGGGACCCGGATTGCGCTGATGGATGCAGGGCGGATTGTCCTGCTGGAGACACCCGCAGGGTTTCTCAGCTCAAAGAATGAGCTGGCGAAGTCATATTTGGAAACGTTGCGCAGTGATTTTTTTGTTTAGGCCGGCCGGACCGAAATTAAATTGCCCTGATGCTCGATTTTCTCAAAGCCAACTGGTCCGACATTCTCGCGCACATCGCGCAGCACCTGTGGCTGGTGACGATCTCGATTGCCATCGCGATCGCGATTGGTTTGCCGTTGGGGATTTTGATTACGCGCCGAAAGCGCCTGCGTGGACCGGTGCTGGGGATCGCAAATGTGATGCAGACGATTCCCAGTCTCGCGTTGTTCGGCTTTCTGATTCCGCTGCCTTTTATCGGGGGCATCGGACCGCGAACGGCGATCGTCGCGCTGGTCTTTTACGCATTGCTCCCAATCATTCGTAACACCGTAACGGGAATTCTGGGCGTCGATCATAACGTGCGCGAAGCGGCTGTGGCGATGGGAATGACCGACCGCCAGGTTCTGTTGCAGGTCGAACTGCCCCTGGCGATGAGTGTGATCCTGACGGGCGTACGGGTCGCCGTCGTGATCACGATCGGCGTGGCCATTATCGCCGCTGAGGTGGGTGCTGGCGGATTGGGCGAATACATCTTTCGAGGCTTAAGACTGGATGACAACCGGCTTCTTTTGGCCGGCGCTGTGCCCTCTGCATTGATGGCCCTGGTTGCCGACTTTGGCTTTGGAGTGATCGAAAAGCATTTTGATCCGACGACGCGGCAAAGCGGGGGCCGGCCTCTGCGAATCCTGGCCGGGGCCGTGCTGCTAGTCGCGATTGTTTTAATGGGTCTCGCAACCTGGCGCGGGATCAGAGCTCGATCAAACTCGTCCAACAATCAAGGCCACGTGGCTGTCGGTTCGAAGGACTTTACCGAGTCAGAGTTACTAGCCGAAGTCGTAGCGCAGATGCTGGAAAGCAGGAATGTCGAAGTCGATCGTCGCTTCGATCTGGGAGGGAATCTGTGCCACAGCTCGCTGGTCGCGAGCAAGATCGATCTCTACCCGGAATACTCGGGTACCTCTTTCACCGAAATTCTGCACCACTCTCCGATTAGCGATCCGCGCGCCGTCTACGATCAAGTCAAGCGTGAGTACGCTGAAGCATTCAAGGTTGAAGCAAGCGCGCCTCTTGGCTTCGAGAACACGTTTGCAATCCTTGTGCGTGGCGACGATGCCCGCCGCCTGAAACTGAAAACAATTTCCGATGCCGCAAAGCACGCGCCCCAATGGCGCGCCGGTTTTGGTCACGACTTCGTTTCGCGCGCCGACGGTTATCCCGGATTCTCGCGCACCTATGGTTTGCGCTTTGCCGAGGCGCCACGCGAAATGGCACTCGATCTGACTTACACTGCGCTGGCTTCTCATAAAGTCGACCTGATCGCCGGCAACTCGACTGATGGCCGCATTGCCGCGCTCGACCTGGTGCAGCTCGAGGATGATCGCCGTTATTTTCCGCCCTATGAAGCGGTCTTCCTGACGCGCCAGGATGCTTTGACACGGGTGCCTCCGTTGGCTGAAGCGCTGCGAAAGCTCGGAGGGGCAATCTCAACGGACGAAATGCGAAAGTTAAATTATGAAGTCGATGGCCTGAAGCGCGACAAGAAGACTGTCGTACATGAATGGCTGGTGAAGAAAGGGTTTATCAACTGAATGAGGGTTTTGGTTACCGGTGGAGCAGGTTACATCGGCAGTGTCGTCACTGAAGAACTGCTGAACAATGGTCACGAAGCTGTGGTGTACGACAGTCTCTACAAGGGCCACCGCGGCGCGGTCGATTCGCGCGCGACGTTCGTCAACATGGGCTTGCAGGATGATGAAGGGTTGTGGAACGCCCTAACAGACAACCAGATCGAGGCCGTTATTCATTTGGCTGCGTCTTCGCTGGTCGGCGAGTCCGTTGAAGACCCTGCCAGGTATTATGACAACAATGTAATCGCCAGCCTGCGCCTACTCGATGCGATGTCGGATTGCGGGGTCAGTAAGATCGTCTTTTCTTCCACGGCTGCGACGTATGGCGAACCTGAGAAACAACCAGTCACCGAAACTGATCCGACGAACCCTACGAACCCTTACGGCGAAACGAAACTTGCTTTCGAGCGCGCGCTCAGTTGGTACGAACAGGCTTATGGTTTGCGGTACGCCAGTCTGCGCTATTTCAATGCCGCGGGCGCAACGGAACGTTTTGGCGAGTGGCACGATCCCGAAACGCATCTGATCCCTCTCGTGCTACAGGTGGCCGCAGGTATGCGCCCCGACGTTGCGGTGTACGGCGATGACTATCCCACCCGGGACGGCACCTGCGTCCGCGATTACATTCACGTAGTCGATCTGGCCCGGGCGCATATCCTCGCGCTGCGCATCCTTGATGAACGCAGTGGTATTTACAACCTTGGCTGCGGCGGTGAGGGCTACACAGTGCAGGAGGTAATCGACACCGCGCGCCAAGTGACCGGCCGCGACATTTCAACAAAAGTCGCCCCGCGCCGCCCTGGTGATCCGGCGGTACTAATAGCCAGTTCAGAGAAGATCAGGAGCGAGCTGGGCTGGCAACCTGAGTTCCAGGATTTGCAAGTCATAATTCAAAGCGCCTGGCAGTGGTTGCTTGCCCATCCGCGAGGTTATGAAGAGTGAAAACGATCCACGAAATCACACGAAGCGGAACGGTGGGTGCGGTTTCGTGTGATTTCATGGATCTTGCTTCTCTGTCCGGTAAAAAACGCGAAACCAAAATTTCAGAGACCACTCTGACTCAATGAATCTCCCTCCTGCGGCATTTGAGAGCCCTTTGCCGCCGTACGATTGAATGTCGACCTCTACAAATACTCGGATCCTCGGTACAAGAGAATCCGCGGTGTCAGTCTGACGTTAATAGATCATCCACCTCGCGCGCCTTGCTAAGGGAACTTCCCGCGCAGTTTTTCGTCTAACGTTCAAACTTTTGGGGTCGACTCGTCGTACTTGATTTCTGACCCGCGAAAAGCCATGCGCTATCTCTTCTCGTTCTATGCCGACGCCGCCCGGATTGCGCTCCAGTCGATCCTGGCGCACAAACTGCGCGCTTTCCTGACCCTGATTGGCATCATCATCGGCGTGGCGGCCGTGGTGGTTGTGGGCGCGTCGGTAAGCGGTCTGAACACCTATGTCACCGACAAAGTGGCGAAGCTGCTCGGCGCAAACCATTTCATGATTGCGCGGATCGCTTCGTCCAAACGCCTTTCCGACGACGAGTTTGAGCGTATGAATCGCCGCAACAAGCGGCTGAACTGGGATGATTATGAGTGGATGAAAGAGCATTGCACGGGTTGCTCTGAAGTCGGGGCAGAGGTCGGTAGTCAGGTAGATCTAAAGCAGGACGGGATCGAGTTTCCGGGCGCGATTGTTTTTGGTGTCACTTCCAACATGGCGGACATTGAAGACAAGGTAATGGTCGAAGGCCGCTTTATTTCGAACGATGAAGTGCAGCGTTCCGCGCTGGTCTGTGTGCTGGGCGGCGACATCAAAGACAAGTATTTTCCCAACACCGATGCGATTGGTCAGACACTGAAGGTCCGCGGCTTGCCAATGCGTGTCGTCGGTGTGGAAGAAAAACGCGGAGCCTTTTTTGGCGATTCACTCGACCGGCACATCTATATTCCGGCCACAACGCATTTGCAGATTTTTGGCCGCAATGGTTTGCAGATCCACGGCAAGGCGCCCACGCGCGAGAATTTCCAGCCGACGATCGAAGACGCGCGAGTCACGATGCGAAATAAGCATCGCCTGAAGGGCAGCGAAGAAGATGATTTTGGACTGGTCAATGTCGAGGAACTAAACAACCAGATCGACCAGTTCACCGCGAGCATCGCCGCCGTCGTTGTGCCAATCACGCTAATCACCCTGATCGTCGGCGGCATCGTGGTCATGAACATCATGCTGGTGAGCGTGACGGAGAGGACCTTCGAAATAGGTTTACGCAAGGCCGTGGGCGCTACCCGCAAACAGATCCTGATGCAGTTTCTGATCGAGTCGGGCATGCTCTGCGCCTTCGGCGGTGTAATTGGATTGTTAACGGCGTGGGGAGTGGTCACGCTAATCACGGCCATGGCCGGAATCACGATGACAATTACGATTACCTACATTCTTCTGGCGCTGATTGTCTCGAGCGTCATCGGAATGATCGCCGGGATCTATCCGGCTTTCAAAGCGGCGCGACTGGATCCGATCATAGCGTTGACAAAGACGACCTGATTAACCACAAAGGCACAAAGGACACAAAGACGACAGCACGAAAAATTTGATGCAATCAATGCCAGAGCCATTTCGCCTGATTTGATCTCTTATCTTCTTTCTTAGTGCTCTTCGTGTCTTTGTGGTGGAAATCTCATGAAAATTCGGCTGCCAAGAATCCTGCCGAGCGAAACGCTGGTAATGGCCCTCGATAACGTGCGCGCCAACAAGTTCCGCAGTTTTCTTACCGTGCTGGGGATTGTCATCGGCGTCACGGCCGCGATCGTGGTCGCTTCGATCCTGACCGGTATGCGCCAGAGCATCATCGCGGTTATCGAAGAATACGGCACCAACAACATCTATGCTTTTCATCTCACAACCGGGCCCAGAGTAAACGTGGATCGCTCGGAACGCCTGCGCAAACCGCTGACGACCGCCGACGCCGACGCCATCAAAGCGCAGGCTGGTTCCGTCGAGGATCTGGCGGTAGTCGCGCCGAACGTTGGTTACAGCGGCGGCCCGTTCGATGACAACATCAGCTATCAGGGCCGGAATTATCGCTGGGGCAATACTTCGGGCGTCACGCCGAATTACTCAGACATTTCCAACATCACGATCAGGGAAGGCCGATTCATCACCGAGGCCGATAATGAACAGCGGCGCAACGTAGTCGTGATCGGAGTTAACGCCGCTGATGCCCTGTTTCCGGGACAGCAGGACAAGATCGCGGGCACCGAAGTGCGGATGGGCGGCTATAATTTCGAGATCATAGGTGTGCTGGAAAAGCGCAAGAATGCTTTTTTTGGAGAGAACGAAGAAGACAACGCCGTGCTGATTCCGCTGCGCACGGCGGAAAAGGTCGCGCCTGGAAGGGGCTGGTTGTTGTTTGTGATTAGGGCGCGTTCGGGCCAGCTCAGCGAGGCCTTGACCCAGTCTGAAGATATTCTGCGACGCCGGCGCAATGTGAAGTTTGGCGACCCGGACAATTTTGATATCAAGACGGCCGACAACTTCGTCAAACAGTTTGACAGCATCTTTGCCATGGTGGGCCTGGTGGCGATTGCGATCTCCAGCCTGGGACTTCTGGTCGGCGGCATCGGGGTGATGAATATCATGCTGGTGAGCGTCACTGAGCGCACACAGGAGATCGGAATTCGCAAGGCTCTCGGGGCGCGCCGCCGCGACATCGTCTATCAATTTCTGTTCGAGGCTATGACGCTGACATTCCTGGGCGGGATGCTGGGTGTGGTGCTGGCGGTCGGGATTAGCAAGTTGGTAATGCTTCTCGTCCCCAGTCTCCCGGCGTCAATACCGATGTGGGCCGTCACCACCGGAGTCACCGTTAGTGTGGCTGTAGGAATAATCTTCGGCGTCTGGCCCGCGCGCAAAGCGTCGCGGCTGGATCCGATTGAGTGCCTGCGGTACGAATAGCGGAATTGATTAAGCGCACCCTTTCAGGATCATTTTCCATTTCATTTCTCATTGACCATTGAAGTTTGAGGATGTGGCCTCATGTCGTGATTAAAATGGCGAATGAGAAATGACCAATGAGAAATGGAAAATGGATTGATCTAATCGTTTAGCTCTGCCTTCACCGCCGCCTTCCTCTGCATTTCCTTCAAAGTCTCTGGAATGAATGAAGTGATTTGGTGGGTCGCTGTGTCACCGTCAGCGAATGTCTGATAGAGGGTGAAGTCCGGCAGCGACAGACACGTTAGCGGAGATTGCAGGTTGTAGCCGGTGTCGATCCCGATAGCGCTATTGAAGAGATAAATCCCGTGACGGCCCAGGCGGCCGCGCAAGGGCAGGAACGGCGTGGGGGTGTGGCCAAAAACACAGGGCTTGCCGTAGTAACTCTTGTAGAAATCTTCGTCGCGCGTCCAGAGCAGAGCGTGGGACGAGCTCTCACCAGGGTGTTTCCCTTTTTCCAGACCCGCATGAACGTAAAGCGCGTGGTCGTCTTCGTGATAGAGCGGCAATTGCCGCAGAAAGTCGATCTGATGAGCGGGAATTTTTTCGGCGATTAGCTCGCGGGCGCTGTCAAAGTCGCTGTCGGTGCGCAGCCTTAGAGGCAACTCAGTGTACTGCATGAAGGTCTGGTCGCTCCCAGTCGCCGTCGAGATCCAGATCAGGCTGGCCTCATCGATAAAATCCAGCAGCATCTGTTCGTGGTTGCCGCGCAGGCAAATCACTTTTTCCGGATGTGCGCGGCAGAGACTCAGCACATGCTCGACGGGACGTCCGGACCGCGATCGATCAGATCACCGAGAAAGACGAGCGTGTCGGTGGACTGATCGCGCGGCAGCATCTCGAGCAGCCCGTGAAGCTGTGCGCAGCGGCCGTGAATGTCGCCAACGACGAAGGTTTTCATAATGGTGGGCTACTGCCCTCCTCGTCCACTGAGGTGGGCGTGACGATATTGCTGACAATCCGCTGATACTCGGGATCATTGCGCAACGAATCCCAATTCCGGTCGCGCTCAAACCATGGCTTGTTTTCGTTGCCCAGTTCAATGGCGCGGCGCAGCCACTTGAGCGCTTGATCGCGTTCGCCCTCCATCGCATACGCTGACGCCAGCCAATACGCAACGTCATGATCGGTGTCCGCGGTCTTAATCACTTCGTTGGTGATTTGCGCCCGGGCTTCATCATGCCACCCCAGCGCGCTCAGGAACGTCGCGTAGATGGGCCGGATGCCATCGAGTTGAGGTTGCTGTACCAGGACCTGTTCGAGAATCTCTGCTGCTTTGACCGGCTCGCCGCGATAGTAGAGTGCCCGGGCCCGAAAAGTTCTAATCAGCGGGTGGTCCGGCTCGACCGCGGCGCCGGCGTCCAGTTCAGCCAAAGCCTCTTCATAGCGCGCCTGGTAGGTAAGCAAGCGGGCGCGGTTGTAGCTGACGACCACCCGCTCCGCCGGATTCAAGCGCACCATGCGATCGAAACTGCGCAGCGATTTGTTATAGTCGCCGTCCAGACGCGCCAGCACGCCGCTAGCAAAATGTACGCCGACATCGTTGGGTGCTTCATGCTTCAATTGATCGGCTGCGTGCCGCGCCTTTTCTTTCTCGCCGCGGGCCAGATAAATGAAAATCATGTGCATGCGCGCTTCGAGTAAATGAGGATCGAGCGCCAGCGCCTGCTCGAATGCCGCCTCTGCCTGCGCGTGATCGCCCGCCTCGCCAAAGCCTTTCATGACGCGATTGGCATAAGCGCCGCCCAACGCGCTATGGGCCAGAGCAAACGAAGGATCGAGATAAGCAGCCCGTTGAAAATGCTCGATGGCTTCGTCGACGTCTTTGCGCGCGATCGTGTGATAGACGTAACGCCCCATGCAATCGCGGCCGCGCAGGTACTCCTCATAAGCTTCCGCATTGGCGGTCTTCGGCTGTTCGAGCCAGACCTTCTCATCTGAAGTCAGTTCCAGACGCAGGCCATCGCAAATCTCCTGGGTGATCGTGTCCTGCACGTTGATGATGTCGGTCGCGTCCGCATCAATCTTGTCGCTCCAAAGCAGGTCGCCGGAATCAACGTCGACCAGTTGCGCGGTCACGCGAATTCGATCGCCGGCGCGGAGAAAGCCGGCGGACAAAACGGCGGCGACGCTCATCTCGCGTCCGGCCTGGCGCGGGTCAACTTGCACGCCCTGATATCTGACAATTTCGGAAGAGGGCCGCACCACCAGCGACCGTACTCGCGCCAGTTCCGTGATCACCGCGTCGGCCAGCGAGAACTCGTAGAAACCGGATTCCGAATCATTACTGAGATTCTTGAAAGGAAGAATAGCGACGCTCTTGCGCTCTCGATCGCCGACGCTCGTTACCGGCGTGTCGTGCATTGGCCGGTCAGAAGTTGAAATGCGTTGGGTCCCGGTCCTCTCGCCGGTTACGCTGCGCAGCCAGCGCAGCGCCCGGCCCATGCGCCCGGTACCGGGGAGATGACGCGGCGTCACGTGCGTGATGGGCGCGAATCCCTGGGCCCCGCCGGCCTCGACCTCGCGCAGCACCGCGCGTAAATCGTCGCGCAGTTCGCCGACTTTCTGATAACGCTGTTTTGGATCTTTCGCCAGGGTGCGATCGAGAATTACTTGCAGTTGCGGCGGCGCTCCGCCCGGGCGCGCTTCAGCCAGCGGCTCGGGTTCGTCATGAAGCACGGCGTGTCGCACATCGACGCTGGTTTTTCCCTGAAAAGGCCAGGTGCCCGTTAGCATTTCGTAAAGCAGCACCCCGGTGGAAAAGATGTCCGCGCGTGCGTCTACTTTGTCGCCTCGCGCCTGCTCGGGAGCTGCATAGGTGGCCGTGCCGTACGGAATACCAACTTCGGTCAAGTCGGTGTGATGAATTCCACCCGGGCCTGCGCCTTCACTGTCCATAAGTTTTGCCAGGCCAAAGTCCAGAATCTTCGCCTGGCCGGATGGTGTGACCATGACGTTGCCGGCTTTGATGTCGCGATGAATGATGCCGCGTGCATGCGCTGCGTTCAGAGCGTCGGCTACCTGAATGGCTATGGCAAGGGCGCTGCGCAGATCGAGGGGCCGTCCGTTAACCAATTCCCGGACGTTCTTTCCTTCGACATACTGCATCGCGATGAAGTGAACGCCCTCGATGTCGTTCAAATCAAAAATGGTGCAGATATTCGGGTGATCAAGCGCCGACGCCAGCCGCGCTTCGCGCTCGAACCGTTTGAGGTTGGCTTCTTTGACTGTTAGTTCCGGCGGTAAAACCTTGACGACGACCGCGCGTCCCAGCTTGGTGTCGGTCGCCTTGTAAACTGTCCCCTGACCGCCGGCGCCAATCTTTTCGAGGATTCGGTAATTCCCAAGTTTTGCGCCGATCATTCTTGGCTCTATTAAACTCCCGAGTGGCGATGGGTGCAACTGATGCGGGTTTAAGTTTGGAGTATAACGAGGTCAGTACCGAGAGCGGTAGCGACCGGGTCCCTTCTCGATCTAAAGTCGCTTGCTGCACTCAAACCCGGTCGCTACCGCTCCTGGTACTGACCTCATTACGCAACTATCGCCTTCCATGCGCGATCTTCATCGCCTCCGGCAACTGACGCAGACGCAGCATCGAAATCACTCCGAACAAAGGTCCGGGCGCCAGAATCACGAACGCATAGCGCCAGCCAACCAAATTAACAAAACGCGGGATCAACTCGATCGAGACGACGGTCAGGAGAAACCCGAGACACGTTTGCATCGTCAGCGCCGTGCCGAGGTACTGTGGATCCCCAAGCTCGGTCACGCAAGCCGAAAATTGCGCTGAGTCCGCAACTACACTCGCGCCCCAAATCGCGGCGACGATTAGAAGCAGGATCGGATTGGCGCCGAACAGCAGACCAATAAACAGGCAACAGCTCCCGCTGATGGCCATCGCAACTGAGGTAACGATCGTGCGGCCAACGCGATCAGCGATTAACCCGGCCACCACACAGCCCACGGCGCCGCAACCTATCACCAGGAACGAAGCGACCTCAGCGAGCGACGGATCGCTCTTGCGCAGCGACAGGCTGGCGCGAATCATAAACGGAATCCAGGTCCACATCGCGTAGAGTTCCCACATGTGTCCGAAATAACCCAGGTTTGCCAGGCGCAGCGGACGATTACTAAAAACTCTCCCGGCTTGCTTCCAATCAAAGCGCGCCGCCGGCAAAGCATATGGGCCATCGCCAACAAAAAACAGTACGATCAGTCCGCCGGTTACGGCCAGCAACGAAACAAACAACACGTTGTGCCGCCAGTTCTGGCTGCCGAGCCCATTGACCAGATAGGGCGCCGCTTTGCCCAGCGTTAGCGCGCCGACCAGCACACCGAGCGCCAGACCGCGGCCGTGCCGAAACCAGGAGGCCAGGATTTTCATTGCCGGCGGATAGACCCCGGCCAAAAACATGCCGGTAAGAAAGCGCAAAGGAATTCCGACAGACGCATCGTGAGCCAGGAATCCGAAAGCGCCATTCGCTATGGCTGCAGCAATCGCTGTCAATGTGAACAAATGACGCGGACTGATGACGTCCGGGAGATTAAAGAGCGCGCTCAAGAGCGTTCCGGCAACAAAGCCTAATTGCACAGAGAGCGTCAACCAACTCGCCGCGCCCTCGCTGAGATGCCATTCCCTGCTCAGCGCCGGCACTACCGCCGAGCCGCTGAACCAAAGCGACATGCCGAGCAGCTCAGCAGCGGCGAGTAAGGCGAGCGTGCGCCAGCGCAGTGAAGAGGCTTCGTTCGATGAAGCGGGATTGTCCAAGCGAGAGATTGTAGCGCAGGGCGCCGTCAGTGGCAGAACGTCGGGAGATCATTTGGCCACTGCGCACGAAGCTGTGTCAGAAACCCGACCCCGGGGTCCCCGGCCGGGCAGCCCGGCTGGGGTGGGACGGTAAGGGAGGGCCGCTCTCGCTAGTGCTCGCGATAGAAAATCGGCGCCGTTCTGTTTGATAGCGATAATTGACCGACGCCGCTCTTGCTTATGCGCGAGCTTCTGACACCTTCACTTAGAGATTCGCCAGCAAAAGCACGATTCGGATCGTGTCCGGTTTGAGCCAGCCGTCCCGGTGCGCTAGAATTCGGAGCCCGATCTGGTTTTGATCCGCGGCCGCGTATCGGAAGTTTCTCGGAATATCTGGAATCAAATGTTACTACTGCTTGCCACGATCGCCAGTCCCGTTACAGCCAATCTCTGCACCCAGTCTGGCAGTTACTGCATTCGTCCGCTGACGGGCAATCTGTGCATAGACTCGCCCGGCTTCTGTGACATCATCGATAAGACCGCCCTAAACATCAGCCCGCTCTATCAACTCGATGCCTTCGATTGGACAGTGCTTGTCCTTTACTTTGGCATCCTGACGGTCCTGGCCATCTACGGCGTATATCGGGTCAAGCAAGTGATCGACTTCTGGCGCTACTCGAGGTTCCCACCAAAACCAAAAGGCGCGTTCGCTGACAGCGAGTTGCCGCACATCACCGTGCAACTTCCGCTCTTCAACGAAATGTACGTGGTTGAACGTCTGGTCAAAGCCGTGACTGAGATCGACTACCCAAGTGACCGGATCGAAATTCAGGTACTTGACGATTCGACCGACGAAACGGTCAGCATCGCGCGCGCGACCGTTGCGAAGTTCGCGGCGCGGGGGTTCGACATCCACTACATTCATCGGGGAGACCGCACCGGATTTAAGTCGGGGGCTCTGGAGAACGGTATGAAAACGGCAAAGGGAGATCTAATCGCGATCTTCGATGCTGACTTTGTGCCCAAGCCCGATTTCGTGCGCAAGCTGATTCACCACTTTACTGATCCGATCGTTGGCTGTGCGCAGATGCGCTGGTCGCACATCAATGGCTCTTATAACCTTCTGACCCGGCTGCAAACGATCATGCTCGATGGCCACTTTGTGGTTGAGCAAACCACCCGGAATCGCGCGGGCAATTTTTTCAACTTCAATGGCACTGCCGGAATCTGGCGGCGGGAAGCAATCGAGATGAGCGGCGGCTGGCAACATGACACCCTCACCGAAGATACGGATCTAAGTTTTCGCGCCCAGTTGATGGGTTGGCGATTTGTCTATTTGCTTGATGAAGATGCGCCGGCGGAAATTCCGGTTGAGATAAACGCCTTCAAAGCACAACAGCGGCGTTGGGCCAAGGGCGTGTTGCAGGTCTGGTTCAAGCTTTACCGGCGCATCTGGCACGCGCCGCTGCCGATGCGCGTAAAGCTGGAAATGTTCTTTCGCCTGACGGGCAACATCAGTTATCCCTTGATGATCGTGGCCAGCTTCATGCAGTTTCCGCTGCTGCTGGTTCGCTACAACCAGGGTCTGCATCAACTAATGGTGCTCGATGTTCCTTTGCTTTTCTTCTCGACTGTATCGGTAGTTCTTTTTTACGGCACCGCCGTCTGGTATCTGGACAAGAAGCGGAGCATGCGTCTGCTGCACCTGCCGCTGGTGATGGGCCTCGGAATCGGTTTGGCTTTCTCAAACGCCCGCGCGGTCCTCGAAGCGCTGGCCGGCGTCAAGTCTGACTTTGTGCGCACGCCCAAGTATCGGGTCGAGACTGCTACCGATGAGTCCTGGAAGGGAAAGAAGTACAAGCGCAAGCACGGTTGGCTGCCACTGCTCGAGTTGAGCTTCTCGCTCTATTTTGTTTTGGCGATTGGTTACGCGCTGCGAATGCACATGTGGGGTCCGATTGCCTTTCTCATGCTGTTCTGCTTCGGCTATGGCTACATGGGGACCATGAGTCTCCTGCAGACCTCCGGAGCCAGGCGCTTGACGTCTTTCTGGCGTCCCGCAGCAAAGACCAGCTAGGGCACGTCAGAAGCCCGACCGTCAGGGAGGTAAAACCTACCGAGGGGCCCTCCCTGACGGTCGGGCTTCTGACACGCGAAACTAAAGGTAACCTAATGGTCATACTGAGCGTCTTAGATACCGAACTCGCATGTAGGTCTCGATCGAGCGCAGACAAGCGAACCACATTTAACGGAGGATTTTTCTAATGAGAAGATTGTTTTTAATTGCCGGACTAA
>Ga0193749_1000019_pt1 | contig 17340 bp, 29 predicted proteins | sample L1s2metaG_FD_145081 | JGI IMG/M metagenome (GOLD analysis project Ga0193749, IMG submission 145081) | Soil microbial communities from a riparian zone of the East river system, Colorado, United States - L1s2 | ecosystem: Environmental > Terrestrial > Soil > Riparian zone | place: USA: East River...
TGCGCAGGATCACGATGCCACGCGAGGCAGTCGTAGTCGAGTCGTCCCAAGCAGCCAGGTAGGAAGCGATCGCGCCGCCATCCTTGTCCGTCTCCGAGATGAAGAGGGCGGTCTTGCCGGCGTTGAATTTCAGCTTCCCCGCGGTCGGGTCAGTTTCTTCAGTGTTGGTCGAGTGTTCATAGCGCAGGGAGGCCCAGCGCCCTTCGGGGCCTTCAGCGGCGGCTTCTTTCGCCGTCTTCCACCTGAGCCCGCCTTCCGCGGTCGAGTCGGCGACAAGGATCTTGCCGTCCGCGCCGACGGCGAGCGACCGCGGCGATTCGACCCCGTCGGCTGTGACCAGAGTCCCCTTGCCAGGTTGGAGCAGGCTTGTTTTGAGGAAGTCGGATATGACTTTCCCGCTGCCGGGGTCGTAGCGCAGCACGTAGGCAGAGCCGCCAATCGGACCGCCGCAAACCACCAAGACCCCGGACGTGGAGTCTTTGTCACTGGCGAAGACCCTGACCTCGGCGAGCCGGGAGGCGTCTTCGTGTTCGGGGTCACCCGGCCAGGCGGCATCTTGGCCGTGAACCGTCAGTCGCAATTCGTGGAGGCCCGATGCTTTGTCGAAGAGGCCGCGGATCGTGGACGCCGCCCTCGCCTTACCTTTGCGTAGCCATCTCAGCCAGAACTGACTGGTATCGCCTTCACCCTGATTCTCGCCCCTGCGAGCGACGTCGGCCGGCTGAACCGGGAACCATTGCTCAATCGTCTCGAAGTTCTCCTGGGTGGCCGCCGACTGCCGCAGCAGCTCGCCGAGCAGCTTGCGCAGGCCCTCGTCTTCGACACCGGCCAGGGCCTTTGCCTCGACCGCAGACAGCCGCGGAGGGCCCGAGCGACCGACACGGGCCTCTACGTCGCGAGCCGGGAGCGGCTTGGTCACGATTTCTTCTCCGTGGCCGAGACCCTCGACTCGCGCAGGTAGCGCGTGAGCCGCTGCACCGACCACGGCGCTTTACCGGAGAGCTTGTGGCTGAGCACCGTCGCCGTCTGCCCGAGCTGCTTTTGCTGCTGAGCGACGACGGGAGCAGCGCCGAGTTTGAAGGTCTTGGCTTTGCCGACCGCCTTGAAGTCCTCGCCGATCGCCACGTCCACGTTCCCCGAGCCCCAGAGCTTCATCTGCGTCAGCGTCTTTTCGTCGGGGTTGCCGATGTCATACCCGCCCGACAGCCAGAACGGTTCCATTTCGACCACGGGATCTTCGTTGGTTTCGGGGGTGAAGAAGAACACCCCCTTGTGGCCGGCACCGCCGGAGAAGAAGAGACGCGGCACACCGTTGAAGGTGGAGGCCCAGACCATCGCACCGTTCGCTTCGGTCTTCCAGTAAGTAGTGCGCCCGGTGGTCAGGTCCAGTTTCAACACCCGCTTAATCAGGCTTTCACCTGCTTTTTCGGGGAAACCGGCGTAGAGGCAGTTGCCCATCTCGAGCAGGAAGCCTTTGGCCCGCGCCCAGGTCGGAAAGGCCATGCCGCCGAGCGTCGTCCGCGCATCGCGCCGATCGGTGGACAGTTCGAGCGGATCGGTGACCCGGATCGGCGGCCCCCCGCTCGTCACCCAGATCCCGTCCTGGGCGAGGAAGTAGACGCCGTCCTTGCCGACCGCAAGCGGCTGGGAGTCGGCACCGAAGAAACCGAGCACCTGCGTCCCCAGGTCGATCGTCTTGAAGTTGAAGATCGGCTTGCCTTCGATGTCTTCAGAGATCCCGTAGAAGACGAAGCAACACGTTTCCTTGAAGACGAAGACGTTGCGCCCGTAGGTGCAGATCCCGACGATCTGCTCACCGTCGCCGGGGTTCAGCTCCACGAAGGCGGTCGATTCAAAGGACTCGGGCTGCCCGGGTTCGGAGAAGAAGACGTGCGACGGAGATCCAGCCGCGCCATTCGGGCCGCCGGTCAGCGTCGTGTTCGCGTAGACGAGCCGGTTGGCGCCGTCCTGCCAGGTGGCGAGGAAGTTCGCCCGCGGCATATCTTTGGCGGCGACACCGTCCACCGTGGCGGTCGGCGACGAGAAGGCGCCTTCAAAGAATTTCCGTACCTTTTCTTCCTGGTTGGCGATGTAGGTGACCGGGACCAGGACGCTCGAGCTGATCTTGGCGAAGCTGAGCCGGCCTTCGTTGACGGCGATCGTCCCCGCCCCCTCTTCGCCGGCAGAGTTGATCCAGGCCAACACTTTGCCGCGACGGGCGAGCACCGAGAAAACCTCACCCAACGGCACGAAGTCAACGCCGTGCCCGAAGATCCGGTCGTAGGCGGTTGCCGGCGCTTTCGTGGTCAGCGCTTTGACGCCGATCCTCGAGCCGAGCACACCGTTGTTGTCCCAATCGACGTCGAGCAGGTCGATCGCGTCGGCCTCGCCGACCATCGCGGGCGGGACGCTGAGCTGCAAGCCGCCGAAGTTATCGACCGAGATCCCCGGTTTGGGAGCCATTAGAGGTAGTCGTTGACCGTGCCCGTGCGGACGATCGTCTTCGCCGAGTCGTAGTTGACCCGCAGGCCCCTGACCATGCTCTTGAGGCCGCGGTCGTACTCCTGGCGGACGAACTGGCCGGCCTCGTAGTTGTCGGTCGTCTTGTAGGCCCTGACCACGGCGCCGTCCTCGATCACACCGTGGTAGGCGGCCGGGATCACAGGTTCGTCCCCGTCGGCGACGAGATCGGCAACCTCTTTCAGGTAACGGACGAGGAAGGTGCTCGCGGCGTCGGCCGGGTAGACCTTCAGCGTCGTGCCTGACTCGAGGTACCAGCGATCGGCAGAGCCTTTGCCGGTCAACGCCGGATCCCAATGCAGCAGCACCGCCCGCTCGACGTAGCTGAGCAGGGTTTCATGAGTCACGTCGGTCACCGAGAGAACGTGGCCCAGGTCGGCGATCGCCAACGGGGTGAGCCCTTCTTTCGTCGCTTCGAGGAAGGCCCAGGCCCGGGTGTCAATGATCTCCCGGTAAGCCTGGTTGATCCAGCGCTTGATTCGAGCTTCGCCGCCGGTATCGGTGGCGATGTTTTCAAAGCCTCGAGCGACGACCTCTTCCTGTAGCTGTTTGAACGTCACTCGAGACCCGCACTCTCCGCGGCCCGCTTCATCCGACGCTCGGCGGCGATCACCGCCGGCACCTGAAGGTCGGTGCGCTTGGTCATGCCGCCGTCGCCGTTGATCCGCCGAGCAGCCCGATTGGCGAGCGCCATTTCGTCCACCCTCTGACCGGCTTCGTGCTCTTTGGCCCGGCGCTTCGCCTCGCGGTGCTTGGCCGCGGCTTCCTTCTTTGAACGGTGAACCCGGGGGTTCCACATATCGTTGGCATTGAGGGCGTCGAGCAACCACGCCCCCGGCTCCCGGTACTCACCGTTGGGACCGATCAACGGCCACCATTCATCGAAGGAACCCGGTACGGGTTTGCGCAGGTGCCAACGACCGGGATGATCGAAGTCGTCGGCGTTTTCGTCCACCCAGACGATCGACAGAGTCGGGTCGATCCGTCGCAGCTCCTCCGTCCAGATCCGCGCCATCTCCATCTGCCCGTCAGCCTGCCTCTCCATAGAGGCATTGACGCGCTCGTGGGCGACGTGGTCTGGAATCAGGAGATCGGACACCCGGTACCTACTTCCCCAGGGCGAAGACGCGAATGACCACTTTGGAGCAGTCTTTTTCTTTCGCCAGCTCTTTCCCGGTTTTGGAGTCGTTCAGGTGAATGAGCATTTTTTCGGCGTCGAAGAAGGCACTGACGACCGGCGTGGCTTCGGCTTCGGAACCGTTCTTGACCTGGCACCACCCGGAGGTGACGCGATTGAGCTGAAGCTGCGCAGCGGTAACCGGCTCTCCACCTTCCGCGTAGGAGTTGTCGAAGGTGATGTCGGTTTCGGTCAAGGTCTCCGAGCCCGGCACCTTCTGCGTGCGCACGGAGGCCGCGGCAACGGCGGCGAGGGCGAGGAAGAGGCGAATCAGGAACATGGTGACTCCTTTTTTTGTAGGGCAGACACAAAAGAGCCCGCCCCCGGAGTGACCCAGGGACGGGCTTGGTGGTTAGGCGAGCTGCGTGAACTGGCCCAGCGAGTTGCGCCGGTTGGTTGCCAGCTCCACGTACCACTCGAGCGATCCGTAGAGGAACGTCGAGTTGGCCTGTGGCATCAGGATCCCGTTGCCGTACTTCTGCGTCAGCCAGTACGGTTTCTCGTCGCGGATCATGAACAGGTTGTCCTTCTTGGCGTAGGTGAAGTCGCCATCGGGACAGTCCTCGTGGGCCTGGACGCGCAGGTTGCCGATCATGATCGACTCCCCGTCACCCGTGTTCTGCCCATCGACGCCCTGGAAACGGACCTGTGGGTAGGTCTCGTTTTCGAGAGCTTCGACCTGCTTCAGCGACGTCCATCCCCAATCGGGGTTGACGCCCTTCTGCCGCACCTTGCGACGGCCTTTGATTACCCGCTGACGGGTGATCGCGCCGCCGGTCGCGTCGGCAAATGCCGCGACCCAGCCCGGCTCCGCTTCCGGTTTGATTTCCCCGAGAGTGGAGGTCAGGCTTGCCATGTTGCGGAAGCCGTTGATCGAGAAGGACGTTTTGCCCGATCGAGAGTTCTTGATCGAGATGTTGCCTTCTGTTTCTTTTTCGACTTCTTTGTTGATCGTGATCGTGGGTTTGGTTTCGAGGTCGCTGTAGGCGGTGATTTCGGCACCGTCCGCGGCTTTGGCCTCTTCTTCTTCGGTACCGATGTCGATTACCTGGCCGATCGGCAACCACTGCTGCCGCGTCGCCTCGACACCCAACCCGAGCGCGCCGGTAATGGCGAGTTCGAGCACTTTCGTTTTGGCGCCACCCGTTTTTTTGATCGCGCAGATGAAACCTGACTGATCGGTCACGAGCTGACGCACGATCTGTTTCTGCGTGTCCGAGATCTTGCCTGAGACCTCGGTATCGACCACGCGCGCGACGGCCTGACTGTTGTTGCCAGTCCGCTTGATCGCGGCGGTGTCGATTTCGATGGAGTTGAACGCCCGGCGAAGAGTCCATTTCGCCTGGTTGGTGTTCTGACCATCCGGGGGGTTCGTTTCCCGTGATCCCGTCGGGGGGACCATCGTGAAACCACCCGAGCGGCCGGTTTGAATGGCCGTCAGGGCTACGTCGCCGATCATCTGATCGGGGTCCTTGACGCCGAGCTGCTTCATCAGTTCGTCGTCTTTGAGGAACTGGACCTCCAGGTTGTCCTGGGTCCAGCCCTCTTTCAGCGTCGCTTCGACAACCGTGATGTCGGTGGCCGGCATATGACGCCTCCTTTTTCGTTTACTCCGCGGACCCCCGTGCTGCCTCGGCCGCCTCGGCCATGCGTTTCACGCGGTCCTCGGAAGTCTCAGTGGACAGGTCAACCTCACGAGTGGCCGGTTTGCCCGGGCGAAGCCGGCGTGGTGCCTTCTTCGACTCGAGCCATTGCTGCTGCCGGGACGACACGATCCCTTCGAGAAGGTCGATTGCGGCCTTCACGTTGGGTGCTCCCTGCTCGTCGCGATATTCGTCGGCGTACAGGTAGAGGAAGCCGATTTCTTCCTCCGAGAATTTGTGATCCATCTCATTCTCGAGGGATTCGATCTGCTCCGCGATCGACCGATCCTCTGCAACTTCCTGGGATCGAATCTGATCCATGTGCTCACGTTCGGCGAGCTGCTGCTCGAGCCGATCGACCCTCTCATTCGGGTCGGGCTCGAGGAACTCCTCGCCGGCAGCGAACTCCTCTGCGTCGTCCAGATCCCAGCCGAGTATGCGGAGGATCTCGGGTGCCCGCTGCGGGTCCTCGAGACCTTCCACGATCGCCTGGTACTGCTCTGCCTCTCGTGCTTTCTCAGCGACGGTCTGAGTCTTTCGGGTGTAGTCCGCCTGCAACCGCTTTTCGGCGGCTTCGGCAGCTCTACGCGCCTCCGGGTTCTCGATCGTGCTGAGATCGAAGTCCGTAAAACGCTCGGACTCCGGCTCTTTTCCCTCCTCGCCTGGCTCGGGCTCTTTGCCCGAGTGGTCGTCGTCGGGAGGCGGCTCGCCCTCTTTCCCGGTGGCCTCCGTGCCGGCCTCGTTGAGGAGTGCTCCGCTGCGCCTCAGCTCGTGCTGCTGCGCCGGCCAAGCCGGTTCCTCACGTCGGGCAAGCTCGAGGACGTCGTCCAGGTGAGCGAGTGCCTTGGGCTGATCCTGCCGACCGGCAGGGGCCTCTATTGCTACGTGCATCGTTGCTCCTTTACTCGGGCGAGTGCCCCTGCGGGCGGGTTCGCCATTTGCCGAGTGCGTGTCGCGGGTTCGGCGTAAGAGTGTTACTGCGGGGCCTGCGTGGTGGTGGGCGATTCGGCCGGCGCAGATCCACCGGCGGATTCACCTTCACCGCCACCTTCGGGCCCGGGCTGGGAGGGCATCGGTTTCGGCCCCTGGGGCTTGGCCGCGTTGCGGGCGCCGAGTTCTTCGGCGCGCTGCGTCTGTAGTTCGTTGGCGCGCGCAGCGTTTTTGGTTTCCTGGTCGATCAGGGCGCGGTAGTAATCCATCGTCGCCTTCTGATCCTGGGGCGGCAGGTGGTTCCACTCGTCCGACTTCATGAAGGTCTCGATCCGGAGTTTGTGGATCGGGATGTTGTCGAAGGGCCGCGGCATCCAGCCCGGCACTTCGGTCTCCATGACCGGCACCCCGGCCGAGCCTTCTTCGCCGGTTTCGGGGATCGGTTCCCCGGTGACGGGATCTTCTTCGGGCGGCACTTCTTCGGTCGGTGGCTGCTGCCATTCGACTTCGCCCGTGAGCGGGTCTTTGCGGGGCACTTCCTCGCCGGGGAAGACGGGCCGATCGGGAAGGTCCCAGAAGGTGCCGAAGCGGATCTGGCTGATGATGAAGTTGACCCGGGCCTCGTCCTCTTCAAACGCCTCGTTGAGGGAGTCGATGTCGCCGGAGCTGAGCGCCCGCAGGACGACCTCTGGCGGGAAGTGGCCGGGGAAGAGGCCGGTCGGGCCGGCGAGGGCCATGATCTGCTGTTCGACCGCGGCACGGGAGCGGGCTTCGAGCGTCGCCGAGTTGACCCGCACGTCTTTCTGGCCGCGCAGATCGGCGCCTTTGAAGTCGGCGATCGTCTCCCAGCCGGTGCGCCCCCGGAACTGCATCAGGCGCTCCTCGGTGTAGTGCTGCTGGACCAGGCACAGGGCGTCGCGGCCGAACGCCTGGTGAGCTTCGGCGAGGTCTTCGAGGAAGTCCTGCCAGGCGACCGCGTCTTTCTGGGCGAGCCCTTCGATCGCTTTGCCGGATTCGACCTGGGAGGGGACGGCGTTGTCGTGAGCGATGAAACCGAGCTCAGCCTGCGCGCGGTCCTGGGCGTTGCCGAACTCGCTCGGCATCGCCGGCATATCGCGCCACTTGATTTCGCCTTCGGCCCAAGCGTCGGGGTCGATCTCCACGACCGCTCCGGGCTCGTCGTTTATGACGCCTTTGATCGCGCCCTCGGGGGCCATGATCTGCGGCACCAAGACGAGCTGTAGGTACTCGGCCGCCTTGTTGGCGCCGTAGTCGTACTGGCGCATCGACTCGATCATCGACTGCACGAGGCCGCGGTGGCGATCGCTCGAGCCGTCGATGTTGTAGACGACCCGATGCAGGCAGGGAGCGTCAACGACGCGACCCTTCTCGTCCAGCAGCGGGTAGTCGGCCCGGGCGAAGATTTCGTGACCGTTGGCGAGCCAGAGCCGGTTGCCCTTCGGGTACTTGGCGCAGGGGCGCTCGAAGAACTCGGTGACGACGACGAGGTTGGAACCCTTCGGTTTCTCGCGGCCGGAGATGATCGCGTTCTCGTCGGCATCGGCTTTCAGCGGGCCGCCGAGAAAGTCGGGGTCGGCTTCGAGCGAGTCCTTGGGGACCGCGTGCTCGATCGCGATCCAGGGCGAGTCCTCGTACTCGACCCCCGATTCCCACATGACCTCGAGGCCGTTGTAGACGACGGCTTTCAGCTCGCCCATGCCGACCTGATAGGTGCTGCCGTCCTCGGCCGTGGCTTCGACGTAGGGACCTACCTGTGAGTCCCAGGTCGGGCCGATGAAGGCTTCCTCGGTGACGAGCACGTCCCAGACGAACTTGCGAAACGCTTTCTTCAGTCGCCAGGGCCCTTCGTAGCCGGCGATCAGGATCTTCTTGCCCAGGCGGGAGGCCGAATAATCTTCGGGATCGCTCGTGGAGGGGACCACTTCATAGCCCGGGATCCGCTGGGTGGCGCCGGAGACCTTGCCCTTCAGGATTGGACCTATCAGGTCGCGGCTCCGGCGCACACGGTGGTCGGGCTTGTCGCCACCCTGGGAGCGGGGGACGGTGGACTGCTCAACGAGCTTGAGCCCGGATTTGTCCACGGAGACGTAGTGGTTGCCGTTGGCGAACTCGATCGCCTCGCGACGGCGGGGGGCGACCTGGGCGAGCCGTTCGCGACCGCGTTTAAGCCGCTTCTCGACGTCCTCGGGGGTCTTCTGAGGTTTCGCCGGGTTGACCTTTTCGAGCGCCTTGCCGGCGGCCTCTTCGACCTTCTCCATGACCGGGATCGCCATCAGTCAGCCTCCTCGGCCTCTTGTGCGGCCTTCCACTCGGCGAAGCCCTCGTCGTCCTCGGCCGAGAGCACCCTCACAGGCGCCCCCTTGCCCTGCCGCCGGGAGGAAGCGGTCAGGGCAGGAGGAGTGCTCCCTCGCCGCGAGAGAAGGCCCTGACGCTCTACAGCGTGGGCTTTCTCTCGCCAGGCGATGTAGGCCACGAACACGGCCACGCAGACGAGGGAAGGGAGGTCCATCTAGGCGAGCGGCTGGTAGCCCAGCGTGTAGGTCCATTTGCCGGCGCCCGAGTGGGTCACTTTGACCCGCCAGTGCCGCGGGATCGGTAGGGCCTGCACTTCGTGGTTGGCGACCGCCGCCGTCTCTGCGGCTGCGGCGTAGACCGTGAAGGCAAGCGTCGTGCCGGCGCCGAGTTCTTCGCCTTTTTTGGAGACGGCGAACGCGGTGATCGGGACGTACTTGCCACTCGCCTCGTCCTTGGCTTCGACCACGAGTTGCAGGGTCTCGGCCGTGGCCGGCGCTTTGGTGATGTCCAAGAACAACATCGCCCCGGCATCGGAAGTGTGCGAGGTGATGTCGTCGGTCGACGTCGTCGCGCCGCGTTCTTCGGAGGAGAGCAGGGCGATGTCGGTGCGCATCGCTTAGCCCTTCTTTTTCGACGTCTTCTTCGACGTCTTGGCCGCGGAGGACTTCGTGCTCTTGGCCGTGGGCTTGGCTCGCTTGGCCGCCTGTTTAGGACGACTCCGGTGAACCCGTTTGCGAGACGCGGCCGGCGGCTCGGGATCCGGCGATCCTTCTTCGTCGCCGTAGAACACGGAGACCTGGGCCGAGTCCGGCGAGTAGACGGTGAGACCGGCCTGGGGCGGGTCGAGCTTCAGCGATTCGCCGGCCAGTGTGTAGCCGACGGGCTGACCGTCGATGTCGGTGACGATGATCGAGCCGGTCGCAACGGCGAACTCCCTGACCGGGGTGTCGATCGTGCGGGTCTGACGGGGGTTGTACGTCTGGTTAGCGGGCATTGGCAGCCAGCTCCTTTCGATTGATTGCAGCGGGGCCGGCTCTCTCTTCAAACTCGGCCGCCGCGTCCAGTGTCGCTTGCAGGTCGTCGGCACGCGCCTTCTCGTGCTCGTGCCATTCCTCGAGCTGCTCTGCCTTCCCCGCGCTGACCATCCCGAAGAGGTCGCGGGCGGCTGCTTCAATTATCAAACGGTCGATGTAGAGCCGCGTCGGTTCGGGACTGTCGATCACGACGTTGAAGTCAACGATCTCGCCCTCTGCCCGGCCGGACACGACACACGCTCGCGGCGGGTAGGGCAGCGGGTAACACTCTGGGTCTGACGTGTCGATAAGCCTCACGCTGGACTTCCTTTCGCTAGCTGTATTTGCCCATTACGCCGCCTTCACCCCTGGGCCGTTTGGGCGCAGAGGGCGCGGCGGTGCCGGGAACGTAGATCTTCGAGGCGGCGTTGGCGCGCTTTTTGCGCGGCAGCGGGCGCTCCATGCAGAGGTAACGCTTTGCATCCATCAGGTGATCGTCGCGCTTGACGACGCCGAAGCTGCCGTCGTCGTTTGGTTCCTGGCGATAACGACCGCGCTCCCAGAGGACTTTGGTGCAGTTCTCGCCGATCTTCAGCAGCGGGAAGGCCATGACCAGCGGCTTGTCCCCCTCCTTCTTCGGCGCGAGAGTGACCGTGTGCTCGAACCGGCGCATGACTTCAAAGCAGCCGGTTTCGACGTCGTTGGAGCGCGCTTTACGGACCCGGATCCCGGCGGCCTTGTACGCCTTGTCCGTCCTGATGTTGGTCTGCACGTTGCGGCTCTCGGCGGCCGGGTCGATGATCGAGCGCTTCGGGGCGCCGGTCCCCCACTCAGCTCGTTTGGCGAGGATTTTCTCAGCCGCGTTTTCGGGGACCGCCCAGCGATCGTGCAGGTACAGCTCGTCGTAGATCCAGAGCACGTTGTCTGAGTCGAAGCCGCCGAAAATCACCGCCGTCGTGCCGATCCCCGGGTCGATCGACTCGAAGCGAGTGAGGCTCTGCACGAACTCCGGGTCCAGGCGCTCGCAGACGTGGAGGTCGCGATCGAAGCCTTCGTAGACAAGCCCCTGCGCGTGAACGAAGTAGCCGGACTTGCGGGCCTGGCGCATCTGCTCGGGGATTTTTTCTTCGGCTTCCCGCTTGCCTTCCTCGTCCAGGTGGGGGTTGTCGTCCTGATCGGCGCGAACCAGGATCATCCCGTCGGAGAGCCACACGTCAGGGGCGACTTCCTCGCCCCTCTCTTCCCACAACTCGTCAAAGGTCCAGCCGAGCCCGTGGACCGGGGAGAAGGTGAAGAATTCATCGCCGCGGAACTCGACCAGGCGGTTGACGTTGGCCTGCCGAATCTCCTCGCCTTTGGCGCCCTTGGGTTCCTCGTCGTAGTGGATCCGGTGCCTCGAGGTCCCCCCAAACTTCGAGACGTCCTGTTCGCAGGTCATGAACTCGATGAAGTTGCCGTTGGCGAAACGCAGCTCGTGATTCTTGTCGGAGTACGCCTCTTCCCAGGAGCCCTTGTAGAGCTGAGCCGGCGGCACCCACTCACCCAGGGTGCGGAGGATTTCCTGCTGACCGCGGCCGAAGTCGGGGGTAATCAGCCGGCAGAAGAACTCCTGCCAGATCTTGAACTCGCGAAGGTGGGGCGGCAAGACCTCCTCGTCAACAGCGTCGATCAGGTCTTGAAGGATGCCGGTCACCGACTTGCCCGATCGTTCGCCGCCCAAGAAGACGCGGGTTTTGCGGGGGTAGGTGTGAAACGGGGTCTGCTTAACGTGCGGGTAGTAGTGCAGCAGCGGGTTGACGCGAAGGCGGTCGATCAGCTCGCGAAGCTGGGCCTGGACGACCGGGTTGGCGAGCGCCGCCGGATCGTCTACGCGGATCTTCAGACCGGGCGGGAGTTTGGAGAGGTCGAGCGGCTCGAGCGCCGCGCTCATGCCGGCGTCGGCCAGGGTGGGTCGAAGCAACGCCGAGCGCGATCGAGGAGACGACCCAGAGCACCGCCGATCCGTCGCGGAGGACCTGAGCGACGTCTGTCGCGGCTGACTCGAGCGGGCCCGCGCGACGTGTCGCCGGCCGCCGGCGTTTTGTCGTCGCTCGAGGATCCCGACGACGTCACGGCCTAGTACCCGGGCTTGCCGTGTGCGGCGAGAGAGGCAAAGCGCTTGGCGCCGAGCTTGCGGCGGCCAATCGAGGCGGCCAGAGCGCCGGGGTTGCGGACCCCGGGGCGGCCGGCGAGCTTGGACTCGAGCTGGTCGAAGCGCTGCCCCGAACCGAGTGGGGGCTTGGCCTTGCCGATCGCGCTTTTGATTTCGGATCTGCGGCTCATTTCTTCTTCGCCCCCTTCTCGATCTTGCGTTGGATGCGGTCGGCGATCTCGAGGACCGCCGATGCGCCGGGTTCGGACTTCGGGTCCGGCCTGGCGGCCGAACCAACAGCAGCAGGTGGAAGCGGGGCCGGAGAATCGGGCGGCGCCTCGAGGCCGAGCACTTCACGGATCAGCTCAGCGCGCTTGACGCCGCGGTTGCGGGCAAGTTCGTGGAAGCGACGGTCTTCGGCCGGGGAGATCCTGAAGCGGAAGGTGATCGAGCGCACCGTGTCCCGATCCTCGCGGCGCGCCATCAGCCCTTCTTCCCGTGCTGGGAGACTTTGCCCGAGTTGGCGCCGCGCTTGCCGCCGACGTGACGACGGCGATGGCGGCGCACCGTCCGGTAGCGGCCGACCCCGCACTCCTGGCACGAGGGGCCGTGGCCGAACTGGTGCTTGCAACGCCGGCAGCGAAAGCTGCGCGGGCGACGTCGGGTCTGCATGGTCCTCCTAGAGGGGATCGGGTGGATCGCCGGGCTCGGGCCAATCGTCGTCGGTCGACGTCGGCTTGCCCAGCGGTACGGCGGTCGTCGTCAGCGCGACGGGGGGCGTTCCTGCGCCCCAGACGATCAGCTCGACGTTCTCGCCTTCAGCGATCTGCTGACGCTCGCGATCGCTCAGCTCCCAGGTGGAGCGAATGACCGGGTTGTCCAGCTCGTCGGTGTCGCGGCAGACCCAGAGGTCGTTGTCCTCGGTGCCGCCGGGAAGACGAAAGACGAAGTCAGAGAAGTGCGTCCGGCGTGCCTTCACGGCACCGCGGTCGCTTCGGCGAGCTGGAACGCGAGCCAGATGATCGCGATCCAGAAGACGAGGATGCCGGCGACACCGAACCAGAAGACCAGCCACTCGCGCTTGGGGGTCTTGGGACTCACGCGCCCATCGGCTCCGCGATCTCGTCCTCGCCGGGGGCGTCGGGGTCCTCCTCTTCGCCGTCCTCGATCTCGTCCTCTTCCTCGTCGGGCTCCGTCGCGGGTGCCGGCGGCTCGAGGGCGGGCTCGGGCTCCTCGACACCGGCCGGGTGCTCGCGCTCGACCTGCTCGCCGGGGGGGCCGAGCGCCTCGACCTCCGCGCGCGCCTCGAGCGCGAGGTTGACGGCGAACTCGACGTCGGGGATCCCTTCCGGGTCGATCGCCGCGGAGGCGACCTGGATGATCCCTTCGCGCTCGAGCGGGTTGAACTCGAGTTGCAGGCCGTCTTCGCACTCGGAGAGGCGGTCGATGATGTAGCCGCCGCGGGCCTCGTCCAACATCGCCGTGAACATGCGGATCCCGGGCAGCAGCGAGTGCTCGGGAGCGGTCCACTCCCTGCCCTCGATCGCCGCCTGCATCTCCTCGTCGCCCATCTCGTCCAAGCCGCGATCGAACGCCTCGCGGTCCTCCTCCGACATAGAGACGTCGTCGGCGGTGATCGCCTGGCGCTCGAGCTGATCGCGGGCCTGCTCGAGATGCTCCTCGCCGGGGCCGGCCATCTTCTCCATCTCCGTCGCGACGCGATCGCGCTGACGGGCCTTCCGACGCTGCCTACCGCGTGCCATCAGATCTCCTCGGTCGGGGTTGGACGGGATCCAGCGAACTTCTCGGCGGCGACCTCGAAGCCGATCTGAAAGGACAAGCCGATCTGGCCGTCACCACCGAAGCGGGCCATGAAGTCGCGCATCTCTTCGGGATCAAGCCCCCGGGCCTCGAGCCACTCGTCAATCGTGTGTATCCCGGCGGCGGTCTGCGCCGTCACTCGATTTGCGACCTCGAGGATCATGAGATCGGCCAGAGTTGATCGAGGATCTCTTTCTCGCGCCGCTTCAGCACCCGACAGCGCTGCTCGAACTCGCGGCGCTTGACGCCGTCGATCTCGTTTTCGGCTTTGACGTGCTGGGCGTGATCCTCTTCGCGGACGATCGACAGCTCGGTGAACAGCGCCGTGCGGTTGACGTCCTTGTAGTCGATCCCGCGGGCGACCAGGAGCCGGGTCAGGAAGTCGAGATCGAGCAGCGGGCCGTCCGGCGTGTAGACGATCGAGTCGCGAACCAGAGGGGTCAGCCGCTCGAGCAGCTCGGCGACTTCTTCGGCGGGGCTCAGCTCGGGGACCGGAGGGGCGTTATTTGCCATCCGGCGGCGCCCCGTTCTTGCAGCCCTCGCAGACCCAATCGTCGTCCTTGCGCTCGATCACCCGAAAGGCGCGGTCACCCCTGGCGAAGACCCGGCCGCAGCGGAAGGCGCACTCTTCGCCGGCAGCGGGCGGGTAGTTGTTGCCCCTCGCGTGGACGACCGTCTCGGCCCAGGCATTCAGCTCAGTCGCCATCGGGCTCTTTCCGCATATGGCCGCCGATGCAGAGCGCGACGAAGGCGAGCATGTTGTTCCGATCGCGGGGGGTCTCGATCTCGTCGGCCTGCTCCACGACGGCGTCTGCCAGGGCTTGCAGCTCGTCGGCGACCTCTACTCCGAGTTCGGAGGCGAGCCCGCGACGGACGGTGTCACCGCGCCAGGGACCGGGCTTAGCCATCAGTCGTCAGCTCCGAAGAAGAACATCAGCGCGAGAATCAGACCGCCGAGCGCGCCGATCCCGGTGTGCGTCGCCGCGCCGCCGATCACCAACGCAGCGCCGCTGATAATCCACGCGGGGCCGGTCTTCATGCCCGTTCCTCCAAAGCGCCGATCAGGCCCCTGAGCGCCTCCGGTCCCAGCAGGACGTCCAACGCGTTGCCGCGGACGACGACCTCGAGAACGGTGCCGCGGTTGCCCTCCCCTTCCGGCCGGATACGGATGAACTCTGCCGCGTCGTCGGTGTAGACGACGGCCTCCTCAGCCATCGAACTCACCCTTGACGACCTTCTCGATCAGCGGCTCGATCTTCGCGTCGCCGTAGCTCGCCCGGTCGCGGTTCAGCATCGCGACCAACTCCATCTTCGGGGTCGCGAGCGGGGTCTTGAAATCCGACCACTTGCCCATCCGAGCTTCGGCGACGACCGACTGCGGATAGCCGACCTTTTCCAGCTCCTCGGCGAGCCGGCGATTGTGGTCGTTACTCGCCATCGGAGACCTCGATCTTGCCTTCCTCGATCAGCGAGGCGAGGCACTCCTCGGGGGTGTCACCGATCCCAAGGATCGAGCCGGCGGCCATTTCCGAGCCCGGCGTCTCCTCGCCGAAGTTGAGCATCGCCGACCAATGGGGGCCGCCGGTCTGCGAATAGCCGAGAGAGAAAACGCCGTCCCTCTCCCGACAGAACTTCGCGATCGCAGCGAGCTGGTTCTCGAGCATCAGTCGGTGACCGGGTCGTAGGTGGCGCCGAAGATCGAGTCCTTGCAGGGGTAGAACTCGCCCTCGACGCCTTGGATGATCCAGTCGCCGGGCTGGGCGGCGTGATCGCCCTCGAGGGTGTGGATCACGATGTGCGGGCCGACCACGATCGCCCCCTCGAAGGCGCGCTCGTCGGGCTGGGCCATCATGTGGCTCTCGCCCTCGCACCAAGTGGCGATCTCGAGGCACAGCTCGAGGTATTCCTCGATCGAGTCGCCCGGCCCCATCGGCAGATGGATCGCCGAGATCTCGACCGGCTTCTTGCGGTAGCGCTTGATCTGCACGTCCATCAGGCACCCCCGCCGGCATCGGGATCGAGGAACAGGGTCGCATCGGGCCTGATCCCCGCTTCGGAGAGCGGGTTGGCGGCATTCAGCGCCGTCCCCTGTCGCGTGCGCAGCGTCCAGCCGGCGATCCCGGTGAACGGAAGCTGCCTGCGATGCAGGGCCTCCTCGATCAGTTCGCCGACCGCGCAATCGGAGGCGATCGTGATCTCGGTCGCGGATCCGGAGACGACGATCGTCAGCATGAACATCTCGGTCACGGTCTCCGATTCGGGGTTGATCCGGAAGACCCGGTTGTCGATCCGCACACAGTGCGGCGGCAGGCTGTCGTCGGTCGCGGCCTCGATCCCGGCGAAGGGCCGGCTGTAGTCGGCCGCACCGTCGTCGCTGTCGGCGACCTCGCCCTTCCAGTGCGGGGAGGCGTCCTCGGCGATCTCGTGCTCGGTCGGCTGACCCGCTTCGACCGCCTCGGCGAGCGAGAGCAGCAGGCCGCTGAGCCCGACCAACGAGGCCCAGGGGTTGCCGTCGGGGCCGATCCCGGCGTGGATCATCGACGGGTCGATCTGGACCAGCGTCGCGTCTGCAGCCTCGGCCTCTTCGGCCTCCTCGAGGGTCTCCCTCGGCAAGGCGGCGATCTTGTCCTCGCGGTCCATGAAGGCGGCAAGGCGCTGGTCGATCGTCAGGATCCTCGGGCCATCGACCCGGGGGACGCCTTCCTCGTCCAACATCACCATCGCCCTCGAGGCGGGGGCGCCGGCCTCGTCGGGATCGCGGGAGGCGCCGATCCGATCGAAGTGGGCGGCGTAGCGCTCGCAGAGCACACGGACGCGCTGGGTGATCGACTGACCGCGCGAGATCGAGACCCGGTCCAGCTCGTTGCCGATCTGCACGCCGAGCCCCTCGAAGCGGCGGACCCGAGCCCGCAGCTCGTCGCCCAGCTCCTCCAACTCGCCGATCCGCTTCCAGCGTTCCTCGCAGATCCCCTCGAGCCGGTCAATCGTCTTCTGGGCCCGCTGACCGCGGAGGTCGTCCTCGGAGCCGATCAGGGCGGCCTCGATCGCGTCGGCGATCATCAGCGGCGTGGTCTGCCCGTTGGTGCGCTGAGAGAGCAGCCTGACCGTGTTGCGGACCAGTGCCCGTCGCGTCCCCTCGGTGGGCTCCTCGCCCATCCAAGCGAAGTCACGCAGGGCCGCCAAGAAGGCCGGGATCTGCTCCTCGGGAACGGGAAAGGCGCTGTCGTCGCTGTGCATCTTGCGGATCGCCTCGCCCGACGTCGGTGCGTCGTCGCCCTTGGGCATCGCGCCCAGGAGGCCGGGGTCACCGAGAGCGGAATTGTGCAGGGCCGTCTCGACCGCGTCGGCAAGCCGCTTGGCTGCCGCGTTGGGACCGCCGGGGCCGGGATTGATACCGCCGTGGCTGCGGATCGTCTCGAAGATCAACGCACGCCGGCTGCCCTTCGCCGGATCGGGAGCGGCTTTCTTCTGCTCGTCGCTCGTGTCGCTCATACGGGCAGCTCCGCGTCGGAACTGCTCAGCGCGGCGACCTCGCCGATCGGCCCCTCAACGAGGACCGGGGCGAATTCGACCTTCTTGCCCGACTCGAGGAAAGCCTTGGCCGCGGCAGCCTCGCCGATCGTCGCCTTGATCCCCTCGTAGCTCGGCGACCAGTACGCCTTGAACTCGTAGTCGATCACTTCGCCTGCGGCCGACTGCAACTTCACCATCCAAATCCTGATCTTGCGCTTCAGCACGTCTCCTCCTCGGTCGGGTGAACGGCGGCAACCTAACACGGTCCACGGCGGA
>Ga0193749_1000020_pt1 | contig 17337 bp, 16 predicted proteins | sample L1s2metaG_FD_145081 | JGI IMG/M metagenome (GOLD analysis project Ga0193749, IMG submission 145081) | Soil microbial communities from a riparian zone of the East river system, Colorado, United States - L1s2 | ecosystem: Environmental > Terrestrial > Soil > Riparian zone | place: USA: East River...
TGGCAGGCGCCCAGTCCGGCATGATTCCTTCGACTGGTCCCCTGGCGGCTACCGTTCCCGCTGTGCTCGATGCCTGCGTGACAGCCCTCGATCAGTTCGGCACTAAATCACTCGCCGAAGTAATGCAGCCGGCTATCGAACTCGCTGATGGTTTTCCGATCGATGAACTGCGCGTGCAATACATCGCGACGCGCGCGCCGATCTTTTCGCAATGGCCCGATGCGAAGCGCGTCTTTCTGCCCAACGGCCAGGTACCAAAGGTTGGCGATGTATTCGTGCAGGCCGATCTCGCCCGCACTTTGCGCTCGATCGCGGCTACCGAAAAACGAAATGCGGCTCGCGGCCGGCGTGCGGCACTGATGGCCGCCCGGGACTATTTCTACAAAGGAGCGCTGGCGAAACGCATCGGTGACTACATGCAGACGCACGGCGGGTTGTTGGCGGCCTCGGATCTGGCCGGCTGGCATGCCAGGGTCGGCGCGCCGGCCAAAGGGGAGTATCGCGGCTATGAAGTCTACAAGACAGGTTTCTGGGCTCAGGGACCAATGATGATCGAAGTACTTAATCTGCTGGAGGGCTATGATCTAAAGAAAATGGGCCAGAACTCACCTGAGTATATTCACACTGTTACGGAAGCGTTGAAGCTTGGCTTTGCAGATCGCGATCGCTTCTATGGCGATCCGGACTTTGTAAAGATTCCCACGCAGCAGTTGCTGTCAAAGAATTATGCCGCGATGCGTCGTTCGCTGATCGATGGCCAGAAAGCATCACTGTCGCAGCGTCCGGGCGATCCGGCAAAAATGAAACCGCTGCTGGCGAATGCCAGGCAGATTTCCTACAACTCCGCGCCGGTTCCTGAGATTGAAAAAGCCAACGACACGACCTGCGTCAACGTGATCGACAAGGACGGCAACATGTTCAGCGCCACGCCCAGCGGCGCGTGGCTGCCGGCGGTAGTTGCCGGCGACACAGGTGTTCTGATGGGCCAACGTTTGCAATCGGCCCTGACTGATCCGAATAGTCCCAATGTCGTCGCGCCGGGGAAGCGCCCTCGCATCACTCTGACCCCGACGCTGGTGCTCAAGAACGGACAGCCGTTCATGGTCCTGAGTACGCCGGGCGGAGACAACCAGGACCAGGGTCTGTTGCAAGTGCTGCTAAATATTATCGAGTTCGGCATGAATCCCCAGGAAGCGGTCGAGGCCCCGCGCTTTGACACCCAACATTACGTGAGCTCGTTCGACAATCACGAGTTCCTGCCGGGCTTGCTTAACGTCGAGTCGCGAATACCAGCCGACGTGATCAGTCAGCTTGGCAAGCGCGGTCATAAGCTGAAGATCCAATCCGCCTGGGGCACCGGTTCATCGCCGACAGTTATTATGTATGACGCGAAGTCCGGCGTGATCTCTTGCGGCGCCGATCCGCGCCGGGGTAGATACGCGGTGGCCTGGTGAAGACGTTTCGCTGGATCTACAAAATGAAAGCGGCTCAAAAGCTCATCCTGGGAATCACCGCGGTGATGTTTCTCCTGCCGATCAGTCGGGTCGAGCAGCTTTCCGCGAATACGGCCGGGCAAAGCCCAAAGACCCCCGATCCTGAACGTCACCGGGAGGAAAATGAACGTGACCTCGAACAGCGAATATGGAATCTCAGGCTACTCTCCGAGCAGCCCCGCAAGCCCAGCCCCAAACGCCCCACGCCAGAACAGGCCATGGAGCAATTGCAGAAGGACTTCACCCGACTGCAGATCTTAAACAAGAGTTTGTTGCGCGCGGCCCTGGGCAACACCTCGCCCGACCCCGGCTTCGTTCTGAAATCGGTTGTCGAGATTAGACAGCGCGCCGAACGACTCAACGCAAACCTGGCATTACCCGAGCTCGAACCTACCGATCGAATTGCATTAGAGCCAGTGGCGAGTCCTCAACAACTGAAGCCTTCCGTGTTGAGACTGGGTAGACTGATTTTCAGCTTCGTCGATAATCCCTTCTTCAAAGAGGCTTCAGTGTTTGACACGCGACTGACCACCAGGGCAAGGCGCGACCTGGAAGACATCATCGAATTGAGTGGACAGATAAAGAAGAGTAGAGAGCAGTTAGGGAAGATCAAAAGCCAATAAGGAGTTTCTTTCAGGCGGGCGACCGAGCTGATCCGCAGCGCGGTAGTGAGGTAAAGCTGCCGGTCCGGCCCGGCATTCACAGTTACTAAACCAATCATCGCCAAGTGACAGTTAATCGAAAATAGGAGAGTGTGATGAGCACAACCAAAGCGGCCGTGACCGCTCCCGAGCTTACAGTTCGATCGATCATAGTCGGTCTGCTAGTCGCCGTGGTCATCGGCAGCGCTTATCCCTACTGTGTTCTGAAGCTCGGGTTTGGGCCGAACCTTTCAGTAGTCTCAGCCTTCTTTGGCTTCATTGCGCTGGTCCTGATCCTGCGCGCGACCGGCACCAACGCGCGCGAAAACAATATCGTGCAGACGATGGGCACCAGCGCGGGCCAGACAGCGTTCATGTGCGTTTTGCTGGCCGCGTTTGATTTACTGAATGCGAAGGGCGTGCTGAATCCGCCGATCCATCTCGGCACCTGGCAAATCTTCTTCTGGCTTTGCAGCGCCAGCCTGCTCGGCATTCTGTTGGCCGTGCCGATGCGTCGTCATTACATCGACGAAGAGAATTTAACCTACGCCGATGGTTTGGCGGCCGGTGAAACGATCAAGGTTTTGCATGAGGGCCGCGAAAAGGGAGTGTCGTCCGGACCCCTCAAAGCTCTTGGACTCGGTACCCTCGCATCCGGCGGCCTGATGGCCGTTACCACTTATTTCAAGTGGATTAGAGATACCTGGTTTCTTCCGGGCATGCAGCCCATGAATATTGGTTTCAACTTCAGTCTGCTGTCGTTCGGCTCGGGACTGCTGGTCGGATTTCGTATTTGTTTGGCGATGGCCATCGGTACCGCCGTCAGTTGGTTTATCCTGCCGCCGTTTCTTCTGTCGCACGGAATGATCTCTGAGCAGACATTTCCGATCACCTTGCGTTGGGTAATGTGGCCGGCCACGGGCTTAATGGTGGCCGGTGGACTCACCTCGCTGGCGTTAAAGTGGAATTTGATAGTCAAAACTTTTCGCGGGCTCAGAGGGAGCCAGATTGAGCACACTGATTTTCCGATGCAGTGGGTCGCTATCGGTTCGATCGTAATGGCCGTAGTGATCTGCCTGGTCCAGTACTTCAGCATGGGAATTCCGGTGTATCTTTCATTCATCGCTATATTGCTGTCTCTTCCACTGATGCTGGTCGGTTTGCGCGTGCTTGGTGAAACGAACTGGGGACCGATCAGCGCAATGTCGAACATGATGCAGGCCGTCTTCGCGTTCATCTCGCCGGGCAATGTGCCGGTGAATATGTCTTCCAGCGGACTAACGGGAACAATCGCAGTGACCTCCGAGGCTTTAATGCAGGACTTCAAAGCGGGACAGTTGCTCAAGTCAAATCCGCGGAACCTGACGATCGCGCAATTGATCGCCGCGCCCGTCGGTTCAATTGCGACTGCGATTGTCTACCCGATTCTGCGCGATAAATTCGGCATTGGACCGCAGGGCTTGTCCGCGCCGATCAGCGTCAAGTGGGCCGGCTTCGCCGAACTCCTCACGAAGGGTTTTAAGGCACTGCCTCCCGGGTGTTTGGTTGGGCTGGTGATAGGAATTGCGGTAGGCGTCCTGCTTACTCTCTTAGCTGAGAAGTGGGGCGAGAAGATCCCTTCGCCGTCGGCGATCGGCATCGGCATGCTGATTCCCGCTTCAGTGCTGATGACGTTCATACTGGGCGGCGTCGGACAATTTGTCTGGGCAAAGGTCTCGCCTGAAACTGAAAAGGATTATCGGATCCCGCTGGCCTCGGGTCTGATCGCCGGTGAAGCAATTATCGCCGTGGTTTTGGCTATTCTGGCCGCGACCGGCGTGCAGTTTTGATGGGACGGCGCATGGATCATAGAGAAGCAGGAGAATATTGGAACGATACCGCTGAGGTGTGGACCACGCTCGCCCGAATGGGCTTTGACGTTTATCGAGACTACTTCAACACCCCGGCATTCTTCGCGCTGCTTCCGAACGTGGATGGTCTGTCGGGATTAGACATTGGGTGCGGAGAGGGCTACAACACCAGGCTGCTCGCGAAACGGGGCGCCCGGGTGACGGCCGTCGATATTTCTGAGGTTTTTATCGGCTATGCCAGACAAGCCGAAGCGGACGATCATCTGGGTATCGACTATCGAGTTGCGAGCGCCGTGGAGTTGCCCTTTGCTGACACAACCTTTGATTTCGCCACGGGCTTCATGAGTTTAATGGACGTACCCGAAACGGATCGCGTCCTGGCTGAAGCCTATCGCGTATTAAGGCCCAGTGGGTTCCTGCAGTTCTCAATTTCGCATCCATGCTTTGACACGCCCCACCGTCGAAATCTTCGTGACTCTACTCAAAGAACATATGCGATAGAGGTGGGTGACTACTATCTCGGGCGTGAAGGAGAGATAGATGAGTGGCTCTTTAAGGCCGCACCACCAGAGGTGAAGCACGGCTTGCGAAAGTTCAGAATTCCCCGCTTCTCACGCACGCTCAGCCAATGGCTGAATCTTGTCATCGAAACGGGTTTTCTGCTTGAACGCGTTGAAGAACCGCGACCCAGCGATGAAGTCATCGCCGCCCATCCTGATTTGCAGGACGCTCAAGTCGTGTCTTATTTCCTGCACCTGCGCGTGCGAAAGCCTGCCTGAGGCTGGGTATTGAAACGCAAGGTTGGTTTTGGATTGCAGTCTAGGAAGGAAACATTTATGAGCACGCCTATTAACATGCACACAGCGCGGATGGCCCTTAATCAGGATCCCGAAATCCGGCGGTGGGTGGAACAATGGTTAAAGAATAGGGAGCGGGCCACAGCCGCGAGCATGACAGACGAAGAGTTTGAGAAGCACTGGCTCTATGTCCGCCCGGAGCGAATGCATGAAGGCGCCATCGAAGGTGTGGCCGCGTACAGAGATCAAGCCTGAAAACTGAAACAGGGTTGGATCAGTTTTCGTTCAGAGTTCAACCTTTAGGTTGCTGATTACAGGCGCAAGCTAAAGCTTGAACTCTAAACTAACCCATTAATGCATCCTGAGCGGACCGCCTTTTGGTTCTGGCTCTAAATCGGGACGGGCGGAATCCTGCAGGACCTCATGAACTTCCAGCTTGTTCGCCGCGGTGAAGGCCTCTTTCGGCATGGTGCCGGATTGTGCGTGACCCTTCACGAACTCGTCTGAGCGCACCCAGTTCAGAAAATCCGCGCGGCTATTCCAGGTGGTGAAGACCACGTATGGGTCGCCATCATTAACCGGACGCAGAACCTGGTTGGAAACAAAACCGGGCATGCCGTCCACCAGTCCGGCGCGTTTGCGAAATCTCTCTTCGAACGCATCGCCGTATTCCGGCGCGACATAGATTCGATTGGCGACAGTTATCATTGCGGAATCTCCCTTTGGTGTGATGATACACGATAGTGGCACCGGCTTTAGTCTGTGATTGTGCCCTGGACGACGTCACATCACAGACTGAAGTCTGTGCCACAACAAAGGTTACTCATCCGGCGATGGCTTTGAGCGTAATCGTTTGATCCGCGATCGCCGCGCCTTCTCTTCCAGGGTTCGGTTCTTTGCGCTGCGCGGTACGCGCGTGGGAACGCGTTTGGCGGGACGATAGTTCAACTTCGCGATCTTCTCACGCAGCCTGGCCAGGCACAGAGCTTTATTGCGATGCTGGCTGCGTTCCTGCTGTGAAGTGACGACGACGCCGGACGGCAGATGCGTAAGGCGGACCGCGCTTTCAGTCTTGTTTACGTGCTGGCCGCCGGGCCCGCTCGCACGAAAGGTGTCGACCTCACATTCGCGCAGCAAGTCTTCGTCAGATTTGGGCAGTAGGATCATGTTCGCCTCGCGATCAATATCCGCAGATTACACAGATTAGACTGAAAGCGAAAACCAGTGTCGCCGGCGTCAGGCTTCGGTTTGCTTCGCTTCCCGTGCTTTGGCGCCGAAGCCTATAATCAACTCATGACTAACTCCAAATACATTCATGCTGCGGCGGTGGCAGTTGCATTTGCGTCTTTGTTGTCATCGAGTGGAATGGGTCCGCAAAGAACAGCAGCCACTCGAGGCCGGCAACCATTCAGCGTCATAGCACAAGAGAGTCTGCTACCTGCGGACAACGGTAATGATCACGCTCTGCCATTGGAACCCAATCCAGTCCCGCCCGATCCGCTGAGCAGCACCTCGACCTTCTACACGGTGCGCGCGGATTTGCGGCGCTGCATCTCACCGATGTGTGGAGGTTACTTTGTCAAGCGCGTTAACCTGGCAACTACTCGATGCGCCAACGGGCAGTATATGGCCCAGTGCTATGTCGCCGAGATCGATTGGAACGGTCAACCCGAGATCGACGCCGGCAAGGCCCTTTTGCGCGGCAACGTACGGCCGGTTCGGCAACCTCGGCGCGTTCCGCGTGACGGAATCATGGCAAGCGGTAGGCGATGGCCAGCCGACGGGTACGTTTTATCACGTCCGTGATCGCGGCCTGCGCTGTATTACCTACCCCTGCCCAACCCACCACGAGGCGAAGCTTAACTCCACCTTCAGCCTGAACATTGCCGGAGTTGATCTAAGTGGTGCGAGCCTGGGCACCAACAACGCACCCGTGGTCGAGGCGGCGATGACGGGGCCGGACGCCGCGATTATTACCGGCAATAATGTTTCCGTAACCGGCCCGGGCGGTAGGTTATTGGAGTTGAAAGCAACACAGGTTTACTTCAGGGACAGTACGGGCGTCTCTAATCTGAAGCCGTGCATAAAGACGGGCTGTTCGAGCGCGATCTGTTCCGATCACAACGTCATCTCCACCTGCGAATGGCGGCCTGAGTATGCCTGCTACCAGAAGGCCACGTGCGAGCGTCAGGCTAACGGCAACTGTGGCTTTACCCAGACGCGCGAGTTGACTTCTTGCCTTGCTGCCGCCAAGTAATCGGGAAGGAGCGATGACAGAAACTCACGACGCGATGCTGTGGTTGGGTCGCAATGGGACTCTTCGGCGTCCTTAAGAAGCAACATCACCCATGAAACTTCTACTCGCCATCGTAACCATCCTTACGGTCCATTCACCGCATTGGATTTTGCAAACTAGTGGCGTCGACGCCCGTCTGCGCGGCGTTAGTGCGGTAAGCGGACGCGTCGCCTGGGCCAGCGGTTCGCGCAGTACGATTTTGCGTACGGCCGACGGCGGCACTACCTGGATAAAGCTGACGGTGACGAGGGACCAACTCGACTTTCGAGACATTGACGCGATCGATGCGCGAACGGCTTACGTGCTCAGCATTGGCAACGGCCCCGCGTCACGAATCTATAAAACGACCGACGCCGGATCGACCTGGACGTTGCAGTTCAAGAATGATGACCCGAAGGCCTTCTACGACGCGATGTCTTTCTGGGATGCTGAACACGGCATCGTGATCGGAGATTCGATTGACGGTCAGTTCTGCATCATGACGACCGAAAACGGCGGGCGCCTCTGGCACCGCGTGCCCGCCGGTGCTCTGCCGCCCGCGCTCGAGAATGAAGGAGCATTTGCAGCCAGCGGCACCAACATCGCTGTCTTTGGCAACGGCTATGCGTGGATCGGCACGGGCGGGGCGGCGAAGGCGCGGGTACTACGCACGACCGACCGTGGCCGCACCTGGAAGATTTCTTTGACTCCACTAGCCGGTGGGTCATCGGCAGGTATTTTCTCGGTGGCTTTCCGCGATGCGCTGCATGGTGTCATTGTTGGGGGTGATTACCAGAAAGAAGGTAACGCCACCGACAATCTCGCGGTGACAAGCGACGGGGGTGCGACCTGGACTCTGGGAAAAGGTCTCTCAGGGTTTCGCTCTGCAGTAGCTTATCTGCCGGGCGGTTTGTCGCTCATCGCGGTTGGTCCATTGGGCACAGACTACTCCAATGACGATGGTAGTAACTGGGTGCACCTCGAAGGCCCGGGGTTTGACACCTTGAGCTTTGCTCGACGACACGCTCTGGGTCGAGGCGTCGGCTGGGGTGCCGGTGCGAATGGGAGGTTGGGGCAACTGACGTTCTAAGATGTTCTTGCGATCCGCAGTGCATCAAACGCACCGGCAAGATGCCGGTGAACCGCAGGCAGGGATGCCTGCGCTCCGATGCCTGGGCTCCCGTCTGTGACATCCGTGTAATCTGTGGCTAGAATTTCTCCATGACCCGCGAACCAACTTACCAGGCAGCCCGCGCCGTGGCCGCTACGGTCGAATCACACTTTGCTCGGCACCTCGTCCAGGCACGCCGGCGTGGCGAAGAGAAACTAGCACATGCGCCGGACGCGCGGGCGATTGAAACGATCATCGATGCCAGTTTCTGGGCCAGCTTCCGCCCTGAGGAAGGCCGCTTCCCGAAAATCTCGCTTGCTTTTCTTCCACCCGAGCAGGCGGGCCAGCCGCTGATGCTCGAGGATCGGCTACCGTTGACGCCGGCGGTTTTGACCAAACTAGCTCCGGCGGTTGAGCGTCCCGGAATTCATCTGGGTGTTTGGGCCGATGAGAATGAACTGTATGTCTGGGGCGCCACCCGCACGATTCCCAGCCTGGGATTTGTGCTCGAGGACGTCGAACCCGGACAGCTGGTTATCAAGCACCGGCGCATCGATGGCTTTGGCAAGTTCGCCAACGTCGCCGTGCTCAAAGGCGAGCAGGTAAAGATCGTCGACGAGCTGGGGGCGAGCCTGCCTGATTGCCCGGATTTGCTCGAAGCGCTGCGCCCATTCACTGCGCCGGCAACCTGGGATGATTCGGTGAACGTGCTGGTGCAATTGGCTGCGTCGATGCGCGCGCACGGACATGGCGGCACTTTGCTGGTGGTGCCTGCTGCAAGCGAGGAGTGGCGCGTGTCGATCGTGCATCCGATTTTCTATTCAGTCGCGCCTCCGTTTTCAAAGCTCGCCAGTTTGATCAGACAGGTTCCTGGTCCTGAAACGGAGAACGAGTGGCAAGCGTCTTTGCGCAGTGCGGTCGAAAGCATTGCGGGTCTGACGGCGGTGGACGGCGCTACTGTGATCACGAATCAATATGAGGTGCTCGCCTTTGGCGCCAAGATCATGCGCGCGGCCGATCACGTCTCGGTCGAGCAGATGGTGCTCACTGAACCTATCGTCGGCAATCGAGCTGACGTAGTGCCTCCAGTGCAACACGGTGGCACGCGGCATTTGTCGGCGGCCCAATTCATACACGATCAAAGAAATGCCGTAGCCATGGTAGCTTCGCAGGACGGACGCTTCACCGTCTTCGCCTGGTCGCCATGTGAGGAGATGGTCCACGCGCATCGCGTGGATGTGTTATTGCTGTAGTCGAGACTTTTCGAACTGGTCGGTACGATCAGGGTAAGCGGATTGCTAACCTGCTTGTTACGGAACCTGATGCTGAACCTGGTCTTATGAGATCAAACAGCCGTTTCCCGAAGGCCATTGTGACCGCCATACGCGAAGGAAAGATCCTCGGCATTCGCGCGGGTACAAAGCCGCACCGGATCATTGGCATCTGGGTGGTAGTAGTTGAAGGGCGCGTGTTTGTGCGGTCCTGGAGTCTGAAACCGCGAAGCTGGTACCGTACGTTTCTCGAAGAGCCTCGCGGAGTAATCGAGGTCAATGGTCGCGAGATTCCGGTGCGCGCGATTTTCACCCGCAGCGAGCGCTTGAAGACGGCGGTTGACCGCGCTTATCGCGAGAAATACCACACGCCAGGATCGCTTCATTTTGTGAATGGATTCCGGCTCAAGAAGCGTCGCGACACTACCACGGAACTCATGCCGCTTTAGCAGCGGGTCCGCAGATTACACGGATTATATGCGCCCAAACGGTCGGCGACCTGTGCAGTCCTCCCTCGGCGCCGGACTACTGCCCCGCAGTCTCATCCACCTAGCTTTGTCCTTCTCTGCGAAATCTGTGTAATCTGTGCAGAGAAAATCTGTAAGCGATAAGCAGGAGAAGTTATGAAAAGACTGATTTTGGTTCATGCCGTACTCATGTTGAGTTCCATTTCTGTTTTGGGCCAGCCGCGTACGCAAACTGTTGCACCCCGGCCGACACCAACGCCGGCGCCCAGATCGGCGGCGACGCCGGCTGCAAGTACAGCTCCCGTGCCGGACAGCAGGATTGCTTTGATTGATACGACCATGTTCGGCGACGAGAAGAACGGAATTTGGCGCTATGTCGACGCGGCCAAGTCAGTCCAGGCTGAGTTCAAGACCCGCACGGATGACCTGCAAAGTATTCAGAACCGCCTCAACACCCTGGCTACCGAGATCCAGACTTTGATGAAGGCGCCGGTGGCTGATCAAAAAACAATTCAGGCCAAGCAACAGCAAGGCGAAAGCCTGCAAACCGAGGGTAAAACGAAGAAGGATCGTCTGGACGAGGATGTCAGCAAGCGATACGAACAAGTCATCGCTCCGATTTCCAGCCAGATTGGCGCGGCCATGGATGTGTTTGCGCGGCAACGCGGAATCACGATGACACTCGATGCGAGTAAGCTGTTGCCGGCCATTCTGACAGTAGTTCCGGCAACCGATCTGACTCAGGCTTTCATTAACGATTTCAATAGTAAGAATCCGCGGACGGGTCCTGCGCCAGCACCACGACCATGAGGACAAGGCGTAACTTTTTGGAGTGCGGCGACTTGTCGCCGCTTTTCTTGTAACGATTGACAGACACACGCTGCGAAAGCGTCTCAACTTACCAAAGCGCTGACAAGTCAGTGCACTCCAAATCTTCGGGACCTTATGAAAACTCGATTCATAGTCGTGCAGGCCAAGGGGCCCTCGTGGGATCCAACCAGGCTTAGGCGTGCTCAAGCGCAGTGGGATGAGCATGCCGCGTTTATGGATAAGCTCACCGCTGATGGCCTCGTCATACTGGGTGGTCCGCTTGGTGAAGGTGACGGCGAGGACGCGCTGCTGGTGATTGACGCACCCGATGAGGATGCAATTACCGCAACGCTCAAAAACGATCCCTGGAGCAATGCGGGAATCCTGAAGATCAAGACGATTCAGCGCTGGACAATCTTCCTGGAAACAGAAAAAGAGTAAACGCTACAGTGGCGCCCGGGGCAGTAGCCCGACCGTGAGGGAGGGCTCAGGTACAGAACCGGGAGCGCTAACAACCGGGTCCCAAACTCAGCTCACTTTCCATCGATTCTTAAGTGGACAAGAATCATGAGTACTGAACCAAACAAAATCATCTATTCCATGGTCGGCGTCAGTAAGTTTTATGACAAGAAGGCCGTCCTCAAAGACATCTATCTTTCCTATTTCTATGGCGCGAAGATTGGCGTCATCGGTCTTAATGGCTCGGGCAAGTCTTCTTTGCTGCGCATCCTCGCCGGTGTCGACAAAGAAATCAACGGCGAGACCGTGATCTCGCCCGGCTATACCGTCGGCTATCTCGAACAGGAGCCTTTGATTGATGATTCGCGCACCGTGCGCGAAGTCGTCGAAGAGGCCGTTAAAGAGACGGTCGATCTCCTGAAAGAGTTTGACGAAATAAACGCGAAGTTCGGCGAAGAGATGTCCGAAGAGGACATGGATAAGTTGCTGGCGCGACAGGGCGAGGTGCAGGAGAAGCTCGATCATCAGGACGCCTGGGACCTTGATTCGCGTCTCGAGATGGCAATGGATGCGCTTCGTTGTCCGCCGCCAGAGACGCCGGTGAAAATCCTTTCGGGCGGCGAACGCCGGCGCGTGGCGCTCTGCCGTCTGCTGCTGCAAAAACCCGATATTCTTCTACTGGACGAACCCACAAATCATCTTGATGCCGAGTCGGTCGCGTGGCTCGAGCATCACTTGCAGAGTTATGCGGGCACGATCATCGCGGTGACGCACGACAGATATTTTCTCGATAACGTCGCCGGTTGGATTCTGGAGTTGGATCGTGGCGCGGGCATTCCGTGGAAAGGGAATTACACGAGCTGGCTGGAGCAGAAACAGGAGCGCCTCAGGCGGGAAGAAAAATCTGAGAGCGAAAGACAGAAGACTCTGCAGCGCGAGCTGGAATGGATTCGCATGTCGCCAAAGGCTCGCCACGCAAAAGGCCAGGCGCGCGTCAATGCTTATGAGTCTCTTCTGCAGGAGCAGTCGGAAAAGCGGCGCGAGGATTTAGAGATTCAAATTCCGCCGGGGCCGCGTCTGGGCGATGTCGTGATCGAATCAGACAAAGTAAGCAAAGGGTACGGCGATAACCTACTGGTCGAAGATATGACTTTTGCTTTACCGCGCGGCGGGATCGTCGGCGTGATTGGTCCTAACGGCGCTGGGAAGACGACTCTGTTTCGCATGATTACGAAGCAGGAAGAGCCCGACAAGGGCGCCATTAAGATAGGCGAGACAGTTCAGTTGGCTTACGTCGATCAAAGCCGCACGCTCGATGCGGAAAAAACAATCTGGGAAGAGATCAGTGGCGGCGAGGAAACGATCAAGTTAGGGGCGGCCGCGGCGACCGGCAAGGCTGCCGGTCGTACATCTGTGCGTGAAGTGAACTCGCGCGCCTATGTCGGGCGCTTCAATTTTTCCGGCTCGGACCAGCAAAAGAAAGTGTCCATGCTGTCCGGCGGCGAACGCAATCGCGTGCACCTGGCGAAGATGCTGAAAGAAGGCGCGAATGTTTTACTGCTGGATGAGCCGACTAATGATCTTGATGTCAATACGCTGCGCGCGCTGGAAGAGGCGCTGGAAAACTTTGCCGGATGCGCGGTGGTGATCTCGCACGATCGCTGGTTTTTGGATCGCATCGCGACGCACATTCTCGCTTTCGAGGGCGACAGTAAGGTCGTATGGTTTGAAGGAAATTATTCGGACTATGAAGAAGATCGGAAGGCGCGGCTGGGCGCCGCGGCTGAGACTCCGCACCGGATCAAGTACCGGCAGTTGACCAGGGGGTAATCATTTTCCATCTGCCATTTCAAATTTTTCATTTGCCATTGCAAACTCGCCGATTGCCGGCTTCGTTAGGTGCCGAATGTTTTATGGTTCCCAGCTCTCACCGGCTTCTTCGCTCCGTCAGGAGCGAAGTGTTATTCCGCTCCTAAAGGAGCTTGGCTTCTATTCTAATCGTTCTTGAGCTATAAACATTTCGCGCCCAACGGCGCTTCACCAACACGGATCAGTTTCTCAAATCGTGTTCACAGATCCCGAAGAGTCTTGAGGCTAATTTGGCAATGATCATCAAACCCTTTTCCAGGCCGGTACTACTCGCGCTTATCTTTGGCGCGCTTTCTTTCATCCTACCATCAACTGTCTGCGCCCAAACTCTACCCAACGAGACACCGGATAAGTTCACGCCTACCAACGACGGGTTTGACTATGTGCGCCGCGAAGCCATGATTCCCATGCGTGACGGGGTGAAGCTGCATACGGTCATCCTGGTTCCTAAAGTTGCTGGGGGAGCAAAGCGCGCGCCGATACTGTTGACGCGCACGCCTTACAACGCCAACGATCTTACAAAGCACATCAACAGTTCGCATCTCGGTCCGAGCTTGTACGGTTATGACAACGCCACCGACGTGATTGTTGAAGGTGGCTACATTCGCGTGGTCCAGGACATTCGCGGCAAGTACGGTTCGGAAGGCGAGTATGTAATGAACCGCCCGGTACGCGGCCCGCTGAACCCAACGAAGGTCGATCATCCGACTGATACTTATGACACGATTGATTGGCTGGTTAAGAATATTCCCGAGACTAACGGCAAGGTTGGGATCCTCGGCATTTCTTACGATGGGTTTCTGCCTCTGATGGCGTTGATTAATCCCCATCCGGCGCTGAAGGTGTCGGTGCCGATGAACCCGATGGTGGACGGCTGGATGGGCGATGACTGGTTCCATCACGGCGCGTTTCGCCAACAGGGCATGAGTTATATCTACGACCAGGAAGCGACGCGCGCGAATGACGTCACGTGGTGGACCAGTCACTTCGACGACTACGACATGTTCATGGAGGCCGGATCCGCGGGCGAGCTGGGACGGCGCCGCGGACTGGAGCAAGTCGGCTTCTGGCGGAAGCTGCTCGAGCATCCGAGCTATGACGCCTTCTGGCGCGAGCAGGCAGTCGATCGGATTCTGGCAAAAGAGCCTCTGAAAGTTCCGGTGATGTTAGTGCACAGTCTCTGGGACCAGGAAGACATCTATGGCGACATCGCGGTGTACAAAGCGATCAAGCCGAAGGACACAAACAACGACAAGGTATTTTTGGTGATGGGCCCCTGGCATCACGGCCAGGAGATCAGGGAAGGCAGTTCACTCGGGGCGATTAAGTTTGACAGCGATACCGCACTGTATTTTCGCCAGGAGGTCCTGCGTCCGTTTCTGGATCACTACCTGAAAGACGACGCGCCGAAGATGAACATCGCGCCGGTAACGGCGTTTGAGACGGGGACTAACAAGTGGCACCGGCTCACCGCATGGCCGGCCGGCTGCGAGAGTGGCTGCACCGTTAAAGCGACGCCGCTCTATCTCAACGGAGGTTTGCAGTTGAGTTTTGAAAGGGCGGGATCAAACCGCGGGCAGGCTGCCCGCGGTACAGGCGAGTACGAGGAATACATTTCTGATCCTTCAAAGCCCGTGCCCTTCCGTGCCCGCCCGATCGATGGAACGACCTGGCGTCAATGGTTGGTCGACGATCAGCGCGAACAGTCCGGCCGTCCCGATGTCCTGGCCTACACGTCCGAGGTGCTAAAGGCGCCGGTAAAAATTAGTGGAGAACCGATCGCGAATTTGATCGCGTCTACCAGCGGCACGGATTCCGATTGGGTTGTCAAACTGATCGACCTCTATCCGGACGAAGTCGCCGGCCAGCCGAATATGGGTGGCTACCAGTTGATGATTTCGGCCGACATCTTGCGTGGCCGTTATCGTGAGAGTCTCGAAACGCCTAAGCCGATCGCGGCCGGCAAGCCTTTGCTTTATCGCTGGCCTTTGCCTACGGCCAACCACGTGTTTCTGCCGGGCCACCGGATCATGGTTCAGATCCAATCGAGCTGGTTCCCGCTTTACGATCGAAATCCGCAGACGTTTGTCGAGAACATCTTCTGGGCGAAGCCGGGTGATTATCGCAAGGCTACGCAGAGGATCTATCACGCGCCGGGCGAGGCGAGTTTTATCGAATTGCCACTGGTAATGATGCGCCGGTGAAAACGGTCCTTGCTTGTCCGCTTCCATGGCGGCGATCGGTCTACCAGGGAGGTTGAATATTATTCTTAGATATCTCCGAGCTCTGAAAAATCAAAGCCTGGCGTTCCGCGGATCTGCGACCCTGATTCTTACTCTAGTCGGTCTTACCTTTGGCGGTCTGCCTGAATCTTCTGCGCGTACGCAAGACTCGGCCTTGTCGCAAACGCAACAATCGACTCTGAAAGAGATCATCCTGGCCCGTCGAGAAAAACGCCGCTTAAAACAGACCGCGGGGATCGGAGTGCTGTTCGTTGGCGCGCAAGAAAAACAACAAACCGCAGCGGCACAAATGTTGGCCAGGGAATTGGGACGCGACCTCTATCGCGTCGACCTGAGTAAAATTGTCAGTAAGTACATTGGCGAGACGGAAAAGAATTTGCGGCAAGTTTTTGCGGCAGCCCAGGTGAGCGATTCGATTCTGTTCTTTGATGAGGCTGACGCACTGTTCGGAAAACGCAGCGAAGTCAAAGACAGCCACGACCGCTATGCAAATATAGAAATAAATTATCTGCTGCAGCAAATCGAGAAGTATGATGGCATCGTAATTCTCTCCAACAAGCGGAAGGAAGCCATTGACCCGGCGTTCCTGCGGCGGTTGCGATTTGTCCTGGACTTCCAATCCTCGCGCAGGACCTGAAGGCGCATAAAGATGTCAGATCGCGGCGCGACTCGTTGAGTGATGAAGGCAGTATTAGGACCGGCAGGTATCGGAGCGCGAACATCCTTGTCCGCCAGCGTGCGCAGGACGCTCAGCCTAAGCCAATCACAGTCGAAGCTTTGTTCGCGCTTCGCGCTCAGGCGGACAGGATGCCCGCGCTCCGATCCCAATCGATCATCCGTAAGGAGATTCCCTCAAATGAAATCCCACGTGCTGCTCGTTACAACCTTCGTGCTCTTGTTCTTCACTTCCGCCTCTGCCAAAGACGACATCACCAAAGAGCTAATCACCTCAAACGGCAAGACGCGCGCTTACTACCTCTACGTGCCGTCGACCATCAAGCCTGGATCTCCGGCGCCGTTGATTGTGATGCTGCATGGATCCGGTCGTGTGGGGATGTCGCTGGTTGAGAAATGGAAGGACCTGGCCAAAAAGGAAGGCATCATCATCGCCGGACCTGACTCTGCAGATACGCGCGTTTGGGGCATGCCTCAGGACGGCCCGGATTTCCTGCGCGATCTGGTCGAAGAGCTGAAAGAGAAATATCCGATCAATCCGCGTCGAGTCTATCTGTTTGGCCACTCCGGCGGCGCTATCTTTGCGCTCGAAATGTCTCTGATGGAGTCGCAGTACTTTGCGGCCACGGCGGTTCATGCGGGCGCCCTGGCACGCGACGACGCGGACTTGATGGATTCAGCGAAAAGAAAAATTCCGATCTTCATCCAGGTGGGCGACAGCGATCAGTCTTTTCCGCTCAAGGTGGTAAGGGCTACCAGGGACGCCTTGAACGCAAAGGGATTTGTCGTGGAGCTCACTGAAATTTCCGGTCATGATCATTGGTACTATGACCTGGCGCCAAAGATCAATCTCAAGGCCTGGGAGTTTTTAAAGAGTCACGAGCTGGAAAGCGATCCGGTCTACCGAAAGTTTCAATTCAATTGATTGGACGAGCGGAGCGCGGACATCCTGTCCGCCAGCGTGCGCAGCACGCTCAGCCTTAGCCCGTCACAATCGAAGCTCTGTTCGCGCTGCGCGCTCAGGCGGACAGGACGCGCACCGATCTGAGTCGGCATAGTTGCAAATAAACAAGGGAAAACAACTTGACCAAAGATTACAAGATCTGGCAGGTGATCGGCGCTTCCTCTGTGGGCACGATGATCGAGTGGTATGACTTCTATATCTTCGGCAGTCTGGCTACGGTCATCGCGCCACTCTTCTATCCCCAGGGAAATGACACGCTGGCCTTGATCGCCTATCTCTCGACCTTCGCTGTTGGTTTTGTGGTGCGTCCATTCGGCGCACTGTTTTTTGGACGCATCGGCGATCTAGTCGGACGCAAATATGCTTTTCTGGTGACGCTGCTGATTATGGGCGGCGCTACCGCGCTGATCGG
>Ga0193749_1000021_pt1 | contig 17306 bp, 9 predicted proteins | sample L1s2metaG_FD_145081 | JGI IMG/M metagenome (GOLD analysis project Ga0193749, IMG submission 145081) | Soil microbial communities from a riparian zone of the East river system, Colorado, United States - L1s2 | ecosystem: Environmental > Terrestrial > Soil > Riparian zone | place: USA: East River...
AATAAGGGGGACTTGTTTCCGCTCGGTTCGTTCGGCCACACCGGCTTTACCGGAACCTCGATATGGATCGATCCCGCCAGTGACTCGTTCGTTATTTTTCTCAGTAATCGCGTTCATCCCGACGGAAAAGGTGACGTCGGTCCGCTGCGAGGGCGCTTAGCTTCAATAGTCGCCAGTTCAATTATGGACTCGACTGTGACCAGGGCACGTGAAGAATCGGCGCAGGCTGCGGCTGAGCTGCTCGCCGGCGTTGCGCGTTTGAACTCCAACAGCGCGCGGGCAGCCGGGAACGAGACAGCCGCGGACGCGCAAGTGTTGACCGGTATCGATGTGCTCGAGCGCGATGGCTTCAAACAACTCGCCGGTTTGCGCATTGGCTTAGTCACCAATCAAACCGGACGCGATCGTACTGGCCGATCGACGATAGATATTCTCTTCAAGGCGCCGGGCGTGAAACTGTCCGCTCTGTTTTCGCCTGAGCATGGCATCCGCGGGCTCGCGGACGAGAAAGTTTCAGATACCAGGGACGAGCAGACGGGCTTGCCGATCTTTTCGCTTTACGGCGAATCGCGCCGTCCAAAAGCCGAGCAATTGAAAGACCTCGACGCGCTGGTTTATGACATTCAGGACGTCGGCGTGCGTTTCTACACCTACATCTCGACCCTCGGTTACGTGATGGAAGAAGCCGGCAAAGCGAAGCTCCCAGTCCTCGTGCTCGATCGTCCAAATCCAATTAACGGCAACGATGTCGAGGGCCCGATCGCCGATGCCGACAAGCTTTCTTTCACGGCTTACCACACGCTGCCGGTGCGACATGGATTGACAATTGGTGAATTGGCTCGACTCTACAACGATGAGCGTCACATTAATGCGGATCTTCGGGTGATCAAGATGGAAGGGTGGCGGCGGGCGATGTGGTTTGACGCCACGGGCCTGGTCTGGATCAATCCTTCCCCAAACATGCGTAGCCTGACAGAGGCCGCTTTGTATCCCGGCATTGGCTTACTGGAGACGACCAACCTCTCGGTCGGACGCGGAACAGACACGCCATTCGAAATAATTGGCGCACCGTGGCTGGACGGACAGAAGCTGCGAGCTATCTGAATGCGAGAAGAATCGCAGGCGTGCGCTTTATTCCGGTTCGCTTTAGCCCCAGGTCATCGGTCTTTAAGAATGAAGAGTGCGGAGGAATAAACCTCGTCATCACCAATCGCGCTCAGTTTCGATCCGTGCTCACCGGTCTCGAGATTGCAGTGGCGCTGCACAGCTTATTTCCTGCCGACTGGAAAGTTGATAGTTATTCGCGCCTGCTGGTTAACTCTGACGCGCTCGAACGTTTGAAACGCGGTGATTCGGCGGCAGAGATCATGAGATCGTGGGAACCCGCGATGGAAAACTTTCGGCGCGTCCGTGCGCGGACACTCCTGTACGAGTAAGACCCGGCGAGGCTTAGCGCAAAACTCGCTTTTGTCTCTGACTTTGTGCCTTCTCCCAGATGTCAAATCCAAATCGTGAGGAAGTTTTGTAGTTGATCGTCTTCATTTTGGAGTATATTACTGGCACTGTTCGGAGGTCACGGCCATGAACTCCAAAAAGACTCATCGATTAGCGATGAAATGGATCTGCTTGCCTTTCCTATGTCTAATCCCAACCAGCACTTCATTAGGACAAGAAAGCCAGGGCTCGACGGCGCCGAACATCGAGATCCTTAAGCTTAAATGGGACAGAGAAGTCAGGCTGCCTCGTGATTTTGATCCGTCCGTCATTCCTACGGGTAGCACCTTTAGTGATCCGGCGTCGAGGAGTTCGGGTACGACGGGTACCGCGGCGGCCGACACGTCGCGCGGAGGCGGTGCGGTAGGAAATAGGGCTTCCCCTTCGAATCCAAATATCACCTTCCCCGCGACACCAGGTCGACTTCCCGTCTTCTATGTCTACTCGCTGAAGATCAGAAATGTTGGCCTGAAGGTCATCGAGGGACTAGCCTGGGATTACCTTCTTATTGATCCGGACAGCAATACGGAGCTTGGCAGACACCAGTTCCTAAACTATGCGAAAGCTCGCACGAACAAAAGCCTCGAGTTGCATGGTCAATTACGCTCGCCCCCGGTTAGAGTTGTTCGCGCATCAGGTCAAAAGACACAACTCACGTTTATTGAGAAAGCAGTAATCGAATGTGTCTTATACGCGGATGATACGGTGTGGAGGAATCCGCACGCTCGCGATGGCGTATGCGAGTTGCTTAAGGACAACAAAGCTGTTATCAAGCGAAAGGCAGGCTAACTTTAGCCTGCAAACCGCCAACTGGGAAACCAGTTGAGAGTGACTTCGAATTGAATCGGCCAGGATCAGTGTGTTAGCCCTGATACAGCTTTGCGAATAGCCAAGCCGAACACACACTGGACACAACATTGGAATAGTTACTTCGAAACTAGATCTTCTTGACCGACCTGGCCGTCAGGATGGTACAAGCGGCGTTTTGCGGTCCGCCTTAGCATGACTGCCAATAGAAGGAGGGCCTACCCGTGAGATCGATGCGAATACTTCGGTTACTTTTGGTGCTTACTTGCCTGTTTTGGCTTGTACCCCCACAGCATATTGAGGCGCGGCAGCCGATAAAGCGGCAGTGCAGCGCGGATGGATTGACTGTGAAGGGTTTTGGACCGCGGACTTCGGCCGCGTCCGCGCGCGGCAGTTACCCGGCTCCGCCGTCCAGCGGTGGTATTCGAGAAGCCATCGATATTAAGTACAAAGAGCGTTATGAGGAATGGAAAACCGAGTTTCTGTCGACGGAGATTGGCCGCGCGCAATGGGACATGTACGCGCATCATCCGCGTCTCGTTATCACCATTACTGTCACCGCGAATAACCCGGAGGGTGCAGCGACAGGGAAATATAAGTGGAACGACTCGGGCGAGCTTGTTGCAGCCACTATCACTCTGGGCGCTCAGGTCGATCAAGGATATCCCAGCTCGGTCTATTATCCGGTAATGAACGCGCTTGAACCGTTTGAGGCAAAGAGACTGATCGGAGGGAGCGTTCTGGCAGCCACGAAAATTGCTCACGAATTTGGTCACGTAATGAAGATAGCCGGCACTCCCGAAGCGCTCTATCATCTCCAGCTCCAATTGGTCCCCGTCTATAACAAAATCTTTCTGAATAACGGTTACAATGTGAACGATCCACGACTGGTTGAATTGGCACAAAAGATGGGTGGCAATCCGGTCGAGATCTGGGAGGATCGCGAATACTGGGGAGAAGCAAACGCAATGCTCTTTCTCCGCGACCGGGTGGCCAAAGAAAAATTTCATTGTCGCCTGTTTGGCAAAATCAAGCGCGCCGTTGAAGAATATGCCAAGAACTACGAAGAACGATTCGCCGAAATCGCCAAGGAGCAAGGCGCTATTTACACGTGCGGCTGGCGGTAAACTATTAGAACGTCTCGGTTCGAAGACGAACGAAGTTTTGTTATTGTCGTGAGTATGAAGTCTTCGATTGGATTGGCGGCAGCCATAATAGTTATGGCATGTGGCTATGCTTGCCCACAACAGCAGTCTGACGCGACTGCCCCGCCGCTACAAATACTCAAGCTAAAATGGGAGAAGCAGATGCGGCTCCCTCAGAGCTACGACCCTTCGGGCGGTGGCTCGACCGGAACTATCAATGATCCGACCAGAAGTTCACGAGGTGGATCAGGCGGCGGATCGGGCTCGGCTGGCAGCGACAGCAGCGGCTCGACGACCCAAGGCATGCAACCCTCCGCTCCGTCACGCGTTCTGTTTGTCTATGTCTATTCGATGAAGATCAAGAACGCTGGGTCGAAGGAAATCGAAGGTATCGCCTGGGATTACGTCTTTGTTGATCCTTCCAGCTCGGCAGAACTCGGTCGTCATCAGTTTCTCAGCTTCGAGAAGGTAGAGCCCGACAAGACTGCAACCTTCCAAAGCGAGCAGCGCACGCCACCTGTGCGAACAGTACGAACCCAGATGGCGGTTGACAATAAGCAAGGAAAGCTGTCGGAAAAGTCCGTGATCAAATGCGTGCTCTATGCCGATGGAACGATGTGGCGCGACGCAAACACCAGCGAAGATATTTGCAACCTGCTTAAGAAAGGCAAAGCCGGATTGAGCCACAAGCGAGCAACGGGGCTGTGAATCCGGCAAGCTCTGAAATGAAATGCGCTCGAACATATCCTGAAATCGCCGGTTTGATCATTCCCTTTCTGCTGCTGTGTGGGGCCGCTCGGGCTCAATCTGAAACCGCGAAAGCCAAGTCAGGCATTGAGATTCTGAAGCTCGAATGGGAAAAGCAAGCGAGGCTCCAGCGCAATTTCGACCCATCCGTAATCCCAACCAACGGTATCTTCAACACCATGGAATCGCGCACTACCGTTCCAGGGTCGACGCAGGCTCCCTATGGCGATGACGCGCGCAGGGACGCGGCGGCGCGAAGTGCGGCGCTGGGTCCGGTAGACTATTTTCCCAACGCGCCATCGCGCATGCCGTTCTCGTATCTATACTCTCTCACTGTTCGGAATGTTGGAATCAAAACCATTCAGGCTGTCGCCTGGGACTATGTGTTCATCAACCCCACATCTCAGGCGGTCGTCGGCAATCACCACCTTTTGAGTTACAGGATCGCGAGGCCCGCACAGAGCGTCACGCTGAAAGGTTTGCAACGTTCGCGCCCAGTCAGCGTGCTATCGGTAACAACAAATGCTGGGACTAACAAGAAGAGTGCAAAGCCTCTGGAACGAGCGGTGATTCAATGCGTGCTCTACGAGGATGAAACGACCTGGCACAATCCCGCAGCGCCAGAAGGTGTATGCGAGATACTCAAGAACAATATGCCGGTTAAGACGCGCAAGACGAAGGATCAATCCAAAGCAAGGTGAGATCACCCTTTCTTCTGCTCAGAAGTATCCATCATCATAAGCCTTACCTCGTCGCGAACCTTGTAATCATTGAAAGATTGAAAAAAGAAAAGGGGCCGAATTGCTTCGGCCCCTGGTTGTTTCAGGCTAGCTGATCGCCTAGAAGTGAATTCTGGCGCCGATTTCCACTTGACGAGGATTGTAGAGGGAGGCTCTGATCCTGCCAAAAGTCGTCGGAGACGACAGACTCAGATCGTTTGCACTGACCGCTGTCGGATCATTCGGTTGAAAGTGGTTGAGGACATTGGTGAATTGCACGGTCAGAGTCATACCGACGCGTTCCGTGAACTTGACCTCTTTCGCCACCGTGGCGTCAAGGTTCCACTGATTCATACCACGAAGGTTGTTGATGCCGCCGCAGTTACTGTCATAGCCCAGGATGCAGCGACGGAAGTTGTTGTACAACGCGGACGGATCGTCGAACATGCTGAGGTTAAACGTATTGACCGTCCCGATACCGTTCGATCCCGTACTTCCGCGAACCAAATGTGGGTGATAAGTGTAGTTCGGGTTGATGGGCAGTGCGGCCTCGAACGCGCTGCCTGAGGTGCTCGGATTACCAGCGGAGCCAAACGCCTGGCAGTTCGAGGAACAGTTTCCGCCCTCGCTAAAGCCAATGCGAATCGGCGCGCCGCTGCGAGCAAAAAAGAACGGCGATACCGACCAGCCGTCGAGCAGCCTGCCCGTCAATCCATGCCGGCCACGGAAGAGAGTCGGCTTGTAGGACAATCCGAGATTGAAGAGGTACTTGTAATCGAAAACAGCCGGGCCATAATTGGCCTGCTTGTTCCAGTTGTCTAGCCACATGTTCGAACTGTTGTACTGGCCAATCTCACCTGTGCCAAGCGCTTTGCCCCAGGTAAAGTTGCCAATCGACGTGATGCCGTGCCAATCACGCGTGCTCATTCTGACGAACGCGGCGTTGTAGTTCGAATAGCCCAGGCTCGTCGTGGTGTTGAAAGCCGTGGCTTGTGAACTCAACATAGTGCGGCCAAGGTTCCATCCGGTTGCTGCATTAAGCGCGGCCCACATTGAGGAAACTGTGGTGTTCTTGAAATCGCTCAGTTGCTTCGAGGCTACGGCAGCCGTGCAGTTGGCAAACCCTGAGCAATAGCCCGTCCCCGGAGTCAGCGCCGACTCAAAAAACGGCTGCGCCGCGCCGGTGTAGGTAAATGTACTTGCTGTAGTCGAGCACGTTGGGCCCAATGGAGCGCCACAGATGGCCATGTACATGTTGGCCCAGGCCTTGGCGAATGTTTGGCCGCCCCTAGTCATCATGTACGGCACCGAGTCGATATCGATCTCCTCGAAAATGTTTGTGGCTTTCTTGCCGATGAAACCTACTTCGATAAACATCTTCCGGCCGATGTTACGCTGGATGGTGAAATCGAAGCTGTGTACCTTTTCCGGCTTGTAATCAGGATCGAGCACGGTCGCGTCTCCGGCCGCCGGGTTTAGTATCCCGTTTTGAGTAAATCCGGGCAGATACGGCTGCGGCAGAGTCGCGGTTGGCGCCGCCAACGGGGCCACCAGCCCATCGGGTCCGATGCGGAAAGCGTTAGACACGGTGTTGCTGCTACCACAAGTACCGTTGCTAAGAGCAGCGCCGCACGTTACCGACTGGAGCGGTCCCGGTCCAAGCAGCGGAACCAGGACCTGGTTCACACCATTCAGCCGGCCATAAGCCAGACTATAGCCGCCGCGAATCACAGTCTCTCCATCGCCAAACAGCTTGTGGAGCAATCCGGATTTGAAATTCGGATTCCAGGCAAGGGATACACGCGGACTAATACCGCCGTAAAACGGTTTGTAAGGATACTTGATTTTCAGATTCCCAGTCGTTTCAAAACCGAGAATCGGCGCATAAGCTTGTCCTTGAAGCGCCGCGGCTTGCCGCGCAGCCAGGAACTGATCAGTGTGAATTAAGGCGCCGTTCTGATCGACAAGCTCAACTTGCCGGCCTTCCTTCTCAACTGGTGGCATCTCGAGCGTATAGCCGAGACCGTAGTTGAAGGTTATAGTTGGCTTCATGTGCCAGGTATCCGAGAAGTAAACGTTGTAAGTCGGGATCTTGCTGCTCTGTTGAGCCAAAGTACCCAGTGGCAACAGGTGCAGGTCCGAACCCGCACGTGTGTAGATCACCTGCGTCAAGCCCACCATTCCGTAGACGGATGTCAAAAGATTCTTGTATAGGCTCGAGTTCGCGCTGGCCGTGCTGGGAATTGTAAAGCCTCCAATTGAATTGAAGGCGACCTGGTACACAATCTGGTTATTGACTGTGCTGCCATTGTCAGTACGCGTGTGGAAGTCGTGGTTGCGTTGAATCAACCCGCCGAACTGGAGCAGATGGTTGCCCTGCACCCAGGTAACGTCGTCACGCAGCATTTTGTCCTGGCCGTCCCAGACACGCTGTCTGACGCTTTGCGTATTGACGTTAAATGGAATGAGCGCCGCAGTGCTCTCAGCGCTTCCGGCCGTACCTGCGGGAGCAATTTCAAGCAGACCCCCGACGCCCGGCAGTTGCGATGTGATTGTTGATGTCGACCATTGCCACCAGTTCCACAAATAACTCGCGCGGAGGTCATTGGTCATCTTGGAACTGAGAGTGCTCGTCAGACCCAAAACCCAGAGTTCACCGAGCTGTGGCCGCTGCGCCGTATTGTTGTATGCTCCGAAAGAGCCGCCGGTCAAACCACCTACGTCGACCTGAACACCGCTCGGATAGTTGAGCAGCTTGAAGGCGCGGAACGACGTAAAGAAGTGGTTCTTCGGGCCAAAATCATGATCAATTCGGCCGACGTAACTGTTCGAAGTTAGCGGCAGACGAATGGTCGAGAGAAAGCCCTGCGTATTGAATTGGTCGCCGGATAGCGCATCGTTCGGTATGGGTAAGAACTTGCTCCAAAGCGTACTGATGGTCGAACTCATCCCGAGGCCTCGCGGATCGACGGCTACGTTTGTTGCCAGATTCCCGCAATTTGGGCCGAAAACGGATCCGTAGCCTGGTATCGTACAAGTCTGCAAGGGCGACGCGGCGGAGGTCGGATTTCCGATTTGCACGGTAACAGGAGTTGGGTTCAAGTTGTAAGCGACTTGAACACCTGAGGAATTTGGGACCTGAATGACTCCCGCTCGGAAAGCGGGAGTGGGATAGTTCCTTTCAAACGTGGTGGCGTTCGGGTATCTAAATCCTTCATAGTTGACGAAGAAGTATGTCTTTCCACCAAGAACCTTCCAGGGAGTCAACGGACCTCCAAGGCTGAAGCCAAAGCGGCTGCGGTGATTAGGAATCAACGGCGTGAAAGGCAGCTGACAATTACTATCGCCAGTTGAATACGTGCTGCCTGCCGAACATTGTTTCAGTCCAGTTGGACTGCTGGGATCCTTGGGCACAAGTCCCTTATTGAAGGGCGTATGATTGTTTTCCCATGAGTTGGCGCCAAGGTGATTGGTTGCATAATAAAAACCGTAGCCCGAGCCATGCCAATCATTTGTACCGCGGCGAGTTAGCATCATAACTTGAGCGCCGGCCGAACTGTTGAAGTCAGCGGTTTGGCCAACTGTGTTGACTTTGAATTCCTCAACACTCTCGATAGGCGTTGCCACCACGCCCGATGCCATACCATTGGTCTGGCTACCGGCGATACCCGTAAAGTTTTGGAGGTAGCCAATAGTGTTGCCCGCCATGTCATCGGTGTTGTTGCCACCATCGATGGTGTACGTGTTTTGATCCATGTAAGAGCCAGCCACATCGCCTCGCGCTGTCACGCCCGGTTGCAAAGCCATCAGTGTGGAGGCGTCGCGGCCAAGGTTGGGCAACAACTCGAGCTGTTTTAGATCGATCGTGGTGCCTATCGTCGCGTTTCCGGTTTGGAGTTCGCTGCCGGCTATTGATGTGACAACCACAGTCTCGGAAAGCGAACCAACTTCCAGCGCGACGTTGACAGTCAGCAGATTGCCAAGGCTCACCGACTGTTTCGCAGCCTTGAACACCTTGAAGCCCTGTTTGCTGACTGTAATGTCGTAGAGGCCGGGGTGAACAACGGGGAAATTATATCGGCCCGCCTCGTTGGTTGTTGTAGTTTGCGGATTGTTCGTCGCAACGGCGGTCAGAGTCACGTCCGCGCCGGGCACTGACGCCCCTTGCGGATCTGACACCTGGCCGGCGACGCTACCGGACGATGCTCCTTGTGCTCGCGCTGGTGTCGCGCTAAGAGTCAGCAAGACACCGATGCAAACAACCAACCCTAGAAAGAACGAGAGTCTTTTCATTTCGAGATCCTCCTGTAGCAAAAACGAAGTCGGAGCCAAGCTCTGACGTTCGGCAGAACTCGACGAGCGTCCCAGCCCGACTATGTGAAAGAAACCAACTGGCGAGTAATTACTAATTGCTCAAAATGGCGAGTAAAAACTCCTAACCTCGACTCACATCCCTGAAAACTGAGTCCCACACCATTAACAATATGGACGGCAGTATATAACCAACAGCGACAGGGTCAAGCATTTTTTTCATTTTTTTGCAGATTAATCCAAACTATTAGACACCGGCTAAGACTTGAAAGGTGGACCGCGGCTCCCGCTCGCTGGCCAACACACTCTTAAAAATATGAGGTGATTCCGCGTTTGAGATCATGGAGTCGTGGACAAGCATGTTGGAAAGCCTTCGCACCGCACTGCTAATTACCTGCCCCGATTACCTGCCCCGATTACCTGCCCTGCTGAATGCTCCGTCTCTGCAAAAGAAATCGACAATGGAAGCGCCGGATGATCTATAATCCGCCCCGTTCGTTCCGCTGAGTTCGATATGATCGACTAAAGCGGATACCAGATTAGTGGGGTGAATAGTGACGCGAAAAGATTTATTACAGCAGGAAATCGATGAATCCATCGGAAAATATGCCATGCTGAGCCATCCTTTTTATCAATTGTGGGCGGAAGGAAAGCTCTCCCAGGCAAAGCTTGGGGAGTATGCCAAACAATACTACGCGCACGTTGCAGCGTTTCCTACGTATGTTAGTGCCGTTCACTCTCGTTGCGACGATTTGGAGGTTAGACAGTTGCTTCTCGAAAACCTCATCGAGGAAGAGCGCGGTGCAGACAATCATCCGGAACTGTGGCTCCGTTTTGCAGAAGGTCTGAGCGTTACTCGCGATGAGGTGAGAAGCGCTGAGCTATTGCCTTCGACCGCAGATACGGTAGAGCGCCTGAAATCCCTCACGGCGAGCAGCGATTATCGACTTGGAGTAGCGGCGCTCTACGCCTATGAGTCCCAGATTCCGGAAGTCGCTAAAACAAAGCGGGCCGGCTTAAAGGCTTTCTATGGCATCGAGGATCCGCGGACAGTGTCCTTCTTCACGGTTCATGAATCAGCCGATCAGGTTCACCGCCAGATCGAGATGAAGATCCTTAGCGACCGTTGCGACACCGCGTCAGTGCGTGAGCAGACTGTAGCAGTTGCACGCGAAGCAGCAAGATCGCTTTGGGATTTTTTGACTGGTGTTCAGGATGCTTATCAGTGTTGAGAGGCGATCCAGGTTAGCCGCTAACGTTCCGACGACCCATCGAATAATATTTTGCAAGATTAACCCTGGTGTTAGCTCGCAGCTTGTGGGTATACCGGGTCCCGTGATCTCGCCCTTCTGCTCACACAATGAATTGTTATCGATTTGATAAGAATCTTTAGCTACCATTGTGGCGCTCTCGTCACTATAATCCGCGCCGCAAGCCAAATACGTCCGCCTGTCCCCAAGGAGAAGACCATGAAAAGATTGACGATAGCATTGACTTCGTTTGTTTTGCTTTGCGCTCTCAACCTGACGACCTTCGGTCAGGGAACGACCTCTCGGGTGACGGGAACCGTCCAGGACGCTAATGGCGGAGCGGTCCTGGGAGCGACAGTCACATTGACTAACGAAGCTACTGGAGTTTCGTTCACAACCCAAACGAGCGAGAGCGGAGCTTACGCTTTCGATTTGGTCCAGGTGGGAAACTACAGCCTTACAATTGAGAAACAGGGATTTAAGAAAGCGCTGAGCAAGGGGAATGCCGTCAACGTCAATCAACCGGCAACGATCAATGTTTCGCTTGAGCCGGGCGGTGTCGCGGAGACCGTCACTGTCGTAGCATCGGTCGAACAGGTGCAGACCAGCACCTCCGGTAATATCGGCAGCACGGTTGAACAAAAGACCCTGGAAAGCCTCCCCATCGTCGGGACGCGTGGCAGAAATCCGCTCGACCTGTTGAATTTTCAACCCGGCGTTGTTTTTGGTGGCAACACCGGCGGCGCGGTTAATGTGAACGGATCGCGTGATCGCGCTTTTAATTTTACGCTTGATGGAATTGACATTAACGAATCCACTTCCGGGGGATCAAACTTCACACCGCTGCGGCCCAACCCGGACTCCGTCCAGGAGTTTCAAATCGTTACCAGTAACTTTACCGCTGAGCTGGGGCGCAGCAGCGGCGCGCAAGTAACTCTGGTCACGCGCTCGGGAACGAACAAGTTTCATGGCAATGCCTTCGAGTACTACCGGACTCCGAGATTGGACGCCGCGAGTTATCCAATTACCATAGCCGGCTTGCCTAAAGATCAATTTGTCCAGCACATCTTCGGCGGCAGCGTCGGCGGTCCCATTAAGAAAAACAAGGTCTTCTTCTTTACTAATTTGCAATTGCTGCGTGCCTACGATACGGCTTTGGTAACGCGAACGGTCTATACAGCATCGGCCCGGCAAGGTCTGTTTCGATACGTCGTCGGCAGAGCGAATGCTCCTGCCGGAACGGCGACGCCGTCAGTGGACGCAGGTGGAAATCCGATTCTTCCTGCTTGCATCGGCGCTCCGCCCTCTAACGCACCCTGTATTTCGCCTTACAACATCGCCACGAATCCAACCGGCGTGGGACTTGATTCGACCCTGGCCTCGATTATCAATGCGTCTCCCTTGCCGAATAATTTTACGACGGGTGATGGGCTGAACACGGCAGGTTTCAATTTTTCTTCGCCGCAACATGAGCGGCAATACGATTTTGTCGGCAAAGTGGATTACAAGTTCCGCGAGAACAGTCAGTTTTACGTGCGGTACGCTCAGGGGAGCCAAAGCAGTTTCGGCGATTCCGCGAACGGAGGTCGTCCGATCTTCCCCAACTCGCCAAATTTTGTTGATACGTCTCGCACTCCGAAAAACCTCGCCATCAATTGGCGCTGGTCACCCACTGCCATGCTGACAAATGAATTCATTTTCGGATTAAGCAAATTTTTCTTTACGTTCGCAACGCCTCATCCCGATCCAAATTTGCCATTTTCGTTTATTAATGTGGCAACGCCAAACACAAACTTTTCCTACAATGCGCGCGGTGTGCGAACGTTGCAGTTCATTGATAACCTGACCGTCATCCGCGGTTCGCACACACTCAAGGGTGGCATTAATTTCCGTTTCAATCGTCACACTGATGACCGGTCAAATGTTGCTGGCTCAGCCATCGAACCGGTGGTGACGCTCAACGGCACAGCCGGTTTTACCGGGTTTGGTTTGCCGGCTTCAGGTTCAACCAGCATCAATGCGAACGACTTGGTCCGGCTGCAGAATACGATCGTCGATTTGCTCGGAAAGATCGGGACGGTCTCGCAAGCTTTTGTTTTGGATCCCAGTAATCCGACCGCCTTCGCCCCCGCGGGCACGAGATGGCTCAACACAGCGACGTATCCTGAACTTGATTTTTACTTTCAGGACAATTGGCGGTTCAGACCAAATCTGGTTTTTGATCTCGGATTGCGGTGGGAGGCCAAATTACATCCAAGCGTTGAAGGCCGACCCATTCTGATTCCGAACCAGGCGGCAAAGTTGGGTGCCTCGCCATCAAACAGTCTGAAGTGGGTCGATGGTGACGTCTTCAAGAGCGCCAACGTTTTGCTGCCGTCGGTAGGTTTTGCCTGGGATCCGTTCAAAAGCGGAAAAACTTCTATTCGGGGAAACTATCGGATCGCATCCGATAGAATAGCCACGTTTTTGTTTGGCTCTTCAATTTTTCAAAGCACTCCCGGAAATAATGTGGCGGCGACAAATTCAACCTTTGGACAGGCAGGTGGCCTTTTCCGGAACATCGGACCCGTCATAGCCGGATTAGCGCCAACATCCACGCCCTCGGCATTGCGTCAGCCGGCGTCGTTTGGCACCGGCTCAATCAGCGTGATCGATCCGGATCTCCAGTTTCCGCAAGTTCACGAATGGTCGCTGAGTTTTCAGCGAGAGATTCGCAAGAATGTAGTGGAAGTAAACTACATCGGAAAGCATGCTGTTCATCTACTGGGTGGATATAACGTAAACCAGGTAAATATTTTCGCCGCAGTTCCGGGCGTGGCCGAAAGTAATTTCCTCGACGCCTTTAACAAGATACGGGCCAACGCCGCCTACAACAGTCCGTTAATCAATTTGATAATGTCGGGCAATGCCGCGAACAACAACGGGACTGCCAGGTTTCGGGCTCTCAACACCACCGCGATTACCCAGGGTGGCGCGGCGTCGGCCGCCTTGGTTGTCTCGCAAAAGACCTGTCAAGCTGCGGATGTCACCGCCACAATTTGCACTAACGCACAGCTCAATCAACGACTCCTGGATGTGAACGGCTTTCCGTTCCTGCTCCAGCCGGATTCGCAGTTCACCGGAGGCTTGAATGTTTTCGATAGTAACGACTACTCGAACTATCATGGTTTGCAGTTCATTCTAAAGCGCCGGATAACTGCCGGCCTCGGCTTCCAACTCGGATATACTCGATCTACCTCCAAAGATAATCGCTCCTGGGATCCATCGCTGAGCACTGTTTCCACCGGCTCGGTTCAATCCGCATCCAGCACTCCTTTTGACTTGCGAGATCGGAGTCTTAATTACACCTGGTCGGATTTTGATCGAAGAAACGTCTTCCAGGGAACGTATACGTATGAGTTGCCGTTCGGGAAAGGAAAACGCTTCTCTTCGGACGCATCCAGAGTTCTTAATTACATCATCGGTGGGTGGCAGACGGCGGGAACGATACTTTGGATGTCGGGGAGACCTTTTACGGTCTATTCGGGCATCAATACCGTCAGTAATGTAGTGCAATCAACGGCCGACTGCGCCGGTTGTGCGAGGGACCTTGGCAAACTGGTTTTGGAGAGCGGACGAAACTTCTGGTTTGATGCCGCGGCTCGCTCGCTTTTCACAGTGCCCGTGCCCGGGTCAATCGGAAATTCCGGACGTAACTTCTTTCTCGCACCACCCTATTTCCAGTGGGACGCTTCGCTTTCCAAGTCCTTCAGCATAACGGAGACGGTCAGCTTCAGTTTGCGATTTGACGCGAGGAATGTGCTTAACAATCCTTCTTTCGACAATCCAACGGCTGTAATCAGCTCGTCAATTTTCGGACGCATAAACGACAGTGTTACGAACAACGCGCGCCGGATACAGGTATCGGGAAAACTTAGCTTCTAAGAATTCAACCCGATGTTGGCTGGTGACATTCTGGCAGGATGACCGGCTGAGCTTAAACGCCAGCGTGTGTTTTAGTCGGTTCCGTGACAGACTCATCACCGCCTTGAGCCAGTTCGCCTATTAGAGTCTGACGTTCATTCGGGATTGAGTCTTTGCCTTCAACTGGATTAACCCGGCGGCCTCTGCTGGCGTCTCGCTCGCATTAGTCGTGACCGCGCTTAGGGAAATTAACGTTAAGGTTTTTTTGGCTCCAGCCTCAAGCTGCAAATGCTAGTGTCCTCTTCGTGACCTGTCAGTCTTGATTCCGGGTGCACCCAGGCAGCACAGCAATTGCCTCCAATAAATGCTCTTCGCGAAGGTTTGTGAGTACTTCAGCGCGGTTGCCATCAGATTTCAGAGTCTTGCGCCATTATGTCTTTGCTGAGCAAGAACTCAGCGCAAAAAATCCGTTTGACAGTAGCCTGTATCCAAGAGCGTTTGTCCAAAAATCTGAAGAAGGCATCCATTATTCTGAAAAAGGGACAGATCGCATCGTCACCGACAAGTGCATCTGGAAACCGAGTTCCGTTGCCGGTCGAAATGATGCCGACGATGCCGCCCGCTTTAGCGGCCGCGATAGCCGCAGCTAACCCGGCGACACGCCGGTTGGCTGGATCCATCAGGCTCAGTTATCAGATTGATAAGTTCTTTTAGTTTTGATTGTTAGTCTCACCCTACTAGAATTGCAGGCCTTCCCGCAAATGTTCGGCAAGGCCGTGGACAACGGTCCAACAGTTAGTCTAAATCGTCTTCCAGGTAAAGAGGAAAAATTCATGAGACATTACCTTCAGTTTATCCGCGCTGTGTTTAGCTTTGCGGCCGTGGTCTCGGGCCAGGAAATTTCGGGCTCGATCAACGGCGTGGTAAAAGATGCGAACGGCGCCGCCGTAGCCGGGGCGACCGTTACCATCACTGACTCTGAAAAGAAAATCCTGATTCGCACAGTGACTACCGATGACAACGGCTCCTTTGCTGCGCCGGATCTTGCGACCGCCTATTACGACATCTCTGTAGAAGCGCCGAACTTCAAAAAGCACGTCGAAACAAAACTCAAGGTAGACGTCGGACAAAAACGCACCGTGGAGATCTCTCTGGAACCAGGTGCTATCAGCGAAGTGGTGACTGTTGAGGCCAGCCCGCTGGCGGTTGAACTGCGAACGCCCACTGCCTCGACGGTGATCAGCGGAGATCAGGCGCGCGAGCTTTCATTGAATAATCGAAACTGGGTACAGCTCGTCACCCTCGCGCCGGGCGTTTCCGACAACCTTTCCGACCAGGTATATGTGGGCACCACCAATCCGACCGGTCAGGCCAATACAATCAACATCTCAGTGAATGGCGCGCGCAGCGCGCAAAATACCTACACCGTCGACGGCGCGGATATCACCGACCGCGGTTCAAATATCACAATTCAGGCATATCCGAGCGTGGACTCGATTGGGGAGTTCGTCGTTTTGCGTTCGATGTATCCGGCTGAATCAGGACGCAGTGGCGGCGGCCAGGTCAACGTGGTGACCAGATCCGGAGGAGATCATTTTCACGGGTCCGTGTTTGAGTTTCATCGAAGTGAGAAACTAAACGCCAATGACTTTCTCTCTAACACCGTATCTAATCCGGCGTTTGGCAGAGACTCCAACGGCAAGGCCAAACGATCACCGTTCAAATACAATAATTTTGGCGGGACCATCGGTGGCCCCATCATCCTGCCGCGCTTTGGCGAAGGCGGCGCCGCCGTCAAAAGACTACCTCGAACCTTTTTCTTCTTTTCCGAAGAACAGCGTCACGATCTTCGTTACCCAACTTTGTCGTCGACCGTGCCCGATGCCAACATGCGCCAGGGAATCTTTCCCATGGACGTCTGTCTCAGCGCTTTTACCGCATCAACCACGGGTGCCGTGCCCTGTACCAACGTGTTGCCGGCCGGACAACCGCTATCTTCCAAGGTGGCCATCAACCCGATCGCCCAGCAGTACCTGAACTTGATCTATAACGGCCTGCCGCTGCCCACCGATCCCGTGACCCGCGCGCTGTTGTTCCCGGCGCTCGGCAAAGCTGACTTCAGACAGGAAATACTCAAGATTGACCACAGCTTCAATGACAAGTTGTCGATGTACTATCGCTATGAACACGACAAGATTCCGACTATCGACGTGAACTCACTCTTCTCTTCAGGTTCGGGACTGCCGGGCGTCTCGACGACTGCGACCGATTCTCCGGGCAAGGCGCACACATTTCAGTCGACCTACGTCGCCAAATCCAATCTCATCATAGTGGGCCGGTTCACCTACGGATACGGCGCGATTCTCAGCCACAATATCGGGAGTCTGGCGTTGGCCAACTCACCGATTACTCCACCGCTCGCGTATCCCAACACGCGCGATCGGGTGCCTACAATTTCCGGGAACGGATTCAGCGCCCTGCAAAGCTTTGGCCCGTACAATAACTTTTCTTACAAAGCGAACTTCGGCGGTGATGTGGCCTGGACCAAAGGAGCACATGCCCTCAAGTTCGGCGTGCAATATTCGCTCTATCGCAAGAACGAGAACGCGCTGGCCGGAAGCAACGAAGGGACGTTTAGCGGGTTCCTCAACACCACTCCGAACAGCGCGCAGCAAACCAGCGTCCAGGCGCCCAACGCCGCAGTCGGCGAGCCAAACGCAACTCGGCGCGCCAACTTCCAGAACTTCGCCAATTTTCTGCTCGGAAACAACGTGACCTTTACCCAGGCGCACTTCGATTACACGGCGGACCTGCGGCAGAAGGCTTTTGAGGCTTACGGCCAGGATGAATGGCGCTTCCGGAAGAATCTAACTGTCTATTATGGCGTGCGCTATTCATATTTCGGATCGCCAGAAGACCGGAATGGGCGC
>Ga0193749_1000022_pt1 | contig 17055 bp, 14 predicted proteins | sample L1s2metaG_FD_145081 | JGI IMG/M metagenome (GOLD analysis project Ga0193749, IMG submission 145081) | Soil microbial communities from a riparian zone of the East river system, Colorado, United States - L1s2 | ecosystem: Environmental > Terrestrial > Soil > Riparian zone | place: USA: East River...
AAATGTCTGACGAAGGAACGACCAGCAGGTGCACGGTCTTGCCCGCCTTTTCCGCCAGCGCCACAACCTTGCTGAATAAATACTGCTCGTATCTGCTGAAGAGCCGGTCTTCGGCGATGCCTTCATAACCCGTGTCCGGACCGCGCAGCAAATGTACCGTCATCACAACCAAATCTTTCTTGCCGGTGTGGGTAACCTCGAGGGCTTTACGCAGATGGCTGAGCGTGTTGTAGTCGCGCACCAAACAAATTGTGTTACCGGGACGCACGGCCACGGTCTCGTTGGAAACCGCTTCGTTGGCGTTCAAACGAAACTGGTCCATTGCGGAGGTTGTGTGGATTTCTACCGCGCGTCGTCGCTCGTTGATTCGTTCCGATATCAGGAACAGAGTGAAGAAAACGATCGTGAATGCGAGCCCCGAGATTGTGGCTATTTCTTTCGTGAGCAAATTGATTCCGGCGACGGCGAAAAGGAGTGCTGTGATTAGCCCCAGGCCGATAGGCAGCTCATTACCATCGAGCCTGATATTAAAAGGAACCTTCCATTCGCGTGTCGATTTGTCCTTGAAGCGTAGAACTAAGACAGCCAGGCCCTTGAAGGCGAAAGACCAGACCACGCCGAAAGCGTAAGCCTCGCCCAGGGTGTAAGTATTGCCCCGCGAGCCGAGAATCGCTACGAGCTGCAGAACCACAATCAGATTGATCATGCGGTAGGTTGTGCCGAAGCGTTTGTGAGGAGCGCGAAACCAGTCCGTCATCACGCCATCCTCGCTGACACGATTGAGCACGCCGTTAGCGCCTACGATCGCGGTATTGATGGCGCCAGCCAACATCAGAAAGCCGACGATGACGATAAACGCCTGAAATGTGAGTTTCAGGGGCATTGGACCGGCGAGATTCAAGGCGATACCACTAATCAGATTGTCGAAGTACTGCGGACGATCCTGGTCGGGAATAATTGCGTAGGCGAAGAATGAAACCAGTGAAGTGAAAAGCAGCGAGTAGAGGAAGATTACAAAACCGGCCCGCATGAGGTTCTTATGTTTCGGGTACTCCAGCTCGCGATTAACCTGCGCCAGCGATTCTTCGCCAGACATCGCGAGGATCGAATGACCGAAAGCCATCAGGATTCCAATTAGACCTATGAGCATTCCTGCTCTCGCGGGAATCTTGAAACGCGGTTCCGCGGATCCTGGCGCAGTCGAAGCGCTCAGCTGTGCTTCGGGTTTCGCCGGCTCGAAAGCGCTCGGCAATATCTTCGGCATCCAGCCGACCGCGTCGTTATTGAAAACCAGATTATGCGAGGTCGGTGATGGCGGTAACCGCTGAGTGCTGGGCCGGGCCAGGATAGTGAAAGTGCACCAGCCGATCAGTAGCACGACCATGACGCTGGTGACATACATGATTCGCAGCGCGTCGTCGGAAGACTCGTGAATGCCGCGCGTGTTGCGACGCCAAAAATAAATCGTGACGAGCACGGCGATTCCGGCGGCCAGATGGTTCACAGTACTGGTGGAGGGCATCCACGGATAACCAAAGTAAACGCTGGTTTGCGATACCAGGCCCACAATGTATTGACCGGCAGACACACCGGATATCGGGCCCGTGAGGATGTAGTCGAACATTAAAGCCGAGACGGACAACTTCGCCAGCGTGCCGCCCATCGCTTCTTTGACGACGCGATACACGCCCCCGCGCGTAAACATGGCGCATGATTCGACGTAAACGGCGCGTACCGCATACGAGAAAAGCATGACGGCGAAAATGAACCACGGCGCAGCCTGGCCGATGGCTTTCTCTGCGATACCGCCGACGTAGTAAGCAGACGAGCCCAGGTCATTCAGCACGATCGCCGCCGCTCTCCAAAAGGAAATGAAAGACAGCATGACGGAAGTCGCAACTATTACCTGAGTGCGACCGTTGGATGATGTGTCTTCAATCTGTGCGCCCATGAGTTCTGCTTTTTTCTTCCCAATCAAGTGGTTCACGAAATGGCTCTCTTCATTAGCTATTCCTTATCCCGCCAGTGTATGGCGAGCATCAATTCATCAGGGCTCAATTCGTTCATGGTCAGTCGATCGTCTGCTGGGTAGTCGTTGTTTTCCCAAAGGTACGTCGCCAGATGACTCTCTGCGCATACCAGCCAGAACATACTTTTGTCGGATAGTGCGCCCCTTCTTCTACTTCGGACGCGTGCCATGAGGTCTTCAGCAAAACTAACTTTGATCTCGCGCTCCGCTTCGGTGTCGCCCTGAACAAGAAAACGACATTCTCCTGGCGTATTGATTACCGACGGGTCAAGATCCGACAAGCGAATGATGCTAAAGCCGTTCTCTGTAAGGTATTTGATTGGAAATTTCGCTTGAGCCTCAGGGTCGGGCCTGAATTGTTTCCTACTACTCGCCATCACGCTTAGGATCCGTTCTTCGACATTCGACCTACTGACGAATGTCAATAGCAGATCGTATCTGGGTCTGAATAAAAAAGGGCTAAAAGGTTTATTAAAAGTTCATTAACGTGAGCGGTCTATTGGCTTGGTTGTACGAGCATCTGCAAACAATCGTTGCAAGCTGAGTGTGATTAGCGGAGAGGAAATCGCAGACGGGTTTCTATCGGTTAATGCCGACTGACTCCCCGGCAATAAAGCGGTAACCAACCCAAGGGTCGGTCAGGATGTAGCGTGGCCTGGCTGGATCGGGTTCGATCTTTTTTCGCAGGTGACGGATAAACACTCGAACATACTCCGTTTGATCCGCATAGTCTCCGCCCCAGATGTTTGCGAGCAGGGTACGGTGGGTTAAGACTTTTCCGGAATGACGGATGAAATAAACCAGAAGATCGAATTCTTTTGGCGACAGCCGTATCTCTCTCCCGGCAACATGCACTTCACGCGTCTCAAGGTCCACACGAAAGTCGCCTTCTTCGATCACCGTCCCCTCTTCACCGGCTTCAGGCGAACGGCGCAAAGTCGCTCTAACTCTAGCGAGTAATTCTGCCATACCAAAAGGCTTCGTCACATAGTCGTCAGCGCCTGCGTCAAGCGCTTCAACTTTGGTAGCTTCGTCGCCTTTGACCGATAGCACGATTATGGGAACGCTTGAGATCTCTCGCAGCCGCTGACAAAGTTTCAGGCCATTCATATTGGGCATGGAAAGATCGGTGACGACCAGGTCCGGCGTCCATGCTTGAAAGAGGTCTAAAGCGGCTTCGCCCTCGCCGGCGACTCTCACGTCATAGCCATGCTTCGCCAGGCCGCTGCGCAGGACCAAAGTAATTTCCTGTTCGTCGTCAACGACGAGTATCCGTTTCTTACTCTCCATTGGGACTCATGTCTTCGGCTTCTTTCTGGTCAAATATTTCTGCGTGTTGCCCGTTTCCATTGGCGCCGCGAGGCTCATCATCCCCAACCGGAACTGTAAAGACGATGCGCGCTCCGCGATTTGCGGTTCCATCTTCTACCCAGATGTGCCCACTGTGGGCTTCGACAATTCCTTTAGCAATCGCCAGTCCCATGCCTATTCCACCGGTATGATCGCCCGCTGGTCCATTGCTGGGGGCACGATAGAACCTTTCGAAGACGCGCACGCGCAGGTGTGAGGGAATACCAGGTCCTTGATCTTCCACTGCTATCTCTATTATGTCATCGGCCACACGAGTCGCCTCAACGGTGATCAATGTGTCAGGCGGCGCGTATTTGCTGGCGTTGTCTATCAGTGTGTAGATCACTTCGGCGACTGCTCGTGCATCGACACGCACCACCGGTAGTTCGTCTTCCACCGAGACCCGAATTTGATTTTGTCGGGTAAGGGGCTCGGCTTGTGCTAGAGCCGCATCAATAATGTCCTCAACCGCGCCCCAGTTGCGGTACAGCTTCATGTCACCCGCTTCGATTCGCGCCAGGTCCACGATGCCTTCGACAAATCGGTCAAGCCTGTCTGCTCCATGTGTGATGACTCTTAACATCGTGTTTTTCTCTTCAGAACTTAATTTCTCCATCTGGTCATTTGCCTCACGATCTTCCAGTAACAAAGTAGCCGAGGCCTTAATCGAGGTTAGCGGCGTTCGGATATCGTGGGTCACGGCGTCCAGGAGTGCCGACTTGAGACGTTCACTACGCTTTAAGGCCTCGGCTTCACTTGCGCGGTCAAAGGCTTCTCGCAGGTCCTCGTAGAGACGTTTGATTTCGGTTCGCTGGGCCTCTGCTTCCCGGGCTCGCCGCCTCGCCCGCGCAGAGAGTTGCCCAACAGTAAGAGCTGTAATGAAGAAAACCGCGAGCGCCACCCAGTTCTGTGGATCGGCGATGACGAAGGTGTGAACCGGTGGAATGAAGAAAAAGTTGAAACAGATTACGCCTAAGACTGAGGCTAAAAGCGCAGGTCTGCTTCCCCAGAGGATTGCGGCGAAAAGGACAACCAGTAGAAAGGCCAGGGCCACTGTCGTGGAATTGATGTGGCCACGAAACGGAATCAGGAAAGCCGTTACGGCTCCAGTGCCCAGGAGAGCGCCGCAATAACCAACCCACCGATTCCTGAACAGCTGCTCTCGCACGTTGTTACGACCTGCCCTCCGGTACGTATACCACTAAGCGACTGATCAATGGCGGGCGTGTGGAGTTAAAGGATTGGTTTGTCGTCTGATAATGCTTCATCTTCTTCAGACCCGCGGCTCAACTTTTCCATTCTTATTTCCACTCTTCAAATGGTAGGGCACGCTGGTGACGATGACGTTTGGTTTGAAGAGCAGTGCGCCCTTTAGCATGAGCGAGCTCTGGTTGTGCAACAGATGCTGCCACCACTTGGCTGGTACGAATTCCGGCAGGACCACGGTGACCATCTGGTCTTCGTGTTGTTTCATTCTCCGATCAACGTAGCGGATCAACGGGCCGATAAGGGAGCGGTATGGTGATGCGATCACTACCAATTCCACGCCTTCTCCCCATTCGCTCCACTTCGCGCGCAGCTTCTGGGTCGCTTCGAAATCAAGGTTAATGTAGACGGCCGTCACATGGTGAGGAGCGATTGCCTTGGCATATTCAAGCGCCTTCAGGACGCCCCGATGGATACCCGAAATCGGCACGATGACCTCATGTCTGATCGGCTGCAGCCGTTCCACTCCTTGAGTCGTCAGTTGATTTGCCACGTCCAGATAGTGACGGTGCACTGCGCGGAACACTGTCACCAGGAACGGAATGAGCACGACCACGATCCAGGCGCCATGGACAAATTTGGTGATCACCAGGACAACCAAAACGATGAAGGTGGCGATCGCGCCGAGGCCGTTGACGACTATTGATTTCTTCCAGTGCGCTGCGTCCTTTAGTTCGTTTGCCAGATCAACCTCATTTGTTCCTCGGTCATGGTCCCCCGACACGCGGGCCGCATCCAACTTCTGACCTGCAACTGAAACCGCTCCTTCATCAGCCGTCGCAACTTTGCGTGAAGCCTTCAGCGCGCGGCCCGCCTTGAGCCAGTGTCGCACCATGCCAGTCTGTGAGAGCGTGAACGAGAGAAACACGCCGACCGCATAGAGCGGGATCAGCCGGCTGGTATCGCCGCCGAAGGCCGTGACCAGGATGCCGGAGAAGACTGCCAGGATGATGATGCCATTGGAAAAAACCAGTTTGTCGCCGCGCGTGGCAAATTGCCTGGGCATGAACCGGTCGCGCGCCAAAAGACTGGAGAGGCGTGGAAAGTCGGCGAATGAAGTATTCGCGGCGAGGATCAAAATCAACGCGGTTGTACCCTGGATCACGTAATAGAACCATCCCATCGGACCGGTGAAGATGATCCGCGCGAATTGCGAGATGACGGTCTCGTTCTCATGCGGGCGGACGTGATAAAAATAGGCCATTACGCTCGTCCCGATGAACATTGTCGTCAACAATACGGCCATCCAGGTCAACGTGGTGGCCGCGTTGCGCGCTTCCGGTTGCTTGAAAGCGGGAATGCCGTTTGAGATTGCCTCGATGCCGGTGAGGGCGACGCACCCATTCGAAAACGCGCCCAGAAGCAGAAAGAGAGTCAGAGGTTGCAAATGATAACCCTCGGCCAGCTTCAAATTTTCGGCAGCGATGGTTGCGGGGACGTGGGGATTAAGAAAGTAATGCAGGATGCCGTAACCAACCATGAAGAGAAAGCTGACTACGAAGGCATAGGTAGGCGCGGCAAAAATGGCTCCCGACTCACGTACGCCGCGCAGGTTGGCCAGCGCGATGAACCCTATTATGACAAGACACAAGAAGACCTTGTGCTGATCGATCCACGCCCAGCTTGTTCCTTGTGCTGCAGATGTAATGGCAGCTACGCCCGCCGAAATGGAAACAGAAACGGTAAGGACGTAATCAACCAGAAGCGCCGCGGCCGCGACCAGCCCGGCCCTCGTGCCCAGGTTTTCCTTTGCGACAATGTAAGCCCCTCCGCCCGAGGGGTATGCATGAATCGTCTGCCGGTAACTGATCGCCACAATCATCAAAACGACGGCGATGACCAGAGTGATCGGCACCACATAGTTGAAGGCGCTAGTCTGGCCGTAAGCATAGGCCACCGCGAGGACCAGGAGGATTTCTTCGGAAGCATAAGCGGTCGAGGAGAGCGCGTCCGAGGCAAACACTGCCAGCCCCGTTTTTTTTGTCAGCCGCTCATGGATGGCTTGCTCAGTCCTCTTGGCCCTGCCTACGAGCAGGCGCTTTAGCGTTGTCGCCAACGTGCTTGTCCTCCCAGAATTAGTGTCCCTCGATTCCGCTCAAAAGCTTCGCCATCGAATGGCCGTAATGAGGTCATCTGGATCCAACCGGTTGACCCACAGCTTATCGTCCCGCGGATAGTCCTCGTTTTCCCAAACATAATTCGCCAGATGCCTCTCGGCGCAACAAACCCAGAAAGAGTGGCGCTGCAGAATGCGTCCCCTCGTGCTCAACTCTATCTGCACGACCACGTCATCGGTGAACTCAACAGTGATTTCCCGCTCCAGACTCTGCAAATTACGAACGATGAAATGGTAGTTGCCAGCCAAAGGTGGCGGCACTCGGTCGATTTCCCACGAGCGCAGAATTGTGAATCCGTTCTCGGTCACCAATTCGATCGGGCGAGTGTTTGCCGCAACGCTGTCAGGCATGGGGCTTTGACTTTGTGCACACATGATTTCACCAGCCAACAAGAGCTGCGTGAATTAGCTTAGGAGAAAACTCGTAAGGATGGAGTAAGAGGTTTATAAGGAGTTCGTAAAGATGATGGTGTCAGAAGCCCGACCGTAAGGGAGGGCAACCCGCCCGCGGAGCCCTCCCTGACGGTCGGGCTTCTGACACGATGTGAAGGTTGAAGCACTACTCGCCGGGATTAAACCTATAGCCTATCCACGGTTCGGTGAGAATATAGCGGGGCGCCGAAGGATCAGGTTCGATCTTTTTTCGTAGCTGGCCGATGAGAACACGGAGATACTCGGTTTGTTCCGTATAGTCGCCGCCCCAGACCGCCCCCAGCAGCGCGCGATGAGTAAGAACCTTTCCGGCATTGCGGATCAGATGGACGAGCAGATCGAATTCTTTCGGCGTCAGCCGCAATCCCTGGCCCCGCTGACTAGCGGTATGAGCTTCCAGGTCGACAACAAAGTCGCCCACTTCCAGAATCTGCGTTGGGGATTCGGAAGCGGGTTTGCGGCGTAACGTGGCTCGAATCCGCGCCAGCAATTCATCCATGCCAAAAGGCTTGGTGATGTAGTCGTCGGCGCCTGCGTCGAGTGCGTCAACTTTGGTCTTCTCTTCGCCTCTCACTGAAAGCACGATAATTGGAACATCTGAGATTGAGCGCAGCCGGCGGCACAACTCGAGCCCACCCATGTTGGGCATCGCCAGGTCAGTAATCACCAGCGCCGAGGGCCAGTCGCGAAAAGTCTGCAGCGCAAATTCGCCATCCCCGGCTATCCGTACATCATAGCCTTTGGCCATCAAGCTCCGCCGCAGCACACGCGTGAGTTGCGGCTCGTCGTCAACGACCAGGATGCGTTGTTTTGCTTCCATAATCTCAGATGTTATTTTCGCCGTTTTTCAGCCTGAGTCATCTCGTTTTCATGATCGCCGGTGGGTAAAGCGACGACGAACTTCGACCCGCGGCCATCTGCCGTGTCTTCGATCCAAAGGCGGCCGCCGTGAGCCTGGACGATGCCCTGCGCAATTGCCAGGCCCATACCGGTTCCGCCAGATTTGCGATCGCCGACGTCTCCATCACGCATGGCGCGAAAAAACTTTTCGAATACGCGTTCCCGCATATCCGCACGAATACCCGGGCCCTGGTCTTCGACGCTCACCAGGATGGTACTGTCATCTTTCGGAGTTGCGCTAATACGGATCGAGGTCCGGGGCATCGAATATTTTGCGGCATTATCAACCAGAGTGTAGATAACTTCCGCAATCGCAGGCTCGTCGACTCTGACGGGGGGCAACTCATTTTCAATCCAGACTTCGATTTGATGTTCCCGAGTGCGTGGCTCTGCGCGTTTAAGCGCCGCCGTAATCATTTCGTCGATCGAGCACAACTCGCGGCGCAGATACATCTCTCCGGCGTCAATCCGGGCAAGTTTCGTCAGACCCTCGATGAACCGGTCCAGCCGGTCAGCTTCCTCATCGATGACTTGCATTAATTCTTTCCGACCTTCATTGCCGAGCGACGCGGCAGGTTCGTTACGCTCAGTAGCGTACAACTCCGAGAGCAGCGTTGTAACTGATGCTTTAATCGATGTGAGCGGTGTGCGTAAATCATGAGTAACCGCATCGAGCAGAGCGGATTTCAATCGCTCGCTGTGCTTGAGAGCTTTAGCCTGGCTGGAGCGTTCGAAAGTGTCCTGGAGTTCGTAATAGAGCCGTTCGATCTGCTGTTTGGCTAACTCAGCCTCTTCGGCTCGGCGTTTGGCGCGTGCCGAAAGCTGCCCGGCGGTAACGGCCGTGATCAAGAAAGCAAAGAATGCAACCCAGTTGTCGGGATTGCGGATGGTGAAGGTGCCGAACGGAGGTAGAAAAAAGAAATTGAAGCCGGCAACTCCCAGCAGGGAAGCAAATACAGCCGGGCGCGAGCCCCAGGCCGTGGCCACGAACAGAACCACTAAAAGAAATACGAGCGCCGCCGTGGTTGGATTGACGTGGGGACCAAAGAGCTTTAGCAGGCCGGTCGCGACCGCGATGCCAAGGAGCGCCGCACCGTAACCGACCCAGACTGTGCCGGAGATCTTAGGCCACACTGGCGGCCTCGTCCTTTCTGTCAGCAATAAGCGAATGGGGTAGGGAATCTCGCGCTGCGCGGAAACAATCGTGGACGTTGTCGGCGATGGCTCGGAGGAATAATCCGCCCAGGCCGGGATGCCGCAGCGACACTTGCAGCCCGTCGCGCAGAATGCAGATGATTAGCTTCACATAGTCGGTCATTCGAGGTTTGAATCCGAGCAGACCAAATCGGCGGTCATGGCTTAGATCGAGCAGGCTGTCCACCAGACAACCAATCGCGCCCACTTGTTTCATGAATCGGAGGAGCGTCTCATGTTCACCGCTGAAGTCCATTTGAATCAGTACGAAAGACAATTCAGCCGTCAAGCTACCGACGGACTTGCGATGCTCAATATAAGTGTCGATCGAAGTTGCGCCTCGTTCACTGACGACCTCGCTGTAAAGCTCTTTTAGTTTAACCACCATCAGAGGATAAATCGTCTCGCTGATCGTTGATTTCAGTATCTCTGTTATGAGCCTCACGCTGGATCTTCTTGCTTCTTCATCGAACACAGGTGCCGGCCTGCTCAAATCGTCGAGGATCAATCTGCCGGAGTCGATTCTGCCTGAGTCGATTGCGTCGTCCACTATGCCGATGAAGAGGTAGTAGGTTAGCAATCGGGCTTTGGTTACAGCTCGATCGCAGGTGATTCCAAAATAATCAATGCACTGAATAATCCGGTCCGGAATGCGGACAAAGTGCTGGTACTTTGGATCGTTGGCGAGGTTTTGATAAGCGCCGTTGACATCGCTGGGTAAGTTTTCCATATCGCAAAACTTTACCGTGGCATCATAAACCAGTTCGGCGTTCTGAAAAGACTTCAGTTCGCGGTAGCCACCATGTGGGGGAATGAGTTTGTTCATAATAAGAGAAAAGAAATAGGGCCAAGGTGTCCTATCGACCTATTTCAACGCTGCGAATAATAACTCAACGCAACCTGAATGTGCCCCGCAACAATCTGGCTGGAGAATTTAGTGGCGGATCATCTTCCGTCTATACTTGACGAAAAAGTAAGGAATGCTATAATCAGCACGAATTCTGAGGAAACTACGAGCAAGTGAAGATATCAGCTCAAGAAGAATATGGGTTGCGCTGCCTGGTTCAATTGGCGCGCGCGGAGGGCGATGGCGAGCCTATGACGCTGGCGCAAATTGCTGAGCGGGAGGGTTTGTCGGTCGCGAATGCCGGCAAATTGATGTGGATCCTGAGCAAAGCCGGCCTGGTCACGGCTCAGCGCGGAACCAAAGGCGGCTACTCGCTGGCCCGGCCCGCATCAGAGATTCGTTTGCATGAAGTGATTCGTATCCTCGATGAAGATACCGTTGACCACTTCTGCAAGACTCACGCGGGTGTGCTGGATAATTGTATTCATACGAGCGACTGCGGTATCCGGCCGGTAATTGTCGGGCTGCATGAGGTCGTACAAAATGCGCTCTCTGAGATTACCCTCGCTCAATTAGTCGGAACCGAAGAAAAAGTTGACGCTCGTTTGCATCAAATCGTGAAACTGCAGAGCCATCTCAGGCCAATGCGCTCCGCAAGCTGAGAGGGAAAAGCGGACAGGATTAACAGGATTTACATGATTTATTTTAGAAACAGCAAGAAGGGGATTGTTTGCCATTCTGTAAATCTTGTGAATCCTGTCGGACTAACGAAAGTTAAAGAGGAATAATGAGTACTGCTGAAATACTTGCAAATCGGGAATATAAATACGGCTGGGTCACTGATATCGAGGCTGAGACTATTCCTCGTGGATTGAGCGAGGATACCGTTCGTTTGATCTCGGCGAAAAAAGAAGAGCCGGCGTGGATGCTGGACTTTCGTCTGAAGGCCTATCGCCACTGGTTGACGATGGAAGAGCCGCGCCATTGGCCGAACGTCAGCTTTCCTGAGGTCGACTATCAGGACATGATTTACTATAGCGCTCCCAAGCAAAAAGCTACCGTGGCGAGTCTCGACGAAGTTGATCCGGAGTTGCTGAAGACTTTCGAGAAGCTGGGCATTCCTCTGTCTGAACAAAAGCAGTTGTCGGGTGTTGCAGTTGACGCGGTGTTTGACTCGGTCTCAGTCGCGACCACCTACAAAGAGAAACTCAAAAAGCACGGCGTGATCTTTTGCTCGTTCAGCGAAGCTGTTCGGGAGCATCCTGAAATCGTGAAGAAGTATCTCGGCTCGGTGGTGCCGACCAATGACAATTTTTACGCGGCGCTGAATAGCGCAGTCTTTTCCGATGGAAGTTTTTGCTTCATACCGAAGGGCGTCCGCTGTCCGATGGAGCTCTCGACATATTTCCGCATCAACAATTCCGAATCAGGGCAATTTGAACGCACGCTGATTGTTGCTGAAGAAGGCGCTTACGTTTCTTACCTTGAAGGCTGTACCGCGCCCAAGTTCGATCGTAATCAATTGCACGCCGCAGTCGTCGAATTGATCGCGCTTGACGATGCCGAGATCAAATACTCCACTGTACAGAATTGGTATGCTGGCGATGAGGACGGTAAAGGCGGTATCTATAATTTTGTTACGAAGCGCGGCAAGTGCGCCGGCCGCAACTCGAAAATCTCCTGGACGCAGGTGGAAACAGGCTCGGCCATTACCTGGAAGTATCCTTCGTGCATCCTGCAGGGCGACAATTCGATCGGTGAATTCTACTCGGTCGCTTTGACCAATCACGCCCAGCAGGCCGATACCGGCACCAAGATGATTCATCTCGGCAAGAACACGCGTTCTACGATTATCTCGAAGGGAATTGCTGCGGGAAAGGCGAATAACAGTTATCGCGGGCTGGTGAAAATCATGCCCAAAGCTGATCACGCGCGCAACTATACCCAGTGTGATTCAATGCTGATCGGTTCGAATTGCAGCGCAAATACGTTTCCCTACATCGAAGTCATGAACAACACCTCGCGCGTGGAGCACGAAGCGTCCACTTCAAAGATCAGTGAAGAGCAGTTGTTTTATCTGATGCAGCGCGGCATCTCGCAGGAAGACGCCGTCTCGCTCATCATCAATGGTTTTTGTAAAGATGTCTTCCTGCATCTCCCAATGGAGTTTGCAGTTGAAGCGACGCGCTTGCTGGGCATGAAACTCGAAGGCGCGGTGGCATAAGGTCAGGATTGGTAACCGGGGGCCATGGAGGTCATTTACTTACGGGCTGACCCCCTGGCCCCCGACGACTGCCGCAAGTCTGAAATTGAGATCTCAGATTTGAGATTTTGAAAAAAGAGGGGGCAATAAGTGTTAGAGATTCGCAATTTGCATGCATCGGTTGATGGCAACGAAATTCTCAAAGGCATCAACCTCAAAGTTAATAAGGGCGAAGTCCACGCCATCATGGGGCCGAATGGCTCAGGCAAATCCACTCTGGCGAAGGTGCTGGCCGGCCATCCTGCTTATGAAGTCACAGCCGGCGAAGTGATCTTCGACGGCAAGAACCTGCTGGAAATGTCACCCGACGAGCGGGCTCGCGAAGGCGTTTTCATGGCCTTTCAATATCCGGTGGAAATACCAGGGGTTTCCAACGCTCAATTTCTGAGGCTCGCCTATAACGAAAAGCAAAAACATCTGGGCGCTGAGGAATTGGACCCCTTGGAATTCAAGGATCTGCTGAAGGAAAAGGCTAAGCTGGTTGAGATGGAGGCGAGCTTTATGTCGCGTTCAGTCAACGAAGGCTTCTCCGGCGGCGAGAAAAAACGCAACGAGATTCTGCAAATGGCGGTGCTCGATCCCAGGCTTTCAGTGCTTGATGAGACTGACTCTGGTTTGGACATCGATGCTTTGAGGATCGTGGCCGAGGGCGTTAACAAACTTCACGATCCGAACAAGGCCGTGATCCTGGTGACGCACTATCAGAGACTGCTCAATTACATCACTCCGGATTTCGTGCACGTGCTGTCCGCCGGCCGCATCGTCAAAGAAGGCGGCAAGGAACTGGCGCTCGAGTTGGAAGAGAAAGGTTACGACTGGTTGAAGGCCGCGAATGGAAAGAGCGCGACTGTGGCTCCTCAAGCTGGTTAATCGTGAATCAATAATGTCAACGGAATTAGTCAAAGAGACAAATCGCTATGAATCCGCGTTTCGTCAGGCCCGCCAGGATCCAGGCGCCGGCGAGCCTTCATGGCTGCAAAATCTTCGCGAGAACTCTTTCGAGCAATTCGAGCGAGCGGGTTTTCCCAATATCAAACAGGAAGAGTGGAAATATACAAACGTTACTTCGATTGCCAGGACAGACTTCGCCCCTGTGCTGATCAGTAACGGGACCGCTCTGACGAAAGACGGCGGGTTAAAGCCGTTCATTTACGAAGAAGCCCGCGATAGCACCCTGGTGTTTGTGAACGGAATGCTGCGCGGGGACCTTTCGTCGTTAGCGGCGTTGCCGGACGGTGTGTTGGCGATGGATTTACGCGAAGCGTTGCGCGGCAGTCAGGATGAAGCAACTCTGCGGGAGTATTTGGAGCATCCCGCTTTGGCGAACGGGTTCGCGGCCCTGAACACCGCCTTGTTTCGGAGCGGGTTGTTTCTGAAGGTTCCGCGGGGAATCAAAGTCGACGCGCCTATTCATCTCTTATTTATTGGCGAGGCCGTCGCTGAGAACCCGCCCCCGGCGGCGTTTCCACGCGTCCTGATCGTGGCGGAAGAGAATAGCTCAGCCACAATTGTCGAGAGTTACGCGAGTCCGGATGACGACGGCCTGTACCTGACTAACGCAATCGTCGACCTTTCGCTCGCCGACGGCGCGCGGCTGGAACACTACAAGATCCAACGCGAGAGCATGGGCGCGTTCCATGTCGCAACTACCAGAGCTGAGTTGGGTCCGAACTCGATCTACAACACGACCACGATTAACTTCGGCGCGGCCCTTTCCCGTCATGACATTCGCGTGCAGATGGATCACGAGGGGGCCGAGTGCTCTGTCGATGGTCTCTATATGGTCGACGGGAGCCAGCATACCGACACGCATTCGGTCATAGATCACCGGCAGCCCCATTGCACCAGTCAACAGCTTTACAAAGGAATCCTGGACGGCAAGTCGCGTGCAGTTTTTAACGGCAAAGTGTTCGTGCGCCACGGCGCGCAACAGACCGACGCGCGTCAGACCAATAAGAATTTGCTCCTGTCGACCGATGCCCGTGTCGACACGAAGCCGCAACTGGAGATTTTTGCCGACGACGTCAAGTGCACGCATGGGGCAGCCGTGGGACAGATCGATGAAGAAGAGAAGTTTTATCTCGAGAGCCGCGGAATCAATCCGGCCCTCGCGCGCAACATGCTGACCTATGGCTTCGCCGAAGAAGTGATCGAAAAGATTGGAATCGAATCGATCAGGCGGGAACTGGACGCAGCGGTTCTGAACCGGCTTCAGATTTTATTGCAAGCCTAGTGGGAGGTTGTGATGAAACGAGTGAGTTCCATTTTCATTGGCGCGATAATATCGCTGTCGTGTTTATCGTCGGCCTCGGCCCAACACCCCGTTCAACCTTCAAACGTTACCCTCTACTCTGTGATTAAGCATCGCGGCGAACGACTCAAATCCTGTATCAATTTCAAAGTTGCGGTGACCGGACTGAAGCGGGTTCCCTGTGACCTGCTGTATGGGTACCTTCAAGCCAACGACGAACTCGATTGGTTCCAAAGCTCGGGAAGTGCAGGCAATCGCAGCGTCATCAGGGACCTGGGCGAATTCGACTGGTCCGCCGATATATCGGTCCCGGTGATTGAGCCGCTGGCGAAACTGAAACCCGGCGAGCGAAGGAGCGTGACGATCGACGTGTCGGGCGCCGACGGGGCTCCCGGAAAGTCAGGCGGCAGGTCGATCTCTGTAGGCGGCAACGAGCGTACGGATTATAGTCTGCTACCGATCAACGACGGACCGGTGCCGGGAGATAATAAGATCGTAATGTCGGTGCCCGCGCCCGCGAAACCCTGGCGGCCAGAACACGACGGCAAACCAAAGATTGATCCGCTATTTGTGAAAGCGATAGCGGGGCATGTCTATGTGATTCACGTGGTTGACGACTCGCGCGATTTCTACGCTTTGTTTCGCGTAGATGCGCTTGAAAGAGGGGACTATTGCACCGTGTCCTGGAAGTTGATTCCGGAGCCTGTGAATCAAACCGGCACGAACGTCGCGAGATGAAGAGATGGCAACAACGTTAGAGCAATTGATTCCGATTAAGCCCAAACCACGCGAAGGTTGGGACGTTGAGCGCATACGCAAAGACTTTCCTGTCTTGCGCCAGACCGTGAATGGCAAACCGCTGGTTTACCTCGACAATGCTGCTTCTTCGCAGGTGCCGGTGATGGTGATTGAGCGGGGCGCGCAGTACATCGAGCAGGAACATTCCAATATTCATCGCGGCGTCCATTACCTGAGCATGAAAGCCACCACGGCTTACGAAGGCGCGCGCGAAAAAGTAAAGCGGTTCCTTAATGCGCGCGAGTCGAGAGAGTGCATCTTTGTCCGCGGCGCCACCGAAGGCATCAACCTGGTGATGTACGGCTATGGCCGCAAGGTCGTGGGTCCCGGAGATGAGATCATCATCTCGGCGATGGAGCATCATTCCAACATCGTGCCCTGGCAGATGCTCTGCGAAGAGAAGAACGCGAAGCTGCGGGTCATTCCCATGAATGATGCCGGCGAGTTGTTGATGGACGAATATGACGCGCTCTTGAATGAAAGGACGAAGTTGGTAGCGGTGGCGCATGTCTCAAACGCGCTGGGCACCATCAATCCGATCAAAGAGATTGTCGAGCGCGCGCACAAGTACGGCGTGCCGGTTCTGGTCGATGGCGCGCAAGCGGCGCCGCACATGCCCGTCGACGTTCAGGATCTCGATTGTGATTTCTATGCTTTGTCCGGTCACAAGATGTTTGCGCCTACCGGCAGCGGAGTGGTTTATGGAAAGGCTGCGCTGCTGGAACAGATGAATCCGTTCCAGGGTGGCGGCGACATGATTAAGAGCGTCACGTTTGAAAAGACGATCTATGCCGACCTGCCGAATAAACTTGAAGCCGGCACGCCGGCGATTGCTTCGCAAATCGGTCTGGGCGCGGCGATTGACTACCTGAGTATTATCGGGCGCGAAAAAGCAGCCGCTTACGAGCATGAATTACTGGTCTATGCTACCGAGCGCCTTTCGGCGATTGAGGGCGTGCGCATCATCGGCACCGCGCGCGAAAAGTTGGGCGTGCTGTCCTTCGTGCTGGACGATATTCACCCGCACGACATCGGCACCATCCTGGATCAGGAAGGCATCGCCATCCGCGCGGGACATCATTGCGCCCAGCCAGTGATGCAGCGTTTCAATGTTCCGGCCACCGCGCGCGCGTCATTTGCTTTCTACAACACCAAAGAAGAAGTTGATACGCTCGCCCGAGCGATTGAACAGGTGATTGAGATTTTTGGTTAGCATATGTCTGAACTAAGTGAGCTCTACCAGCAGGTCATCCTCGACCACAATAAGAAGCCTCGAAATTTTCGTAAGCTCGAAACCGCGAATCACACTGCCGAAGGCTTCAATCCCCTGTGCGGGGACCAGTTGACTCTGTATCTTCAGCTGGAAGACGACGCGGTCAAGGATATTAGTTTCGTGGGCACCGGGTGCGCGATCTGGAAAGCTTCAGCCAGCATGATGACCCAGGCGCTCAAGGGAAAGACCAAGCAGGAAGCCGAAGAGCTTTTCAATGAATTTCATCGGATGGTAACCGGCCAGCTTGACGAAGAGCAGGAACCGAATAACCTGGGCCGCCTGACAATCTTCGCCGGCGTGCGCGAGTTTCCGGTAAGGGTAAAATGCGCCACGCTT
>Ga0193749_1000023_pt1 | contig 17020 bp, 16 predicted proteins | sample L1s2metaG_FD_145081 | JGI IMG/M metagenome (GOLD analysis project Ga0193749, IMG submission 145081) | Soil microbial communities from a riparian zone of the East river system, Colorado, United States - L1s2 | ecosystem: Environmental > Terrestrial > Soil > Riparian zone | place: USA: East River...
CACGATTTTCGGTGACGGCGTCGTACTCGGCGACGTTCAGCCGATGGCGCTGCTCGCGATGATTTATGGGGACCCCGGTTCGGCGATGCCGGCGACTCGTTAGACTGGTGCGAACTTTAACCGTTACCTCGAGGAACAAGCGATGGCCGCAACACTCATGGGGATTGAATCCGAAGCGAGATCGCTTGACGTATTCGCCCATGACGACCCTTGCATAATTAGTGAACTGGGTGCGGCCAACGAACCCGAGGTATTCGAATTCCTTTCGACACGCACGATTCACACTGTCTTCATGGCCAGCTTGATCCGTGATAACGGCCTGGTAAGCCCACACAACCGCGGATCGTTTTACTCTTGTCGCGATCGTCACGGCCGGTTGGAGGGAGTGGCCCTCCTCGGCCACGCCACGATGATCGAAGCACGCTCTGACAGTTCGCTGGACTCGTTTGCGCGTCTGGCTCGCAATTGCCGGAACGCTCACTTGATCAGAGGCGAGCAGGAAACCATAAACAACTTTTGGAAACATTACGCCAACAGCGGACAGAAACCCCGTTTGACCTGTCGCGAGTTGCTGTTCGAGCTGAAAGCGGCCGCGAGGCCCGAAGGCGCAAGCGACCTGCGGCCGGCCACATTCGACGATCTGAACAAGGTTATGGCAGTTAACGCCTCAATGGCGCTACAGGAAGCGGGCACCAACCCACTACAGAAGGATCCGGGAGGTTTTCGTTCGCGCACCGCGAGGCGTATCGAGCAGGGCCGGGTTTGGGTTTGGACACAGGACGACAGGTTGATTTTCAAGGCCGATGTAGTGGCCCAGACCCCACAGGTTACTTATCTGGAACGCGTGCACACCCCCGAGGAAGAGCGACGGCAAGGTTACGGACTGCGATGTCTGCGCAACCTGTCGGCAATGCTGCTCGAACGCACTGAATCGATCTGTCTGACCGTCAACGAGAAAAACCAGACTGGGATTAAGTTTTATGAAAAAGCCGGCTATCAATTTCATAGCCACTACGAAACCATCTATCTGCGCTATTAGCTTCACCAGGAAACCGTGGAAACTACACTTCAATTAAGGGGACGGGAAAGATTCAAGGATCCGTACAAATGGCTGATAGTGGCCCTGGGCGCTGTCGCGCTCGGTTTCAGCCTGGTATCGCTGCCGATGCCGCGATTTGATCTTCGAATCATGCTGCTGACCGCGGTGATGATGCTGGTCAGTTCGCGCTTCTCAGTCGATATTCCGCGAGTCAACACCAGCGTCACTGTCTCAGACACTTTCATTTTCCTCGTGCTACTGCTGTACGGCGGCCTGGCCGGCATCATGCTGGCAGGAGTAGAAGGACTCTTCTCGGGTCTTCATGTCAGCAAAGGTTTGCGGACCAGCAAGAAGATCCTGATAATCTCTTTCAACTCGGCAATGATGCTTTGCTCGACGACGCTGACAGTCGTGGTCGTGCATCTCTTCTTCGGGCCCATAGCTGATCTCAGGTTTCAGGAATTTTCGCATTTGATCGCGGCGGTCGGTGTGATGGCCCTGGTCCAGTATGTTTCAAACACCGGCATCAGCGCGATTGGCCTGGCATGCAAGACCGGCGAACCAATCTGGCGCACGTGGCAGACTCACTATCTGGGGACCTCGATCACCTATATCGCCGGCGCGGCAGTCGCGGCAATTAGTGCCAACTCATTTGAAAAAGCCGGCTTGACGATTCTGATGATTGGGACGCCCGTGATCTTGATCGTCTATTTCACCTATCACAAGTATCTGAATGAAATTAAGGCGACCTCAGCGCTGGCCGAGCAAGCCGAACGCGATCGGGCTGAAGCAGAAAGAGCGCGGGCAGAGGCCGAACGCGAACGCGCCGAACAAGCTGAGTATCACGTGGAAGAGCTGAGCCGGCATATTGCCGAACAGGAAAGAATCAGTGTTCAGTTACAGGAGAGCAAGGACCACTTTCGTCACGCTGCTTTTCACGACGCGCTTACCAACTTGCCCAATCGCGCGTTGCTGGCTGAAAACTTGAAATTTGTAATTGAGCGCGCCCGGCAGCACGACGACTATCAGTTCGCGGTCCTGTTTTTGGATCTGGATCGGTTTAAGAACGTGAATGACAGTCTGGGTCACTCAATCGGCGACCAGCTTCTGATCACAATGGCCCGGCGACTGGAAAGCTGCATCCGCGAAGTGGACATGGTGGCTCGTTTGGGCGGCGACGAATTTGCGATCCTCCTGGACGGGATTCCGAACCAGGCCGAAGCGACCAACATGGCCCACCGCATTCAGGAGAAACTGCAATCGCCTTTCAGCATCAGCGGTCACGAGGTCTTTACCACGGCCAGCATCGGCATAGCGCTGAGTTCAACCGGCTACGATCATCCCGAGAACATCCTGCGTGACGCGGACACCGCAATGTACCGCGCCAAAGCCCAGGGCAAAGCCTGTTACGAAGTATTCGATAAGGGAATGCATACGCACGCGGTCTTTCTGCTGCAAATGGAGAACGACTTGCGCCGCGCTATCGAGCGCGAAGAGTTGCGCGTTTACTATCAGCCGATAGTCGCGCTCGACAACGGACAATTGGCCGGCTTTGAAGCGCTAATTCGTTGGCAGCATCCTGAGCGCGGGTTCATCAATCCGGCTGACTTCATTCCGCTGGCGGAAGATACCGGCCTGATCGTGCCATTGGGCCTGTGGATTCTGAAGCGCGCCTGCCAGCAACTGGGCCAATGGCAATGGCAATCGCAATCAGCGGCCAATCGCTCGCTGTTTATGAGCGTCAACCTTTCCGGAAAGCAAGTGGCACAGCCGGACCTCGTCGAAAGCATCCGGGACATCCTGGAAGAGACGCGTGTTGATGCGAAACATTTGAAACTCGAGATCACTGAGAGCGCCGTAATGGAAAATGCCGAGATGGCTGCGCTCCTGCTGAAGCGCTTGAAAGGGCTGGGCGTGCAACTCAGCATCGATGACTTCGGCACCGGCTATTCTTCGCTGAGCTATCTACACCGTTTCCCGGTTAATACTCTGAAGATAGATCGCTCGTTTGTGGGACGTATCGGTGAAGCGGCTGAGAATATCGAGATCGTGCGCACGGTGATTTCGCTGGCCGAAAACATGGGTATGGAAGTCGTGGCCGAAGGCATAGAGACCATGAGTCAATTGACGCAACTGCGCAAGCTGAAGTGCCAGTACGGACAGGGCTACCTTTTCTCGCGGCCGGTGGATGCTGATTCAGTGTCAGCGTGGATTTCAAAGAAGCCGGATTGGCAGGAGAGCCTGTTTCAGGGGAGCACTGACTACTTCATTCCTGCTCAGCCTGTCGCAGTTCCGGCGGTGGCATAGTTGCGAACGGCTTAGCCGATCCCCAGACAAAAGAAACACCCGCAAGCTCTAGTCAGCCTGCGGGTGTTTCGGCTTGGTCACCCCTTATCGCTGAGCATCAGTTGCTCAATAGGAAGACGTCCCAGCCCCATCGGCCTATATGCGAATGCTTCGCATCGTCTACTTTCGCTCGGTAGCGAAAATGATTGCCGTACTGGTCGGTCCGCTTCGACTCGTTGTAGTCGAGTGAAATCGAATCAACGTTGAGCGAAGGCAAGGTTTGTAGCTCATTCGCCTCAGAGATGCCGTTGTGGTTTGTGTCCTGCCACAGACGCAAGCTGGAGAAGATGGTGTCTCGGTTGTCGATTACTCTGTCACCGTTGCCGCCATTCGCGGGCTTGTCGTACTCGGCCAGCGCGAGAAATCCATTGCGCTCGACTCCGCTCGGTGGCTCGGGCTGTGGTGTAAAATTTCCAAATAGCTCGGTTCCATTATCAATCATTCCATTTCCATTGCGGTCCAGCGAAAGCCAGGCGTCATCCGCAGCTGGTGCCGTCCAGGAAAGCTTTTCTCTGTGACCGTCATTGTTGAGATCAAACCTCACTCCTCCCGCACTGTCTGTTAGATTAAAGCCGTTGCCTGTGACATCCACGACGATTGGAGATCCGGGATCGCCTTCGCATCGGCACGTTTCATCGCTCCAATAGTGACCTGCACTGCAATTGGTAGGAACTTGGTCACAGTACCAGGGGTCGGGCTGACAATGACCTTCCGTAAAATTCCAGTATCCTCCTAAGCTCTCGCATTCATCCTGCGCAGTAGGTAACTGAGGGTAACATTGCCAAATACAGAGAGGGAAAGCGTAGTATCTCAAATATCCACCCGAACACTCCGGAGGAGTAGGTGTCGGCGAAGCGCACTCGCCGCGAATACAGCAGTCCCCTTTTCGCATCTGGAATGGAGGACAACCGTTAAGCGGAAGTCCATAGGCACAGTCGTCTGCAGATCCAAGCGCATTTGGATCAGTACAGTTCGAGGGACAACTGAGAGGCGTCGGCGATGGCGTCGGTATCGGGGAAGGTAGTGGTCCGCTACAGAGATTTGTCGTGATTGTTTGGCACAAATACTTTCACCAGTCTGAGGGATCGTACATTCGATACTACCGTAGGATGGGGAATAGCAGAGTCCCTCGGGATCGCTGCAATAAGTAATCGTAAGTCTAGTCTGTTGTGGACAGTTGTAACACGCTTGTTCGACGCGGGGGATGAGGGATGTACATCCTGCGGGACAACAAATATCTGACACAGGAGCTGGTCTCGGTGAAAATGTCGAAAATGAAGCGGCCGACAAAAAATTTACCGGCAAGAAGCTTGCCGGTATGTTCAGTCCTCGCGCTTGCTCTCTCCGGTTGTTCAATATAGATAGATGCCAATCAAAGGCAGGTTCGCCTCGGCTCTGATTCGGCAAGCACTCGGTGAGATTCGGTGGTGTGCCGGACCTTCGGGGGACGGCACGTCCATCGGGCCCCACCAATCCGGTTCCGTCTCCAAAACTCAACAGCTGAAACTTTACGGAGATCTTCTTCGGATACGGTCGGCCCTCCTCGCGCCGAATAATGTCCCACGCTTCTAATTGGCCAGGATGAATCTTGAGGATGCAGGATTGGCCCGGCTTGAGCGGAACGTCCTCGGGAGTGGCTCTAACCCTGTGGTCTCCCAGTTCGGCTCTCCCGTAGTAAACCGGGGCCATCACGTTCTGCCCAGAGGAGTCCTTCACATCGAGGATGAGGTAGAGGAAGAACTCGTAGATCGGCCTGTCTCCTGTGTTAGTTACTTCCAACTCAAAGTCATGAGCCCAACGTTCGTTTCCTAAATCTTTAAACTCTTTTTCTTTCTCCTTCCTGATCTTCAACCCAAGTGGAATATGCTTGGGTATCAAGCTTTCAAGGTGTCTTTCCTCTTGTTGAGCTTTGGTCGAAGCGTCGCTCGTACTGAAGTCGCAAGTAATACCGAGTACCACCAGCATTGAGCCCAATAGCGTGGCAGCCAAGACAAAGCGGACATATTTGGAAGCAATCATCGTGAGGCGTCCCTTCGAAGTGACAATAACATCGGAGACTGGCAACCGAGACATCCGGTGATGTGGGGGAAGCAGACCGGTTTATACTGCCACTATAATCCCAGACTCTAATTGGTCAAGTGATTTGTTTCAACAGTGACTTGTTTCAAATAGCGACGGCACAAAGAGGTAGGAACGGACTCCGAGCAATTAGCGTTCCTAGTGGGTACTTGCGCTCTTAACTCCTTTGGCAGTGTATCCAAAGTGGCGTTCCGCTTTGCCGCCGGTTCCAAAGCTCACACTGAACTGAAACATCTATTCACTTCCCCAGGTCGATTCACAGGCAGCAGCTTTTCCAGATGGGGTTGCTCTGTCGCCGACAGATCATCCCGAATTTCAAAAACCGTCGGCGCGACGCGGCGAAAACGAAACCGCGGTTCGATACCGACAAGCTCGTTGATTTCGATGACGTGCCAGCCGCACGGCTGCCACCAGCGCGGATCCGCGTCGAGGAAAACTCGACGGCCTGAATGCAAATAATCCGCGATTGTCTTTTCCAATTTTCCCTGTGGCCAGCCGGCTCCGGGACCGATGACGTCCCACTCGCCCGCGCCAATGCCACGCCAATAAATCACCGCAACCGTCTGGGCGCCGGAGATCATCACTGCATCGCGCGGAACTTTCATCAACTCCCGGTCATAGACTTTCGACGACGCCCTCACGTTCACAGTCGCGCTTCGCAACGGCCACAAGAACACTCCAAAAAGAACGCCAATCAAGGCGATTGCCGCCGCCGAGGCAATGAACGCGCGCCGCTCTGTTCACACAGTGGCGCCAGCGCCGGCAATCCGGTGGAAAGGTAACGCCAACCGATTGTCGTGCTGTAGTTCAGCAGTAACAGCAGGTTGGCAAACAATCCCACTGCCGCGAGCAAGAGAATCGGAGACAGCTTGCGCCGTCGCCATTCTGAAACGAACGCGACCGGCAAAGTGAGCAAAACTAGCGGTGAGGTGGCCAGAAAGAAAAGTAACCAGGGCCAGAGGTTGCGGATGCTGACTGGATGCAGCGCGGATTCGACGCGCATTGATTCTCGCCAACCATGCCAGGCCGCGCGGTAATTCGGATCAGAAAGGAACCAGTAAGCAAAACCAGAGCCCGCGAAGATCACAAAAACCATGCACGACAAAACGACGAGTAGTACTCCCCGGCGGTTGGGCCGCCATCCGCAAACAAACGGCGCGAACACCAACCAGGGACCATAAAACCCCACCGTCTCGCGCAGGTTTACTCCTGCGCCCAGGAGCGCCGCGCCCACAAGAACCAGCCATACTCTTCTCTCTTGCAATCCGCGAAGATGAACGATTAGCGCTACCGTTGTCAGTAACAGAGCAGGTATATCGGTCATCACCTGCCCGCTGTAGATCACAAACACCGGAGAGAAGGTCACCAGCAAGGCCGCCACAGTCGCCGCATATTTTGATCCCGAAAAGTCGCGAGTCAGTACCCAGCAGGCGATCACTGCCAGCGGACCTTGCGCTACGACTGCGTACTTGAAGAGCAGATAAGCCTGCTGTGGTTGAAGATGGAAAACCGCGTGGGCGATTAGATAAAGAGCATGATTGAAAAAGATGAACAGGCCTCGTCCCAGGGCCATCGACGAAGGATAGCCGCGCAGAGCGCTGAGCGTGTATTCCAGCGCATCCCAATCTCCAATGAATGGATCGACAAAGACCAGAATCAAGATGAGAGCGACGGCCGCAGGCGGTAACCACCAACGCCACGCCGAAAAGAATGCCCGCTCGTTCGCTGATGCGCGACGAGTTTTAGGTTGTCGTGCCCGGGCAGCAAACTGAGGTTTGTCGGACATTACTAACCAATTACGAGCGAGGCGGCGAAAGTTTATCCACGCGGATCCGATAGAGACTGTCGGCGCGCCGATCGTCGGGAGGGGGAATTACGTCCTCAAATATTCCACCCGTTTCTTTGACCAGACCCGGAAACAACTGGCTCGGCGTTGAGGTCTCAGATTCTTCAGGTATTACCAGGAATCCTATTCCGTTCGTTCGCAGGAATCTGAGGAAGCCTTCCCTGTCTTTGGGAACACCCTCGGAAAAAGAGTGATAGTAATGTTCCCCCGGGATGCCGGAGATGATCCGCACCTCGGGGCTGTCGCAGAAAATCTTGATCGAGGGATCAGACGCATATTCCTTCTTTAGATAATTCGCGATCGTCTCTGGCCGTGTAGTCTGGGTTACGAATCGCGTCAGATGTTCAGCCTGAGCTTTGAATTGAAGCGCAAACACCACCAGCGTTAACGCCAGGGCCACCTGCGCCCAAACCGTACGGCGTCTAACAACCTGCTGAGCCGAGTAGGCCAGAACGGGCAAACCAAGGGCGAACAGGATCAGACCGTACCGGGGCCAGATGTCGGTTTGATTTTTCGTAAAATAGGCCAGCGCGATGAAGCCGAGGTACGCAAAAAAGAAAGACAAGCAAATCATCAGGTCGGTGGCTTTGAGCCACTCGCGCCCTTTCCGCCAGTCACGAACGAGAAACCACACTCCCGCCAGACATCCAACCAGCACCGCGACATTCACTGCATAAGTGAGCCGGTTCGCATCGATCCATATGCGGTCGAAAGTTAAGCGGCCCAGCTCGGGGTGGGCCACGAGTCTCTCCAGCATGTATTGATGTTGGGCCCGGAAAGATGCAAACGGGGTACCTTTTGCTTTCCAACAAATAAACAACCAGAACGCCGGGCCGCTGACGAGAATCAACATGCTCAAGACCGGCACTTTGCGTCGCCGCAGAAAGTAAAGCGTTGGAAAAACAGCAATCAACGTCCAACTCTCCATTCGAATCAGACAGGCCGCAGCCCCGAAGCACGCAGCCACCGTCCACTTTTCGGTAAGCACGAAGTACAAACACGCCAGCACCAGCAGCGCATGCGGCATGTCCGTCATCGCCGACGCCGAATACTCCGCGTGGAAAGGATTAAGAGCAATCGCGAGCGCAGCTACCAGCGACAGTCTCTGGCTCGAGGTCAAAATGCTGGTACACAAGTAGACGAAAACGCAGACACCGGTCCCTGCCAACGCGGCGACTAACTTGCTTACATAGACCGGCTGGTTAACTACTAAAGATATGATTGAGCAAAAAAATTGATATAGGGGAAGCCAAAAGCCGAAGAGGTCCCGGACTGAGAAAGTGCCGGCAGCCATCTTCCAACGCATTCCGGCCACCTGCTCGACATAGCAGTAGGCGTCGCCGAAGGGTTCCTTATGAATGAAAAGCGCGCCGATGATTCGCGGGACTCCGGCGGTCAGGGCAATCAGAACCAGACCGCCAAATGACCGTCTCTGGGAAACTCGAGTTTGCTCAGTCATTAGTTTGGATTTACGGTGCGGGTTAGCCTGGCTGAGAGTGCTTTCGGGTTGCTGATCGGTTGGCCCACGGTTGAACTCTGAACCGGATTTCAAGCTGGCCCTGTCTGCGGCAAACCTTCCGGACGCTTCACCATCTTCAGGCGGGTGCCGCGTTCGCTGTACTCGACTTCGTCCATGATGTTGTAAATCAGCAGCACACCGCGACCGTTGGATTTGAAAAGATTAGCCGGGTCCCGCGGATCCGGAATGTCGCGCACGTCGAAACCTTCGCCTTCATCTTCGACAGTGAAAATGGCTTCGTGGGCGGACAGCTCAGCAGTGACGCGCAAAAGCTTCGACGGATCGTTACGGTTGCCGTGCTTCACGGCGTTGACAAACGCTTCGTCTAACGCGACGAACAGATTCGATTGCTCGATTTTGATTAAGCCCAATCTGGCTACCCGATCCAGCAGGTACTCGAGCACGGCGTTCATCAGCGTCAGGTCGCTGGGCAACTCGAGGTCGATCTTTTCCCTTACGGCTTTCTGACCGGGATCGATCCGCTGCAGCTTGAATAAGAGAGTCTTCTCGATGATGTCGTGCAGTTCGGCGATTGTGCGTCGCGTATGCAGGCTGGTGACGCCCATCTTGAACGAGCGCACGCTCTCAGACTCAGTTGCCGGATCGTGATCGATCAGATCGCTGACCAGTAAGTCGAACTGGTCAAGGTCGGGGCGAGCCAGCGCTTTGTCTCGCCCGCCTTCCAGTCTCACTTCGTGGCCGAGCTGCTTCAGCTCCCGGGCCAAACCGGCGCGAATGTCCTCATTATGCTCAACGATAAGGACCCGGCACTTTTCATGACCGCTCTGGATCATCTGGTCGAAAATTTCGGCAGCGGAGAGATTAGCCGAAGGCCTTCCTTAGTTTGGAATACGAAAGGTTCGCCGATCGCGTTGCAGAATATATCAGAGGTAACGAGGCGTTACGAGCAAAGCCAGTTCGGAGTTCCGCCTTCAGGCGGAAGATTTCCAGTGCAACGGAGGCATTACCTAAAGAGCTATTTGGATTGAAACGAGCCTCTTGTTGCTGGGAGCGCGAGCGCCCTCGCCCGCACACCGTGCTTAACACTCTCCCTTACCATAGACCGTAATAGTGTTCGCGCTTTGCGCTCACTGCGGGCGAGGGCGCCCGCGCTCCCAGTATTAACAAGTCCTAGCCAAAGCAGGATTCACTTTCTCGGGAAGCGTTTCCGAAGTATCCGACTGAAGGCAGAACTCCTGACATCCAATTGCCTTAAGGCTCGACCCATTCCGAATATTCGCCGGTCCTGCGCTACACTCGCCTCTCAAACGCTGCCGCCGATGAGCAAATCCAATCTGCAAATCAATCTCGAGTACCTGATAGCCCGTGCGCTTCTTGGCCTTTTCGGCTGGCTACCGTTGGGGATGGCCCTTTTTCTGGCACCGAGGTTGGGCCGCAGCGGCTACTATTTTAGCGGCCGGCTACGCCGCGCCGGTCTCCGCAATTTAGAGTTGGCCTTTCCCGGGTTAGACCAGAAAGAGCACCGGCGCTTGCTGAGCGGTTGTTTTGAGAATCTGGGCCGGCTGCTCGGAGTCTTCAGCCAGTTCGCGACCGCCGACCCGCGGACTTTGCAAAGTATGATTGACTGCGAAGGGCTGGAACACATCGAGGCGGCCCGGGCGAGCGGCCGGGGGGTCATTCTTTTCACCGGCCATGTCGGGGCCTGGGAGCTTTCGAGTTTTGCACTTTCGCTATTCGGTTATCCTTTGAGCTTTCTGGTGCGCCGGATCGATAATCCGAAGATTGAGGCATTGGTTGACGCGCGGCGCGGGCGGCTCGGTAATCGTACGATCGACAAGCGTTCGGCCGCGCGCGAGATGCTTCAGATTATGCAGGAGGGCGGGACGCTGGGAATTCTGGTTGACCTGAACACTTTGGATCGAGAAGGAATCTTCGTCGACTTTTTTGGCGTCCCGGCATCGACTACTTTCATGCTGGCCAAACTCGCCTTGCGTACCGAAGCCGCGGTGTTGCCCGTGTTTGCTCCCTGGGATCCGAAGCGCCGTCGCTTTCTGCTTAAGATTGATGAACCGCTTTCGATGGAACGATCGGGCGATGATGAAGCTGACATGCGGCGGCTGACCCAACTGTTCACCGGCGTAGTCGAGAAATATGTGCGGCGTTATCCTGACCAGTGGCTTTGGATCCATCGGCGTTGGAAGACCCGGCCGCCGGGCGAGCCCGGGATATACGAGTGACTGATACAGAACCGGGAGCGGTAGCGACCGGGTCTAAGGTTGAGTAGATTCTTGTGGGTGGATTACCCGCTTGCTACGGCAAGCGGTTCCGTACCGATGAGCGTATCAATCCCAACATCCGACGACGCTGGCCCAGGACGATCTGTCAACCTCGATCGCGCCTATTCGTTTGCGGACCTCGCAGCTTTTTCATTTACCGATCGCCTGCTGATTCGCGCTGCCGATCTGCTGTTCTTCCTGCTCATTAAATTGATCGGCCGCACGATCAAATTTGAAATTGAAGGCTGGGAGCACTGGGAAGCCGCATCGACCGGGGGCAAGCTGCCGATTTATACGTTCTGGCACAATCGCGTTTTTCTCTCGACCTATTTCTGGCGCCGGCGTCGTATTGTAGTGATGACGTCGAAGAGTTTTGACGGCGAGTACATCGCGCGCTTTATTCAAAGGTTCGGCTACGGTGCGTCACGGGGGTCGTCCACGCGCGGGGCCACTGGCGCGGTGGTGGAAATGGTGCGTCTGATGCGGGCCGGCTGTCCAACGGCATTTACCATTGATGGTCCCAAAGGGCCCAGGTATGTAGCCAAAATGGGCGCGGTCCTGTTGGCTAAGAAGACCGGCAATCCGATCTTACCGTTTACAATCACGGCCGATAGATTTTGGGAAGCAAAGAAAAGCTGGGACGGTTTCCAGGTGCCCCGGCCATTCACGCGCGCGAGCGTAGGAATTGCGGCGCCCATCTTCGTCCGGCCGGATGCGGATGAGACGGAGCTTAACGCCAAACGCGATGAACTTCAGCGCTCGCTCGACGAACTCAATCGGCGTGGCGAAGCGTGGCGAGCCGAGTAAAGGAGCCTTCAATTTACGTTTTCACCCATTACGATCTACTATCTCCTTGTCAAAACCCCATAGCATTCTGATCACGATTTAAGATTCACGGTTTACGGTTCACGGAGGTCCGATGATTAACCAGGAACGTATCAAGAATCTGCTGCTCGAACTGGTCCAGATCGATAGTCATTCACGTAAAGAACGCGATGTCGCACAGTGCATCAGGAAGTACTGCGAAGAAATGCGCGCGCAGGTTGAGATTGATGATGCCGGCGAGAAGGTCGGCGGCAACAGCGGCAATGTCATCGCGCGTTTTCCCGGGACGATTTCCGGCGCTGAGTCGATCATGATGAGCGCCCACATGGATACTGTGGTACCTGGAGAAGGCGTCAAGCCAATTGTCGAAGGCGACATTATCCGCACCGACGGCACGACTGTCCTCGGAGGCGATGACAAGTCGGGTTGCGCCGTGATCATTGAAGTAATTCGCTGCCTGCAAGAGCAGAACATTCCCCACGCGCCCATCGAAGCAATCTTTTCGTTCTGTGAAGAGGTCGGCTTGCTGGGCGCAAAGAACGTCGACGTCTCGAAAATAAAAGCCAAATACGGGATAGTCTTCGATTCCGACGATCCGGGTTTTCTCTTTACCAAGGGTCCTTCATCGAACCACATGGAATTTCGGATTCACGGTCTCGAGTCGCACGCGGGCGTCGCGCCTGAGGAAGGGATCTCGGCAATCAAGATTGCCGCCGAAGGTCTGGCCGCAATGAAGCTCGGCCGCATCGATTCTGAAACAACTGCCAACATCGGCGAGATTCAGGGCGGCATGGCGACCAACATCATTCCGAATCTGGTCGTGCTGAAAGGCGAAGCCCGTTCACACAGCGAAGAAAAACTCGAAGCCCAGACTGAGCATATGAAGAAATGCCTGGAAGACGCGGCCGCCGGGTATGAAGTGACCGTTGCCGGCAATACCACCAAAGCCTCAGTTGAATCGCACATCGAACGCGACTATTCGTCGATGGACGTGCCCGACAGTTCGCACGTGGTCCAACTGGTAATCAAAGCGGCGGCGCGCATGGGCCTCGACGTCAAGACCATGGCGTCTGGTGGCGGTTGCGATGCAAACGTCTTCAATCGCAGAGGTATCGAGTGCGCTAATCTCGGTACCGGCATGCGCGCAATTCACACCGTAAAGGAATGGCTCGACGTGAAAGACATGTACGCCGCGGCCGAGATGACGCTGGAGATCATGAAGCTGAACGGGGAGTTGGCGTCTAAGTAATGTGATTAAAAATGAGAAGGTTTTTTCTAGTTTTTTTGGTAGTGCTTACGTGTGCTGCCATTTGCCCTCTCGCTGCCCCGCTGGCCTGTCAGGACGAGAACGACGCCGGCGCATGGAACCGGAAGGGCGAGGAGTCCAGTAAGTCAGGAAAGTATGACGAAGCAATTGCCGCCTTCAAACAGGCCCTGAAGATCCGGCCTGATTATTTTGATGCGCAGATGAATCTGGGTGCGGCGTACCAGCATTCGGGTCATATTGACGACGCCATTGATTCATACAAAGCGGCGTCAAAGATACGGCCTGAATCGGAGTTCCCTCACTGGTTCCTTGGTAATGCCTATGCCAGTTCCGGACGATATAAGGAGGCTATCGCCGACTTCATACAGGTCACGCTAATTAAGCCCGAGTGGGCTGAAGCTCACTACCTGCTCGGATGTAATTACATCCTGGCGGGCGAGAATAAGAAGGCGATTGAAGCGCTGAAGCGCGTCACTGAACTGAGATCAGATTGGGCTGAAGCCTACATTAAATTGAGTGTGGCTTATGACCGAACGGGCGACCAGGAAGAGTCGCTGGACGCTGTCAAACGCGCCACGCTACTGAATCCAGTTAATCCCGAGTATCAATATCTTCTCGGGTGGGCCTACTCCAAGGCTGGACATCACAAAGAATCCATCGAGCCGCTTAAGCGAGCGATCGAGTTGAAGCCGTCTTACGCTCTGGCGCATTTTCGTCTAGGGCTCGCTTACCACAGTGTTGGTGACAAAGCTTCGGCATTGGAACAACATCGAATCTTAACCACTCTCGACGCTGAGCTTGCGAAGAAACTCTATGACAATATTACGAGCGCGCGGCTGACTGACAGATAGACCTCGATCTGACAGCAGACTTCAGTAAGCGGAGGATCGAAAAGAGAAGCGCTGCCGTAGATTGGCGGCGCAACTTGTTTTTTGGAAGAGGAAGAATCATATGGCCACTCGCTGGACACATATCACGATCAACGCCAGCGATCTCGACGCGTCAGTCGATTTCTATGCGTCGTTCTGTGGTCTATCGATCGTTCGCGATCGGAGGCTTGAGGGTCGTCACAATGTCTGGCTCGGTCCGGCAACTCCTGCTGGAGAAGATCCAGTCTTCGTTCTGGTCATCGTGCAGGATGAAGTGCCGAACTCGCTCGACAACAGAATATTTTGGTGGAAGCACCGGTAGATATCGGTGGCGTTGTGGGTTACTTCGCTATGGTACGCGATCCCGACGGACATATCGTGGAGTTTACTTTCGGCCAGCCGTTGAAGGGCCTATCGTGACTATGGGCGACTATTTGCTGGGAGCGCGGACGCCCTCGTCCGCACTGAGCGCGCAGCGCGAAAAACCAGGGAAAAAATGCGTTGTAATCCGCATGAGTCTGGCTGGGCGTAATGCGGACGAGACGTCCGCGCTCCCAGCAGATAGTTGACCGTGATACTGAAACGGAATGAATGAAACAGCGCCACAGGTCATAGTGATTGCCGGACCGAACGGAGGGGGCAAAACCACTCTGGCGCCTTTTCTTTTGCGCGATAAGTTGGGCGTGCTCGAATACGTAAATGCTGATCCAATTGCTCTCGGCCTTTCTGGTTTCGATCCGGGAAGCGTGGCAATCCACGCGGGACGTGTGATGCTCAATCGTTTACATGATCTTTCCAAGCAAAGACGAACCTTCGCGTTTGAGACGACGCTTGCTGCCAAATCATATGCTCCCTGGATTGAAGGATTGCAGAATCGCGCCTACCGATTTCAACTAACCTTCGTTTGGCTGAGAAGTGCGGATCTTGCAGTTCAGAGAGTTCGCGAACGCGTGCGTGCTGGAGGACATGACGTGGCTGAAGACATCGTGCGCCGCAGGTTCAATAAAGGGCTGAGAAATTTCTGGAAGCTTTATGCGCCATTGGCGGACGCTTGGTCTGTATACGATAATTCATCGTCGCCTGACCCGGTCTTGATGGCGTCAGGCGGTAAAGATCGTATGGTTGAGGTCGTTGAACCTGATTACTGGGAAGAGTTTTTGAGAACAAAATCATGAGGGATCAGTCGAAACCCATTCTGACGCACGATTACTTTGCTACCCATGCAAAGGAAATCGAAAGCGTGTTCCGGCTTGCCGTTAACAACGCCCTCCGAATGCACAAACGCCTCGGCAACCCCATCGCCACCTGGATTGATGGCAAGGTCGTCATTGTCCCTCCCGAAGAGATCGTTATTCCTTCCGATGCCTCCGAAACAAACGAATAATCTAACTGGGCAGCATCGCGCCGGCCATGTTGCCCTGATTGGCCGGCCGAATGCCGGCAAGTCGACGCTGCTTAACCGGCTGGTGGGTGAAAAGATCGCGGCCGTCTCCAACAAGCCGCAAACCACTCGCTTCAAAATTCTGGGCATCGTCACGCAGCCAGCCGGACAGATCGTCCTGGTTGATACCCCGGGAGTGCATAAGCCCGGGTATGAACTCAATCGCCGCATGATGACCGCCGTCCAGGACGCTTTGATGAGCGTCGATCTGGTTTGCCTGATGCGCGATGCTTCGGCGGCCACCGGCAATGGCGACCGTTTCGTGCTCGATCTCGTCAAGCAATCTCAGAAACCAGCCCTGCTCCTGCTGAACAAGACCGACAAACTAAAAGACAAATCACAGCTACTGCCGCTGATCGAGTGGTATCAAAGCGAGCATGAATGGCAATCCGTGGTGCCCATCTCGGCTTTGAAGGGTGATCAAATCGAAGACTTGCTGGCCGAAATGACAAAGCACTTGCCTGAAGGTCCGCCACTCTTTTCCGCAGACGAGCTCACCGATCAACCGATGCGGGCGCTGGCTGCAGAAATTGTGCGCGAGAAAATACTCGAGACCACTGGCGAAGAAATTCCTTACGTTACCGCGGTGGTGACCGAGCGCTTTGAAGAGATACGCGAAGACTATGCGCGTATCTATTGCACGATCTTCGTCGAGCGGGACTCGCAGAAAAAGATCATCATCGGTCACGGAGCGCAGCGGCTGAAAGAAATCGGCATCCGTGCGCGTCACGATATTGAGAGTCTGCTGGGTCATGGCTGTCACCTCGAATTGTTCGTTAAGGTCGAAAAGGATTGGCGTGAGCGGGCCCATCTGCTGGATGAAATGGGAATTAAGCAGTGACCAGTTCAGCGAAACGTTGGCAAGCGTTGGATGCGATGGCGGTGCGCGAAGCTTGCGAAGCTGTTGAGTATGGCCTGATGGAAGCGGGTGCGCAGGGAACTGAGACGAACGAGAGCGGCAGTGCGCACGTGACGGTGAGCGGCTATTTCGACACAGTAACTGAAATAGAGCGGGTGCGATCGGCGCTGTTAGACGCGCTCCGAATCTACAATCTTGGATCTGCGTCGTTAATCAATCTGACAATTCGTGAAGTTCCCGATCGCGATTGGCTGGCGGAATGGAAGAAAGACTGGCAGCCGGTCGAAGTCGGCAATTTCATCATTGCGCCACCCTGGATTGAGTCAGAACCGGGACCGGTAGCGACCGGGTCCGCCAGAGACCGTATCGTAATCCGCATCGAACCGGGCATGGCCTTTGGCACCGGCACCCACGAAACGACACGTCTGTGTCTGAAAGCGATCGAAAGATACTTTCGCGGTGGCAGCTTTCTGGATGTGGGCACCGGCACCGGCATCCTGGCGATAGCGGCCGCGAAGATGTTTCCCGGCGCGCGCGTCGAAGCTTGTGACACCGACGCTGAAGCAGTTGAGATCGCCCGCGAGAATGCGCGGCTGAACGGAGTCGGCGAACAGATCGATTTCCGCGCCGGCAGCGTCACCGAACAGACATCGTCTGCCGATCTGGTTTGCGCAAATCTCACCGCGCCGGTAA
>Ga0193749_1000024_pt1 | contig 16937 bp, 16 predicted proteins | sample L1s2metaG_FD_145081 | JGI IMG/M metagenome (GOLD analysis project Ga0193749, IMG submission 145081) | Soil microbial communities from a riparian zone of the East river system, Colorado, United States - L1s2 | ecosystem: Environmental > Terrestrial > Soil > Riparian zone | place: USA: East River...
AACGTGCTGGGCCGGCGCCGATTTAAGCCCCTCGGCCTTTTCAGTTTTCGGCGGGGGCGGGGGCGTATACGATTCGCCCAGAAGTGACTTCTTGTTGGCGCCGTTGGTTTGCGCGTCTTCCTGATCGCTGTAATTGCGCATCACCAGTTGCAACTTGCCTTCATTGGCGGCGAGCACCAACTTCTCAGCTTGCTCGGGCGTGACCTGCAGCGTCACGGCCTTTACGTTCGCTGGTTCACGCTGGTTCTCGGGAGAATCAATCTTGGTTCCACTGGCCAGCACCTTGATGTTTTGCAGCACAATCTTGGAAATCGGTTCCCCATTTTGCTGAGAGGCCGAGACAATTATGGCTATCACGTCCACGAACGATCCCGGCATGATAAAGCCTGACACGCCGACCACATCGTCAACCTTGACCGTCATCGCGCGATAGCCTTCAGGGATTACTGCCGACAGTCCGCCGCCCGTTCCCGCAGGCGCCAGCTTTGAACTCGTGATGGTCTCGCGAACCCCGATCGGCATGATCGCTACCCGGCCCACGACTTGATCCAATTTCCGGAAAGCTCCCTCGGGAGTCGAGCCGTTGGGAATCGACGTCAGTGTTAACTGTTCGGCGTTGATCTTTTCGCCCAGGGGAATCTCGGTTTTGGCCACTACCACGTTGCCGAGATCTTTTGTATAGGATTGCACGTTCGCAAGGTAGCGCGTCACTAACAGGACCCCAAGCAGGCCACAGATAACTGCACCACTGAGAGCGATTATCAGACGTTTATTTCGCATCTTTGAATTCTCCTAACTAAAAGCAAATTACGAGGGGCGGCCCTCATGCACTGAAGAGCAAAAAAGCCACGACCCCGCCGAAGCAGATGGGCACTGCGTAAGGTAACGTGTAATTCGGATCGGCCGGCACATCAATGCGCGGCACGGTATGACCCGGCAACAGGCCATAGAAAAATTGGAAAACGCCGGCCATAGTCGTAACCACTCGCCGCGCGTAAATCATCTTGCAGACAGCCAGCACCCCACCGGTCAAGGCTACGATCATCAGGGTCGGCAACACGTGTGAGATGCCGACTATCGCGCCCACGGCAGCAAAAAGTTTCACGTCCCCTGCCCCCATCGTGGCAAAGACATGAAGCATGAGCATCAAACCAAAAGCGAGTGCGGTGCCGCCGAGACTTATCAGTAACCCGTTCCAGCCGTCGAAAACAGTATTTAGTATCAGCCCGCCCATAAGGGTCGCGAGCACCAGCTTGTTGGGGATGCGGCGATAGCGCACATCCGTGTACGCAATCGCGATCGCCAGCGGTATAAACATACCTGCGAGGGCAACAGTCCGCGGTATGAACATTTGCAAGGCCTCCGAATTCAGTCTTGACCGGGATAAGCTATCAATATTCTGGGCCGGTCTCGAATTAATATTTTCGAATGGAAACAGTGGCGGGCGGAAATTGGCGGCCCGCCACTGTTCCAACAACTACAGCCATTAGCTCGTCGTGCTCGCGGCAGTTAGTCTGTTCGCGAGCGTACTGCCCCAGCCGCTGGCATAAACAAGCACAGCAACTGCGGCAATGAGGCCGGCGATAACCGCGTATTCCAACGTCTCCATGCCGGACTCGTCGTTGAGAAAGTTCATGATTCGTTTCATCTTGATTTGCTCCTTGTACTCTTTTCTAGAGGTAGTGAGCCGAAGATCCGAACCCATACGCCGTCCTACACGGAGCGAGCATGGGCTGAATCGTCGCCCACAGAGGAAGGTGTGACCTTAGAGCCGTTGACTCATCAGACCACCCTCTCCATAACCCCACTCATCAGCTGGTAGTGCTCGCCGCAGTCAGCCTATTCTTAAGCGTGCCGCCCCAGCCGCTGGCGTAAACCAGGACCGCAACCGCGGCAATGAGGCCGGCGATAACCGCGTATTCCAGCGTTTCCATACCGGACTCGTCCTTGAGAAAGTTCTTGATCATTTTCATTTTGCTTTGCTCCTTGTTAGTTTGGTTAAGGTTCGCGCCCGATTTGTAAAGCAGGACCGGGGGCAGTGCGTTTGCACCGAAACTGAAGGCGTCATCTCAGGAAACCTGAGTGATCGCTTCCTCGCCGATCACGGCAACATTTTCAGTGCGGGGTTCGCTATCGCAATGAGTGTGCCGTTGGATCAAAACGCAGGCTGGCCACCGCTAGATTGTCTTGCTGAGATGGCTAAGCCCCACGATTCTTTCTCTTAAAATTGGATAAACATCTGAGGATATGACGGCGGCAAACGTTGTTCACCTTAGGCACTGCTCGCCAGCGAGCACTTGTGGTAGAACGTATCGACCGGGGCGCGCCCGATAGCCTTGGCGCATATGTTTGATCCCACTCCTCGGCCAAAGAGGGGGTACCCTGCGTAGAATCGAACTGATCTAGCGCCGTCTTAGACCCAGAATACTAAGAAAGAAGCTGGAAAGCAGAATCTGACAACCCAGCGTGATGGCAGTTACGGCCGGTATTACCACGCGTAAGGTCTTCGTAGGGTTCAAAGGTCCAAAAGAATGTGCGTCCCAATAGCCCACTGCGTAGATTGAAGCACCGAGCCCTCCGGCAACAAGTCCAATACCGACGAGCAGACCAACCTCAAGCGTAATGTAGTCCATCGCCTTATTTAGTCGCGGATCGTCGGGAAGCAATCCTTCGCTTATCGCGAACACCTTGGTGAATACCGCAAAAACAACGGCCTGGAACCCGACGATCACCGCGAGAGCGGCGTATAAGAGTGTGTGTATGTCTAACGTAACCCGTCCCAGGTTGAGTGGACCGGGTAAGAGGAGCGCGCCGAACAAACAACCAATAAACATCAGCAGCGAGCCCGGATAAAGAAACAACCATCGCGGACTATAAAGCAGCAGGAATCGCAAGTGCCGCCAGCCGTCGCGCCAACTACGCAGGTGAGGCGCGCGGCTGCGCCCGTCGGGAGAAAGCGTAATCGGCACCTCCTTGATTTTCATCCGCTTGAGAGTTGCCTTGACGACCATTTCACTCGCGAATTCCATACCTGTGGTTCGAAGGTCGAGCTTCATTATTGCTGACTTGCGAAAGCCACGCAGTCCGCAGTGAAAATCTCCGCATGGGCTGCGAAAGAATAAACGCCCAATCGTCGTCAGGACAGGGTTACCAAGATATCTGTGCAGCGGAGGCATGGCCCCCGGCTTAATAGCTCCAATAAAGCGATTGCCCATTACCAGGTCATAACCATCTCGCAAATTCGAAATGAAAAGTTCAAGACGTGAAAAGTCATAACTATCATCGGCGTCACCCATGATCACATAGTCGCCTCTGGCCGCAGTGATACCGCCCATTAGGGCGCTCCCGTATCCCTTCAACGAAATTGGTACGACTCGCGCTCCCAACTGCGCCGCGATCTCTCTCGAATCATCCGTGCTGCCGTTATCAGCGATAATTATTTCTCCCGCAATGTTATTTGTTTGTAGCGACTGGCGGGCTTTCTGAATGCAGGTTGCCAGAGTCTCTGCCTCATTTAAGCACGGCATGACAATCGAGAACTCAACCGGTTCGCCGATGTTGGGTTGAAGCTCGTCCGCTATTGTGGAGGATGTCGTTTCGAGATTCATTTGCGTCGACAATGAATTGCCGGGAGTCTTTCGGCGCGAACCGCAATTGGAGAAGCACGGCGATTATAGTGTGAAGTCAAACTCTAATGAAATAGATCGCGGAGTCGCGGTTTGGACAGAGTATCAGATGAGCGACTAATCTAATACGTCAATCCTCTAGACACTGACAACCTTTATCGCTACCTTATTTGACTGACCTGCGGACCATGCCGCGGGAACTTCCGTGTACGTCGTCCGTCGGAGGAGCCAAGTGACATTTTCCCTCGCCTCCCTTGAGGCGCAGTTTCGTAGGTGCGCCCTCTTAGTAACTTTCTACAGCGTGCCGGCCTGGCTGACCCTAAGCAAGGCTAGCGTCCTTGATCCTGATATCTGGTGGCATATTCGCACCGGGCAATGGATCATCCAGCATCGCTCGGTCCCTTACAACGACTTTTTTTCAACCTATGGCATGGGTAGATCATGGTTTGCCTACAGTTGGCTTTTCGAAGTCTTAGTCTACGGTTTGTTTAGTCGATTCGGCTTGATCGGATTGGTGATTTATGTCTACACCCTGATGTTGGGAATTTCCGCCGCCTTCTACGCATTGGTGCGCAAGTTCGAGCCGCGACTTGCCCAGTCGATAATCCTCGCGGCGGCGGCCGTACTGGCGTTGGTCCACATGCGCACTCCCAGACCGTGGCTGTTCACAATTCTATTTTTCGCCATCGAACTCAATATTCTTGTTGGTGTTCGACGGTCGCGCAATTATCGTCGTCTGTTTTATCTGGCGCCTCTGTTTGCTTTGTGGGCAAATCTACATATCCAATTCGTATATGGTTTGTTTGTACTTGGTTTGGCCGCCCTGGACGATCCGATCGATCGCTTGCTTCGCCGGGAGACTCCGGCCGACGCCGAGCGAGATCGACCTTTGCCCTTCGATAAGATGCTAGTCGTAATCGTGACGTGCCTTATCGCTACCCTTGTCAACCCCTATCATTTCCGAATCTATGCTGTGGTACTCGACACGGTCAGGCAGAGCGGGCTCTATCAGTTGATAAGCGAATTATCAGCCATGGATTTCCGGAGCCCGTGGGACTGGTTGGTAGTTGGGCTGACGATGGGAGCGGTTTTCGCGCTGGGGCGACGCCGGGACCTTAGTTCCTTCTGGTTTCTCCTGCTTTCGGTCGCGGTGTTTCTCTCTTTTCGCTCTAAACGCGACGTTTGGTTTGTCACCACCGTTGCAATTGCCATCATCGCTTTAACTCGTCCAGTTATTAAGACCAGAGTTGAAGATCGAATTTCAAAAGGTCAGATCGCTGTCGTAATGGTGGCGAGTATTGCCATGCTTGGCTTGGCCGCTCTTACAAATAGACTTTCGAACCCAACGCTGGAAAGCTTCGTAGCCAGGGATTACCCTGTGGCGGCCGCAAGTTTTGTTGAGCAGCGCCGCTTACCAGGACCGCTATACAATCACTTTGATTGGGGCGGTTATCTTATTTGGCGGTTGCCGGGTTTACCGGTTTCGATCGATGGCCGAAGCAACGTGCATGACGCCACGCGCATTAGACACTCGGCTGAGGTTTGGGGCGGGCGACCTAATTGGGCGTCGGACCCTGAGCTTGCCGCCGCGCGCATCGTAATCGCGGAGAAGGACTTTGCTTTGACTCAACTGCTTCGATTGGATTCCCGTTTTGAACAGGTTTACGAAGATCAGACAGCCGTGGTCTTTATCGCAAGGAACGGTTCGGCGAAGCATTAGCTAACAAGCGGCCGGCAGTTTTGTTTGCGCCATAAAATTCTAAGTAGGATCTCGCGGCTTCTAGCAAGTGTATATTATTAACCGAACAAACCCGCAATCGTTATGACCTTTCGCGAGTGGAAACCGGGGCTAATCGCCGCCACAGTTTTGGCGGTTATTACCTCCTTGCCACAGATCTACCTGTGCTACGAGCGAGGTTCAGAGTGGAACGGCGCATATGCTTATCTTGATAGTGACGAGTTCCTTTATTCGGCGTACCTGAACGCACTAATCGAAGGTCGTCCTAGACGCAACGATCCGTACACAGGTGACGACGCCGGTCAGTTTGAGACGCTGTTCTCAATTCAGTTCATACCGGCCTACTGCATCGCAATACCGGCTCGCATCTTCGGCTTTTCCGCGTCGGCTAGTTTCATTGTTCTGCTTCCGTTGATCACGATTGCTTCTACCCTAATACTCTTCCTTCTTCTGTTTGAACTTACGCAGAACTCAATTGTTTCAGCGATCGGGGCAATGGGAGTGTTGTGCTTCGGCATATTGGCGGCTCAACCTCCTTGGCAGTTCTTTTCGGCTCCTTTTCCTCTCCCGTTTCCTTTCCTGCGCCGTTCCGTGCCAGCGTTTCCATTTCCGCTCTTCTTCGCGATGACTCTGTTTATGTGGCGCTCACTCGCTAGAAACTCTCTCATTTGGTCGGCTTTCGCCGGGCTGACGTTCGTTGCCCTAATATATTCGTACTTCTATTTGTGGACTGCCGCTGCTGCGTGGCTTGCCACGCTGATGATTCTGTGGATAGTCGCACGGCCTCCCGACTTTCGGATGATCATGCGAGTCTTTGGTGTGATCGTTCTTATTGGAGGAGTGGCGCTTGTTCCCTACCTTTGGTTATTGGCACATCGCTCGCCCGTAACCGCATCGAACGTGCTTCTCGAGTTTACGCATTGGCCGGACCTGATGCGAGGGCCAGAGCTTTTCGGTGTCGTAATTCTCTTGGTCCTGGCGGTTGTAAAGAGAAGAGCAGTCGATTGGCGAGATCCCAAGATCCTTTTCCTCTTGTCCTTTTCACTCGCTCCAATTCTGGTCTTTAACCACCAGGTACTAACTGGCCGTTCATTACAACCCTTTCATTACGAATGGTTCATTGCAAATTATTGGACTCTTACCGCGTTGTTCCTGGCTTTTGGACTGACATGGCGACACCTGCCGAAGCGTGTTCCAATCTACCTGGCGATTGGGAGTATTGGCATCGCGCTGGTCCTCGCTGTCCATGCTGCGGCTGAGAGACAAGGCTCAAATGTTGAGGTAGATAAAGGAAGGGGCGTCGCCCTGAAATTTAGAGGTTACGAGGGAGTGGCTTTTATCCCTGGCACTTTGACACATAGTTTCGCGACAACCGCATCCAACCCGGTTTTATGGGCGCAGTACCTATACACTTTCTCCCATGTGGATCCAAGGGAGCAGAAGCTAAGATTCTATAGGTATCTTTATTATTCCGGAGTGAACGAACAGGCCCTAAGGCTGTCCTTAGAGCGTGGGATTTATGCTGCCAGTGGGGAAATTTTTGGTCTTCAACGAACAAACCAGATTTTAACGGCGAACCCTCAGCCCATAACTCCAAACGAAATTGAAGCCGCTGTCGACGAGTACCGAAACTTCGCTTTGGCCTTTAGTCGTGGAGACGCCGCTACGCCGGTTCTTTCCTACGCGATCGTGTCTCCCTCAAACAATCTTTCGAATCTCGATAAGTGGTACGAGCGTGATGCGGGACAAAAGGTCGGAGACTTCATTATTTATCGTTTGACACTGAAATAAAAACTTTCTACGCGAGCTCGGCTCCGAAGGATTGTCTACCATGAACTTTCCCCTTCTAGCCTGTCGGGTATCCGCTAGAATCGGTTTATGAGCAATTCACCTTGTTACGTGGCAGGCTGGAAATTGTGCGCATTGACGTGTCTGGCGATGGTTCTGCTCTCTCTCCTACCGCAAATTCATCTTTGGATAGTGCGGGGCCGGGATTGGAACGGAGCATACGTGAGCGCACACGGAGACGAGCCTCTTTATTCGGGCTACATAAATGCGCTCATAGACGGACGGGCCCGAAAGAACGACCCATTTGGGGGCAAGGACAGTTCCGCTAGCGCGCCTCTACCGGAATCCATCTTCTCAATTCAGTTTGTGCCGGCTTATATGATCTCGTTCCTGGCCAGAATAACCGGCGTGTCAGCCTCCACGGCGTTCATTGTTCTCACTGGCGTGGCGGCACTACTTGCGAGTCTGTCGGTTTTTTGGTTACTTAATAGCGTTACAGGCGACCATCGATTGGCTGCGGCGGGAACATTATTCGTCCTCTGCCTTGGCGGTTTTGCCGGAAGCTATGGAGTCTTCGGAACGTCGGTGGATATTGCTTTTCCTGTCTTGCCATTCCTCAGGCGATATGAGCCTGCAGCGGCACTCCCCTTGTTCTTTGTCTTTCAGATACTGGTTTGGCGTGCGCTAACTAATCAGCGTAAACGCACTGCGTTGGTATCGTCGTTCATCGCGGCCCTCGTTTTGGCTGTGCTGATCTTTTCTTATCTCTATCTATGGACAGCTGCCGCAGCCTGGCTGGCGTGCATCGGTATACTGTGGCTTTGTTTTCGACCTCCTGACAGTTGGAGGACGCTGGCAGTGCTAACAACGATTAGCGCCTTCACGGCGATTGCGCTTGTGCCATACGTTTACCTGATTTCCCACCGAGGGACGACGCTGGACGAGCAGCAGATATTGATTTCAACTCATCGACCCGATCTGTGGCATGCATATGAAATACTCGGCGTGGTTATTCTGGTTGCGCTCGTCATCGGAATCCTGCGCCGCAGGATCGAACGTACTGAGCGGCGGGTTATCTATGCCGCCTCACTCGCGATGCTTCCGTTTGTTGTCTTCAATCAACAGATTCTGACCGGAAAGACGATGCAGGTGTTCCACTTTGAAGCTTTCGCTATTAATTACTCCACCCTGGTTGGCTTACTAATAACGATGACGCTCTTATGGAAGCCGGTTCCGCGCCGTTTGTTGACATGGATGACTGCCTTTTCCTTCTCCTGGGGAGTTGTTGCGGTAGGTCTGCCCGCACGCGTTGCTTTCGTGCCTTTGGCCATAGCCAATGATCAAAGGATCCCCGTGTTGCTACGCCTGAAAGAATTCTCAAGGCAGGACGGCACACTTGCGGGCTTGCGCACAAGGGGCGAGGCTTCGACGCTGGTGTTTTCACCAAGCGTAGCCCTGATTGCATTACTGCCGACATGGACTTCACAGGGGACGCTGCTTGACATGACAGGCGTAGACTGCGGCACTGCTACGCGCGAAGAACGAAAGAACTTCTTTTATATGCATCTTTATTATTCCAAAGTCGAAACGCAAAACTTGCGCAGTGCCCTGAGCGGCTCGCCCGACGGATCTCACGATGAACTATCATCTGTTCGTAGTGTGGTATTCGGAATGCGAGAATATTCCCAGCAATGAGCTTTCATTTCCAGCCCGTTCAGCCGGACGAAATTGAGCGTGAAGTCCGGGCTTACGAGGCGTACGCAAATTCGTTTTCTCGAGACGAGGTCCTCAAGCGTCCCATCACCTATGCCGTTATACCTGCCGGAGGCAACTTTGACTTTACGAATCTCGATCGCTGGTATGAACGCGATGCCGGTGAGCGCGTGGGAGATTACACTCTCTATCAATTGAAGCTGCGCGAATGAGACTGCACTCTAATCGCCTGCGGGCTAGTCTCCTAATTGCTGGCCCATGGGATTTCAAGATCCAAGCCAATGCGCACCGTTAGTTTCGCACGTTTCATTTTTGATGTTTCCCCCTAAAGTAATCGCCCAGGGGTTTGCCGTGGATCTTCTCGTATACCTTCCAACGGTTTTCCAGGAGGGCTAGTGTGACCACAGCAACGAATGCAACACCGCATGGAATGTATGCCGTTATCTCTTGCTCCATAGTGAGATAGAAGACATATCCGTGATTATTGACTTTATAGATTTGGCCAGTGGCGGCATTCGGTCTTATCGGTGCGAGATCCTGGAAGCGGAAATAATAGAAGTAAATATGTAGCAACCAAGAAAGCAGAAAGACAGCGCCTAAGACAGTCAAAATGGTCTTCTTTGTTCCGAATGACATAAGACCCCTAATAATCGATTTGCAGAAACTAGAATAGCAGTTGACCGGGCGCGGCGATTATAACCGAAGATCGCCGTCTATAACTCGAGGTTTCAAAACAGCTTCCCCCAGAAACGAAAGCGGCGATGCCTCACTCATCGCCGCTCTCCTGCGCGTCCGGGATGGCGCGCGGGGACTCGGGGTCAACCTCGTCCCGTTGCGCGCATTGTAGCTCAAGCGCGTAGCACGTCAATCCAACAATTATTGCTTGACGACCGGCGCATCCTTCGAGTTCTTAACCAACCGAATGTCATCAAGGCAATCGGCTTCATTTTTGTATCCTTCGCCAGAGTCGGCGATGATCCGGCCGTTGGCGGCTTTCAAACGCCAACGCCATTCCCCTTTGTGGTCTTTGTAGTAAACGTAGGTCATGAGAGTTTCCTTTCGTTTCGGGTCGTTTTAGGTTTCGAGTTCGAGCGGGCGAGTCCAACAACCCGCGGGTTGAGCAATGCGGGCTTTGCCCAAAAAGTAGGTTTATCAGTCCGCAAAGCGGACGAATGATAGTAGCCCAGCAGTTTACTGCTGGGATAAAGCGTTGAAGGATTTGTAGTCCGTGAAGCGGACGGCTGAACGATAACAACCAGATCGTCTAATTTTTTCAGCCGTCCGCTCCACGGACTTAGGCTCGATCTCCTGTAACTCCCAGCGATAAATCGCTGGGCTATTTTCAATCGTCCGCTAACGCGGACTCAGGTGACGCTACTTTTGTGCAAAGCCACCCAGACGTGATTCCTCGCCCGCTCCCCGAGTCTGTCGAAACATGGTTGACGTCTCTAAAGTACGATGAAGAAATACATCCAACCTGCGAAGCAGCACGCTGACAAAAGCGAGAACAAGACGCTGCCCCAGATTGGAAAGATGACAAACCCGCGAAGCGGGTGTCAGCATAAAGCCTGGGGCGTAAGCCCCAGGTACTTGTCGGGAAAACAAACCAAGCCCGTGGAGCGGGCGACAGCCGAACCATTACGATTGACCGTCAACCGAAACCACTATCGCCCGCTTCGCGGGCTGAATGGTTATTGGTGGCCTTTATCCTGGGGCTCACGCCCCAGGCTTTATGCTGACGCCCGCTCCGCAGGCTGACTGTCCAGACTCCAGCGAATTGGTGGCACTACCTCATGTTCACTGTGCCGGCGGCTATGGCGACGGAGGTGTGGGCGTTGGTGGCACTGCGGGGGACGTGTGCCTCGGACCCCGCTCCGTATGCCTCGCGCTGGTCCACTCTGCCAGCACCGCGCGCTCGTCCACGTATCTGTTTCGCACAATTGCGTCGAGTTTCTTTACGATCACGATGCCTTCGCTGATCGTCTCGTCAATTGACTCGCCCGCAGAAACGTGTGTTCCAAGGCCGGTCGATTGCCGGCTAATGGCCGCTTCGAAGTCGGCAATGTCGGAGTTCAAGTTCGCCACAAAGTTCGCTGGCAATTCATGACTGATGAACTGATCCGACACCGGCACGGCCTTGGTAGCAAACGAGCGGGCCGCATTCAAGAGGTTTTGATCGTTGTCGGCGCGCGGCATGCGAAAATTGTCCGCAAAGCCGGGCGAGTCGTGATCTATCGCCTCAGCGGTGCGGTTAATAGCCCGCATCGTGTCTCTTAGAGCCTGGCGCGAGACGGCACGATTCGACGTACCTTCCCCGGCCGTGCCGAAACCTGAAACCTGCGTGGCCGCATGCCCGTCCAGTTGGTTAACAATATTTCCGAGGCCCACAAAGAGTTGGCCTCCCAGACTAGTGGCGGCAAAGTCTGCGGCGTGAGCTGTACCGAAGTCTCGTACACGCACAAACATCTGATGTCGTCTGTTTTCAACGTCGTCCATCTTCGAATTCTCCTTTTTAATTGGGTTGAGGGTTTCACTTCCCGGTCTTTGAGGATCAGGGAGTGTCGGCATTAGTGCCGTGGCAGAGTCGGCCGGGACACCTGACTTAAATATTGACTGGGTTCCTGTCCGTCTTGCCTTCTCAGAAGTGAAGCCGTTTGTGAGTTCAGCGTCTGAGAGTCACGCTTGCCTGGTATATTACCGGCGCTGCGTTTCGCCTGTCTGCCGCGCCGGCTTGGGAAATACCTGTTCTTCCGGGGCCGAATTCTAGCATTAGACCAAATCCGCTGCAAGCGTTTTTGCTAGTATCCTGAGAGTGCTTATTAAAGCGGGGTTCGGTGCCGGAAGTCCGACGTTTCAGCGGTCAAGAGGCGCTTTTCCCAGGCCCGAATCGGCGGTTTTTCGCCAAAAGATTGGGTTTTACGCGCGGAAGACGGCGTCTCACGCGCAAAAGAGCGCGTCTCACGCACGAAAGATCACGTCCCGCGCACGAAAGATCACGTCCCACGCACGAAAGATCACGTCTCACGCGCAAAAGAGCGCGTCTCACGCACCGAAGATCACGTCTCACGCAGAAAAGATCACGTTTCACGCGCCGAAGATCACGTCTCACGCGCAAAAGATCGCGGCATATCAAAGCGACCTTGGGGAGTCAGCCTGCGAGAACGAAGAGCCGACGGCGCCGATTGATGTCCGACAAACCGCACCGCGGCGGCTACGGCGGCAGATAGGAAGGTCCGACTTAGCTGTAGAGTTGAATCTCGTCTGGGTTATAACATGCGTTATAATGCCCAGCGGCCTGGAGACAGGTTCCGGGCCGATAAGGAGGTATCAGGATGAACGTCTTGAAGGTCACAACCATTGGGAATTCCGTTGGGGTAATTCTGCCCAGGGAGATCCTGGAACGACTGCGAGTGGGCAGAGGAGACAGTCTCTACGTTGTCGAAACGAAAAACGGGATCCAGCTAACAGCGTATGATCCCGCGTTTGTCCAGCAAGTGGAGGCTGCCGAGCGGGTAATGCGTGAAGATCGGGATGCGTTGAAGAAGCTGGCGGAGTAGGTCTTCATGGCTCAAATCGTCTGGCTTCTTGAGGAGACTGTATTAGCGATCCATCACCGTCAAATATCAGAGCATCGCGGAAGTGAAGGCTTGAGAGATGAGGGATTGCTTGCGTCTGCTCTAGCTCGTCCGCAGAACCTTTTGGCCTATGCTCAGCCTCGGCCTGACCTGGCAGCCCTTGCTGCGGCCTACGCTTATGGAATTGCTCGCCACCACCCGTTCATAGATGGCAACAAGCGCACCGCCCTGGTAGCGGCGCGCACTTTTCTGTTACTGAACGGCGTCAATCTTGAAGCTAGTCAAGATGAGAAATACCTGACCTTCATGGAACTAGCTGAAGGGACTCTAACGGAAGAGCACCTGGCGGATTGGATTCGCAAGCGAATCTGAACGCTAGGTTTATCAGTCCGCAAAGCGGACGAATGATAGTAGCCCAGCAGTTCACTGCTGGGGATAGGAGCGCGAGGATTGGTAGTCCGTGACGCGGACGGCTGAACGATAACAACCAGATCGTCTAATTGTTTCAGCCGTCCGCTCCACGGACTTCGTCTCAAACTCCGGCGAGCCCCAGCGATGAATCGCTGGGCTATTTTCAATCGTCCTCTAACGCGGACTCAGGTGACGCTACTTTTTGTGCAAAGCCCCTCAGACGTGATCCGTCGCGGTTGCGCCGCGGGCAATAACAAGATCGACGCATGCCAACGAGGCGTGAGCCCTCCCTCACGGTCGGGCTAGTGCCCCGCTGATTCAGGCCGAGGAAACGGTTGCGGGATAACTCCATCACGCGAGATTAATTTTTTTCCGACACGATTCACTCTCAGGTAGAATCGACGCGATGAGCCCTTTGCCTTCTAACCTGACCAAGTGGAAATGGTGTGCGTTGGCATCGGCGGCGATGGTGTTTCTGTCCGTGCTGCCTCAACTTCATCTCTGGGTTGTGCGTGGCCGGGATTGGAATGGAGCATACGTAAGCCTCCAGGGAGATGAGTCTTTTTACTCAGCGTACATAAACGCGCTGATGGATGGACGGACGCGACGGAATGACCCATACGCGGGCAAGGACAGCACGCCTGCTTCGCCACTGCCTGAGTCGACTTTCTCAATTCAATTTGTACCGGCCTATGTCATCTCGTTTTTGGCGAAGACATCCGGCGTGTCGGCCTCAACTGCCTTCATCTTGCTGCTCGGCCTTAGTGGATTACTTGCGAGTCTCTCCATCTTCTGGCTCCTTAACTCAATCGTGGATGATCGACGCCTTGCCGCGGCTGGAACCTTGTTTGTGCTTTGCCTCGGCGGTCTTGCCGGAGGTCACGGGCTGTTGGGACTGCTGCTCAAATCTGATCTCTCGATGCCCAGTTTGCCATTTCTCAGGCGGTACCAGCCGGCTGCCGCGTTTCCGTTGTTCTTCGTCTTTAACTTACTTGTCTGGCAAGCGCTAACCGTTCGGAACAAACGCAGCGCGCGAGTGCGTGCCTTGCTGGCAGGCCTGACTTTGGGAGGCCTGGTTCTATCCTATCTCTATTTATGGACCGCCGCGGCAGCCTGGTTGCTGTGTATCGGTCTCCTCTGGCTTTTCTTCCGGCGTGCAGACTGGCGCCGAGTGCTCGAGATCCTTTTGACGATCGGCGGTGTGACTCTCTTTGGGCTGGTGCCCTACGTTTACCTGGTGTCGCACAGAGCGGCGAACCTCGATGAGCAGCAAACATTGGGCGCCACCCGCCGGCCTGATCTGTTTCACCTGCCCGAAGCACTTGGCTTGCTGATTCTCTTCATGCTGATCATGGGAGTGTGGCGTCACACGATTGAACGAAACGAGTCCCGGATTATCCTCGCTGCTTCCTTCGCATTACTGCCCTTCGTTGTTTTCAATCAACAGATTCTCACGGGCAAGACGATGCAGCCGTATCACTATGATGCCTTCGTCGTGAATTACTCTGTGCTGGTAGGGTTGCTGCTGACCGTCGCGCTCTTATGCAAGCCTGTACCAGCACGCGCACTTGTATGGATTGCCGCTCTCTCTTTTTCGTGGGGAGTTGTCGAGGTTGGTCTGCCGGCGCGATTTCAGTCTGTGCCCGCGGCCGTGGTAAACGATCGGATGGTTCCCGTTCTGCGGCGCTTGAAGGAACTATCTAAGCAGGACGGGACGCTGGCCGGCTTGCACACCGAAGGCATGGCGCCGGCTCTGGTATTTTCTCCGCAACTCGGAGTGACCGTGCTTCTACCTACCTGGACATCCCAGGGAACGTTGCTCGACATCGGGGGTCTGGACTTTGGTAGTACGACGCGAGAAGAGCGGAAGGAATTGTTTTATATTCATCTTTATTATTCGAAAGCTGATATCGGCGCCTTGCGCAAGGCCCTGGCGGGTGTGCCTGACGATGAATCTATGAACTACTATGCCCGCGCTGTCGTATTCGGCCACGATAGAGTAGTTCCGGCGCTGAGTCTTCACTTCCAACCAATCCAACCGGAAGAGATCGAACAGGAAATCCGCGCTTACCAGGCGTATGCAGATTCTTTTTCGCGCGCTCAGACGCTCAAGCGGCCAATTACCTATGCGGTTATTCCGGCAGATGGGAAGTTCGACTTTACGAATCTCGATCGATGGTATGAGCGCGATAGCGGGGAGCGTGTGGGCGCGTACATGCTGTATCGCGTCAAGCTGCGTGAGTAGGAAGTGATTCGAAATTGTGTTAGTGCATTCTCTGTGCTCTCCGTGTCTCCGTGGTGATAACAAAATCATTTCACCACGGAGACACGGAGAACACGGAGGACACCGTTCCTCGCCTCGTAGAGGCGAAATGTTTATAGCCGAGCTCTCGTGTTGGCCCAGCTCCGGAACGATTCTCTGTTGCGCTCCTACGGAGCGCCGGAATAACCACCCGCTGGAGCTATAAACATTTGGCTCCTACGGAGCCGTGCAATTGCGTTGACTTATTTCTTTCCTCGTCTGATTACAAACCACAGAATGAGGCAGACGATGATGACAACGATGGCTCCGATGGTTAATCCGTTCATGGGGGCAAGTTCTCCTCTGGGGTGATTTTAATAACGGCTGGCTTATATACCGCGTCCTTCAGAAAAGCAAGGAATATATCCGGACGGGAATGTCCCGCGGTACCGAACCCGGAGCGGTAGCGACCGGGACCAGCTTTGCCCAAAAAGTAGGTTCCACTGAGTCCGCGTTTAGCGGACGGTTGAAAATAGCCCAGCGATTTATCGCTGGGATCGACCGGAACCGAGATGTAGTCCGTGAAGCGGACGGCTGAAAAGAATATCGGATCTAGTGGTTATTATTCAGCCGTCCGCTTCACGGACTACAAATCCTCTCGCTCCTTTCCCCAGCAGTAAACTGCTGGGCTAGTATCATTCGTCCGCTTTGCGGACTGATATATCTGCTTTTTGGGCAAAGCGACGGGGACCGGCCATCCAACGCAGTGGGTCGAACGATCTTAAACGTCTGTTGAGCGTTTGACCCGGTCGCTACCGCTCCCGGTTCGCAAGGCTGTCTGTTCGTTGACACACACAAACGGTGCTAAGGATCTTTATCAAGCAAGGGATTTTGATCAAGCGAGGCGGAGTCGCTTAACCGTAGACAATGTTTGCAGATTATCCTATTAAGTGGACGCGTCGGTGTCCGATGTAACGGCGTTTCCTTGGACAGAACTCTGACTCGAATGCGGCTTACAGTTTTGCCGCAAACCGTGAGGCCGGTTTTTGTGTCTAAGAGATGATAGGTATCGGTTCCCCCGCGAATGGCATACATGGAATTTACCGGACTATTAAAAAGGCGGGGAAGTCGGCGAGCCTATGACGCCCCCAGGGGCTTCCCCGCTGGAAAGCGACTCTCCCCACGGCGTGAGGGGTGCCGCCCCCGGCCACGGCTTATATCACTGATCTAAACGAGGGACAATAGTTATTAAGCCACTGCTCGCTTCGCGGTCTCAGGATGCTGGTAGCGTTCTATGCGTTCAGAATCGTAGGAGTCTTCATGGTGACACCGGGGGCAGCGAACGAAATAAGAAGCGTTGAGCTTTGATTTGCCGTCGGTTAGGTCGGGAAAGAGAATTTGCTTCTGGTGACAGCCTTTGCAGAGGTACACAAGATACCAGCGTCCGGGGGTTGCATCATACATAAGAGGGAACCTTTCTGTCGGGGCAACAGCTTTCTGTCTACCGCTCTCTTTAATCTTCTGTCTGTACGGTACCGGACAAGCACCGTGCCGTTCAGTGGCTTACAAACTGCGAAGCGGTTATGCAACACAGCCCAGGGTTGCCGCGCCCCGCGGCTACCCTGGGATCGAGTTGTCGAGAGTCGTGCAACCCCAAACGGGGTTGTGTCCCCTGCGCAAATCGAAACATCGCAGTCGACCGTAACGTTGCATCTTATCCCGATCACTCATGAGTTGAGAGACATAGACAACCCCTTTGGGGTTGCTATCGTTAGACCCCGTTACCCCAGGGTAGCCGCGCAGCGCGGCAACCCTGGGCTGAGTTTCGTAACCGCAGGGGACAC
>Ga0193749_1000025_pt1 | contig 16838 bp, 17 predicted proteins | sample L1s2metaG_FD_145081 | JGI IMG/M metagenome (GOLD analysis project Ga0193749, IMG submission 145081) | Soil microbial communities from a riparian zone of the East river system, Colorado, United States - L1s2 | ecosystem: Environmental > Terrestrial > Soil > Riparian zone | place: USA: East River...
ACATCTCGACTGCACAAGCCTACATCGCCGACGTCACCACCAAGGAAAATCGCGCCAGGGGGATGGGATTAATCGGCGCAGCTTTTGGACTGGGCTTTGTCTTTGGACCGGCCATTGGTGGGATTCTGAGCCGCTGGGGCATCAACATTCCGTTTTTGTTTGCGGGTGGCCTCGCCTTCGCCAACGTAATCCTGCTCTACTTCACGCTTCCTGAGACGGTCACGCGCGATCATCCGGCCCGGGTTTCCGCGGCCAGCGGCCGAGGCTGGAAACAATTGATCGACGCGCTGCGCCAACCGCAGCTGGCTTTCGTGCTCGCCATCTATTTCTTATCGATCGTGGCCTTCTCGATCATGACGACGGTGTTTTCATTGTTCATGATGTTCCGTCTGGGTTACGACCCCTGGCATAGCGGCTGGATCTTCGCTTTCGTCGGCATCGTCTCAGCCTTGATTCAGGGCGGGCTGATCGGGAAGCTCGTTAAGCGTTTTGGCGAGCCCACGCTGGTGATTGCCGGCGGGTTGTTGTTTACGGTGAGCTTGTTCGTCAGCCCTTTTGTCGAACCGGCGATCGGTTTGATTGGAATTCTTTCAGTGGCCGCGCTGTCTTCGATTGGCAACGCACTCTCGGCTCCATCGCTAACCAGTCTGGGTTCGAAAAGCGCCAGTGCCGCCGAACAAGGAAGCATCCTGGGGGTCATGCAATCAGTGGCCAGCCTGGCTCGCGCGGTCGGTCCAACGGTGGCGGCCGTAATCATCTACAGCGCCGTGGCCCACACGGGCTACGACCGCCAGATGCAGAACATGAGCGATGCTTCGATCCTCAGAACTTTCTGGACCGCCGCGGCGATTCAGTTTGTCGCGTTTCTGTTGGCGGTTTATTTTGCGCGGGCTTATCGAGGGCGGTATGCGGAGGGGGAAGTCGCTGAGGCGGTGTAAATGGAGCGCAGGCATCGTGCGTGCGGTTCGCGAGCATCCCTGCTCGCATCTGGCCTTGAGGCCTTGAGCAAGACACCGGCAGGGATGCCGGCGAACCGCAGGCAGGATGCCTGCGCTCCATTTATCCCAGAAACTCCCGCAACTCATCCGCCGTAGGCAGCGCCGCGCGAGCTCCTAATGATCGACACTTCAACGCCGCTACTGCGTTCCCAAGTTTCAGGCACGTCTCTAACTCTTCCCCGTTCAGCATGCCGTAGATAAATCCACCGTGAAAGGCATCGCCGGCACCAGTAGTGTCGCGGCAACCACCAGGCACTTCGAAGATTGGAGATTCGATAAATTGTCCTTCGCTGTAAATCCGCGCGCCGCGCACGCCAAGCGTCGTCCCGACGATCGCACAACCATAACGGGCTTTGAGCTCGACCAACCCTGCGCGTTCATCACTAATGCCCGTGAGTCGATGCGGAAACTCAGCGGAGGTGATTAGCACGTCGATCAAAGGTAAAAGGTCGGGCAGTCCTTCATAAATATTGTCGATGTCTGCGGTGATGATCGCGTCCGCGTTGCGCGCGGCGCGGGCCATTACCGCACATGCCGGCGGATCGTGCGCGTCGATGTGCAGCACGCGGCCGCGAGTAGCAAATTCCAGCGGCGCCTCGTCTGCGCGATACGAAAGACGCTCGTCGCGATCCCAGATGATCGTGCGTTCGCCGGAGCGCGAGTCAATGATCACGAAGGCAATTTGATTGTCAGCGCCGTCAATCATTTCAGCAAAGTCGAGATTCACTCCCTCATATTCAATGGCGCGCAAACCGAAACGTCCGTCTTCATCGGAACCAAAACGGCCCGCGTAGGCGGTTTTCAAACCGAGCCGCTGCAAAGCAACCATCGCCGAAGCGGTCTGCCCGCCTGCCGATTTTTCGTATTCGGTGAATCTGACTTTGGTATTAAACACGGGATACTCGGGCACGACAATCAAATGATCGACCGCATTTAGGCCAAAGCCAACCGCGTCAAAGTCTCGTGCTTCAGGAATGGGTAAAGGGAACCGCATGGTTTCTCATCGCCGTCGCCTGATTTATGGCTCCAGTCTCATTAGCACCGGGCTTTAGCCCGGTGACCTCAGGGACCCGTTATGATTCGAAACCGTTTGAAACGGTTTCCCTTTTCCCATCCAATCACATATCACCGGGCCAAAGCCTCGGTGCTAATGAAAAGGAGGTCGCCTGAATTCACTTGACTGCTACATCATCTACCGCCCAGTTTATCCTTAATTCCTTGATACGCTAGAATGAGATCGTCATACCGAAGCGGAGAAGGCGCAAGATGAAAAGACTCTTTCTGACCTGTTTGTTGCTCATCGCTTGTCCTCTGGGCAGCGCACAGCAGCCGAAACCGTCCCCGACTCCTCCTCCGGATCGGCCCACTGAGGTGACTGCCGACGAGATCAAACAATTTGAAGAGACGCTTAAGCCGTACATCGAAAAGGCCCGCCAGACATATCCGGATGCAAAGAAGCGTTACCTCGCCGGTCTGCCCCAGGGCCAGTGGTTCTCAGTGACGACAAAAATATACGACCAGCAGGGAAGATTTGAGACTGTCTTTATCGCGGTCAAGGAAATAAAGGATGGAGTTGTCAAAGGCGTCATCGCCAACGACCTGAACCTGATCACCAAATATAAACTGGGCGACGCTTATTCTTTTGCCGAAAAGGACCTGCTGGACTGGACTATTTCCCATCCCGACGGAACCGAAGAAGGCAATTTCGTCGGCAAGTACATCGAATCACTTCAGAAGCCTCAACCAACGCAGTGACCCTGGACGAAAAACTAAAAGAGATTCCCAGGTCGCCGGGCGTTTATTTATACAAGAACGCGGCAGGCAAGATCATTTATATCGGCAAGGCGAAGAACCTGCGCAATCGCGTCCGTTCTTACTTTCAGGCCGGCCGCGCCGGCGTCATCAGCTATGAAATAAAGACTGCCGAATTGATCCGGCAAATTGCCGACGTCGAGATCATCGTCACCGATAACGAAGTCGAGGCTTTCATTCTGGAGGCCACGCTGGTCAAACAGCACCAGCCCTACTTTAACTACAAACTGAAAGACGACAAGTCTTATCCGCACCTCAAGCTGACGATTAACGAGCCTTTTCCCAAGTGCGTCATCACGCGCCGGATTCAAAACGACGGCGCCCTCTACTTTGGTCCATTTCTGCCGGCGTCGATGGCCCGCCGGACTATTGACTTAATAAACCGTACGTTCCAATTGCGCACCTGCGATATAGAGATCGACGGCAAAGCCCCGCGGCCATGTCTCGAATATCACATCAAACGTTGTCTGGGTCCGTGTGTCAAAGGCCTGTGCACGCCGGAAGAATATCAGGAAGCCGTACGCGACGTGCGCATGCTTTTGGAAGGCCGCAATACTGAGCTGGCCAATCAACTGGCCGAGCGCATGGAGCACGCCTCCGCGGACCTGCGTTATGAACTGGCGGCCAAATATCGCGATCTCCGCAAGACCGTAATCAAACTCTCCGAGCAACAGAAGATGGCGACCACAGGAGAGAGCGACCTGGACATCTTTGGTTACTATCGCGAAGGCAAGCGACTGGCGCTGCAACTGTTCACCATGCGCGAAGGGGACATAGTCGGACGGCGCGAATTCTTTTGGGAGGATCTGCCGGCGGAGGATTTCAACCCGGCTGAGTTCTTGAGCGAAGTGCTGGCGCAATATTACTCGAGCGATTATGTACCGAGGGAGATTCATGTCGCTATTGATTTCAACGATCGGGAGTTGCTGGAACGGGCTCTCAGCGAACGCAAAGGGAGACGGGTGCACATCCTGGCCCCGCAGCGCGGCGAGAAGCGCGACATGATCGATCTGGTTGAGAAGAATGCCAAACTCGCTTTCGAACAGCGCTTTCGGGTGCTTAAGCCCGACATGAAACGCGTACTCGAAGAGATGCAGGAGACCTTGGAGCTGCCACGATTTCCGGCGCGGATCGAGTCTTTCGATATCTCGCACATTCAGGGCGCAGAGAATGTAGCCGGTATGGTCGTCTGCGAAAACGGCAAGATGAATCGCAACGACTATCGCAAGTTCAGGATTAGATCAGTCGAGGGCGCAAACGACTTTGCTTCCATGCACGAGGCGGTGCTGCGCCGTTATCGACGGCTCCGTGACGAAGAAAAGTCCCTGCCTGATTTGATCATGATCGACGGAGGCAAAGGCCAACTTAGCGCGGCGGCCGAAGCCATGCGCGAACTCGATCTGGAGGCCGTGCCGATGATTGGCGTAGTCAAGCCTCCTCTACGTCACAACGATGTCGCTTATTTATTAGTCAAGGGGCGTGAAGACGAACCCATCTATCTCGATCCGCACTCACAGATTTTACGCCTGATTCAAATGATTCGGGACGAGACGCATCGCTATGCCGTCACTTATCATCGCAAACGCCGCGAGCTGCGCGACTTCACTTCTGAGCTGTCGGCGATTCCCGGCGTGGGCGAGAAGCGAAAGACGCGTCTGCTGCGCCAGTTCGGTTCAATACAAAAGATTTCTCAGGCCAGCGTGGAAGAACTGGCGCCGTTTGTTGGCCGCAAAACCGCGGCAGAGATCGCAGATCATTTTGCGCGGCAGCGGGCGCTGGCGGAAGGTGCAAATGCGGCTGAGGCGAACGGGGACGGCCGTGGTTAAATGAATCGCGGGGTGGAACTTTTGGTGAGGCTTACCACTCAATTACCTGGCTGGTTCATCAACTGCTCAGCGCGCCTCAAGTATCTATTTGCCTGACGCCAATGAATCGCCACGGTATAAGGAACGGTGGATAGCAGGGCTTTGTCGGATGGCGCGCGGCTGTTTCCGGTTGCCGCCAGAGCCGAGACGTTCACGACGCGCGGCTGATCTATCTGTTGCCACCAGAACTCGCCGTCGCGATAAGAGGCAAGGGCGTTGCTGAGTTCAGTCTTCAACCTGCTTTGCGGCAGACGCGAAAGCACCGGCTCAACTTCGGCGGTTACCTCATTCAGATCATCTCTGAAAACCTGATACGACACTCGAGCCAGTTTTCCGTTCGCCTCGAAATCTCCGAGTGAACGATAAACCAGGACGTCGTTTTCAAGCCGCTTCAAGGACAACATTGAGCGCGCCGCCAGCATTTCCTCCGAAACTTGATTTTCAATTCCGACTGGCGGGGTGGAGAGTTGGTTAACGCGCGCGACAGATTGCGCGTAGACCGCCACAGGGGCGAGGAAAAGACTGGTGAGCAGGGCAAGAGACGATCGCTTCATGAGATTGGATCCTTAACGCACTGGCCGGCGCTGCCTGGGTACTGCTCAGGCCGATCTGAAATCCAGCTGGTACTGATGCAGTTCTTCGGGTGTCCGGCCCATGAAATGCGCACGATGCGCACGCCACAATCAAACTGCATCAGTACCACCTACTTGCGTTGCATGTGTCATAAACACGCAATATGATGCGCTTTCCGATTGCGGCCGGGTTCATTACCAATCAAGAACCGGGCCAACAATGTATGACAACTATTATCAGACTTGTCCTGACTGTCATCGTGGCAACTGTCACCTCAGTGTCCCTGTTTGCCCAGTCCAAATGCCTCAGCCCTGATGGACGGGTCATCGACGATCTGGAAAGGTCTATATTGGCGGGCTACAAACCAACGAACGGAAAAGCGCGATGGATCCTGGCGGAGAGTACTGATACAAATAGCTAATCGAACGGCTTGAGCGCTCGTTTAGAAACGGGTTATGACTTTGAATTGAGCACGAGGAGAATCTTATGACATCCGGACAACCACTCGAATCTGAATACGCTCCTTACTATCAAGGCTATATCTCGCAGGTGAGCGAAGCAGAAATTCTTCCGGTGCTGCGTTCCCAATTGGACGCTCTGGATGTTCTGCTGGGCAGGGTAACCCCGGAACGCGAGACGTATCGCTATGCTGAAGGCAAGTGGAGCATACGCGAAATCGCCGGCCATTTAATCGACGGTGAGCGCGTGTTTGGATATCGCGCGTTCTGCATCGCTCGAGGAGAAGGCCAGAATTTGCCTGGCTTTGAGCAGAACGATTACATTTCGGCCGCGCCTTACGATCGCATCGACCTGGAAGATTTGTTGAGTGAGTTTCGTCTGGTGCGCTTGTCAAACATTGCCATGCTCCGCACTCTGGATGACGAGTCATGGATGCGCATCGGCACTGCTAACGACAATCAGGTGTCGGTGCGCGCGCTTGCCTTCATCATGGCGGGACACGTGCGGCATCATATGGGAGTCTTGCGGGAACGATATGAGTTAGGTTCGTGATGGAGCGCGGACATCCTGTCCGTCAGCGTGCACAGCACGCTCATAACTTTCAGACAGTAAAACGTTCGCGCTATGCGCTCAGGCGGACAAGATATCCTCGATCCGCAACGGGAGGTTGTTCTCCGATGCTCAAGCGAAAACTGTTCGCGCGTTCATTCACTCTGACAATTGTCGCTATCTGCGCTCTTGCAGCGAACGGTCAAGTTTCGTTTCGCGATTATCGCCGCGCTCACGAACGCCAGATCCTCGATGAGTTCACGCGCTTACTCGCAATTCCCAACGTAGCTTCTGATCGCGAGAACATCCGGCGCAATGCCGAGTTCATTCTGGCGATGATGCAGCGCCGCGGGATTAATCCCCGCCTGCTTGAGACCGCGACCAAAGAATCGCCGCCTGCTGTCTACGGTGAATGGAAGCAACCGGGCGCGACTCACTCGATAGTGCTTTACGCGCATTACGACGGTCAGCCCACTGATCCCAAACAGTGGACCGGGACCTTGCCCTGGCAGCCCGCCTGGCGATCAGCAGCGTTGGAATCAGGCGGCACGATCGTGAAGCCGGCTGACGATGGTCGACCGATTGACCCGCAATGGCGTCTCTACGGGCGTTCATCATCAGATGACAAAGCAGGCGTCATCGCGATTCTCACCGCGTTTGACGCGCTCAAGGCACAGGGCAGCTTCCCGGCGCTCAACATCAAATTCCTTTTTGAAGGTGAAGAGGAAGCCGGCTCGCCACACCTCGGTGAAATCATTGATCTCAACAAAGATCTGCTCGCCGCTGATGCGTGGATCATTTGCGATGGCCCGGTGCACCAGTCAGGACGCAAGCAAGTCGTTTTCGGCGTGCGTGGTGACCAGAACGTGGACCTTACCGTCTATGGAGCAAAGCGGCCACTGCACAGCGGGCACTATGGAAACTGGGCGCCGAATCCGGCCATGCTCATGGCGCGCCTGCTCGCTTCGATGAAAGACGATTCCGGACACGTAACTATCAGTGGTTGGTATGACGGCGTCGAGCCCCTCGGTGAAGCAGAGCAAAAAGCGATCTCTGAAGCTCCGGCTTATGACGACGAACTGCGATCACAACTAGGCTTCTCGCGCGCGGAAGGAGCCGGCAAAAGCTCGCTTGAATTGATTAATCAGCCGTCGCTGAATATCAATGGCCTCAGCAGCGGCGACGTCGGGGCGCTCGCGCGCAATGTAATTCCCACGACGGCCAGCGCGGTGCTCGATCTAAGGCTGGTTAAGGGAACCGACTATCGCCGGCAAGCACAACGTTTGATAGAACACATTCGCAAGCAGGGCTTCTATGTAATCGACCACGAGCCCACGGACGACGAACGGAAACAACATCCACTGATCGCTAGAGTGGCCATACGCTCAGGCGGTTACAATGCCGAGCGCACTCGCATGGATCTTCCCATCTCTGTGGCGGCAGTTACTGCCGTGCAGGCAACATCCATGATGCCGATCGTCAAACTGCCAACTGCCGGCGGCAGCCTGCCGCTGTCAATCATCACCGACCACCTGCGCACCGTAACCATGACCGTGCCGATTGCCAACTATGACAACAACCAGCACGCTGAGAACGAGAACCTTCGTTTACAGAACCTCTGGGACGGGATTGAGACGATGGCAGCGATCATGAACATGAAGCCGAAGTTCTGACGTGGCATATGCGTCCCGCCCGTGTATCATGGGATCGTCGCCCGCGCTACATCCTGAAGGAGAATCCGATATGAAGAATCCCCGGTTGGCGAAAGTCGCCAACGTGATCGCCGTTCTAATTTCAATTACGCTACTTATCCTGATCGTCTGCTCTGCTGCGATGGCCCAGGGCGGGGGTAAAGCGGAACCCAGTCGTATCGAGTTCAAACGCGGGACAACCAGCACGACCATCAGCGGCGCGGTGCGCGGTAGTGAAGAAGCTGAATATGTTCTGGCCGCGAAAAAAGGCCAGACGTTGACGATAAAGATAACGTCAGTGCCGGCGCGTACTGCCGGGTTCGATTTACATGGCCCCGAAAGCGTGGACCTGGGCCTGGAGTTCGACACCAACTTAAGTTTTTCCCGCAGGCTGCCGAAGACCGGCGACTATTTGATTACCGTCGTGAAGCTTACCGATGCGGTCCGAGTGTCGAAATACACATTGACCGTAACGGTGCGATAAGTTTCACTAAACAGCTTCCCAATTTTCGTATCGATCATGCGAAAGATCATCGTTTACATCGCCACCAGCACCGACGGCTTTATCGCCCGGCGCAATGGTTCCGTTGATTGGCTGGATCGTCCCCAGATCAAGGGCAGCTATGGCATGGCTGAGTTCTATCGCTCGATTGACACTGTGCTCTGGGGGCGCAAGACCTATGACATGGCGCTGGGTTTCAAGGCGGATGGCAAAGCCGGGACGGAATCCGACAGCAAGGTCAAGAACTACGTTTTTTCGCGCCGGCCGCCGCGGAAGCCGGTCGCCGGAGCAGAGTTCGTTAAGGAACCCATTCCCGAATTCGCTCAACGTCTGCGTTCACTCGCAGGCAAAGACATCTGGATGATGGGCGGCGCCGGCATCATCGGGTCGTTTCTGGACGCGGGCGCCATCGATGAGTTCATCATTCACGTTATCCCCACCCTGATCGGTGAAGGCATTCCGCTGCTCGCGCCCAGACATCGGAACGTACCTTTGAAACTAATTTCCTGTCGCAGTTTTTCTGATGGAGTTGTGCGGCTGCATTATGCAGTTGATAGAGGAAAGACGAAGAAGGCGTCAAAGAAAGAGTCGGCCTGAAATCAAGAAGGTCTGAAGTCCCGTAGGGACGAAATATTTATAGCCCCGTCGTTCTAATAGATCTCTGAGCCCGTTTACGGGCGACAGAATATTTCGCTCCTACAGAGCTCGAAGGATTCAAAGCCTCGCGGATCTATAAACATTTCGCCGCTACGCGGATTCATCAACGGCCCGTTTGCGATCACGCCTCCGCCGGACTCAACTTCTTCGGCGCCGGCTTTTTCTTTGAGTCCTTCGCGTCAGGTGGCGGGCCTTCGTCTTCCGACCTGGTCATTCGATTGATAATGAACTGCTGCAGGAAGCCCACAATATTTCCCACCAGCCAGTAAATCAAAAGCCCGGCGGGCGCGCTCCCCAAAATGTAAAGCATCATCAGCGGCATCCCGACAGCCATCATCTTGCGTTGCATCGGATCCGCCGAGGGCGCGGGCGTCATCAATTGCAAAATGATCATTGAGCTGGCAAAGAGCAGCGGCAGGATGCGAACAAAACCAAGAATGTAAGGCTCTGGCCCGGACAAATCGGGAATCCAAAGGAAGGTCGCCTGGCGAAAGTCGATCGAAATCGTGATGGCGCTATAAAGCGCAAACAGAAACGGCATCTGAATCAGCAAAGGCAAACAACCACCGAGCGGGTTGGCCTCTTTCATCAAACGCAGTTGCTCCATCTGCAACTCTTTCATTTTGGGATCGGTCGACTTCATCCCTTTCAACTTCTCTTGCAGTTCTTTCATCCGCGGTGCGTACTTCTGCGCCTTTTTCATCTTGCGCGATGATTGCCATTTGAGCGGGAAGAAAAGCGAGTAGATAAAGATCGTAAACAGAATGATCGCGACACCATAACTGCCAGTCACGCGTTGCAGTCTGTCGATCGCGAACAGAATTGGGACGGCGAGGAAGCGGCGCATACTGCCAAGAAAACCGAAGTTGATCGCTTCGCCCAGATCGACCTGCGGGCCCGCTTTTGCGATGTCTTCACTGGCTGCCTTCAGCAGTCGATGATCTTTCGGGCCAGTGTAAATTTCAGTCTTCGAGCCATCAGTCGGCACTGGCACCAGACCAGTGATTAGAAATCTCTGCTCCGCCTTGCCGTTAACTTGAACCTGGTAAGCCGTGGTGCGGTACTCGAGTCCGGTAGCCGGCTTCGAAGGCACTGCAATCATCCCGAAGTAAGTGTCATCAACACCGGCCCACTGCACAGTGCCGTCGATTGTTTCGCGATCCGGGGGCTTGTTAACGACGGACTTGATTCCGATGCCTTCGAGAATCCAATTAATGGTGCCGGTGCTTTGACGATCCGAATGGACTTCGACGGAGTTGACGCGACGCACCTGACCATTAAGGACCGCAATTCCCTCGGGTGCGAAAGAATAAAAAGTATAGTGATCGATGCCCTGGTCGCCGATGTTCGGACCAATAACCAACTGCGCTTTCGGCACTGGCTGATTGTTTCGCGTGAGATTGAGCTCTATCTCGGCTATATAGCGATCAGCAAAGAAAGTCATCCGCTTGGTCGCGTCAAGTCCGGTGGCGTCGTCATGAAGCGTGAACTCGATCTGGCGCGACCCGGTTGGCACATCGATGGTTACGTCTCCTGATTCGGAGCTTGCCCCGGAAACTTTGAAGTTCCTGCCGGCCAGAAGACCATCGGCCGTCGCGTCCCCGGTCACAATTTGGAATGGACGAAAAAGTTGTTCCGGAGCGATGCCCGCGGGCGGCGTCATGATTAGTTCCAGCCGCTTGGGGTTGTTCTTCGTCGAACCGGCTGAGTTGAGCTCGCGCCAGGTACCGTCGCTTCGCTTAACCTTATTTACAATCCAACTGGTGGCCACGGCTCCGCGTGTATCAAAGGTTACTTCATAGAGTGGCGTGGTGATACGGAGCTTTCGCTGCTGCACACTATCGGGTGTTGGCCCGGGCGAGGGCGCTGGTGATTGCGATGGTAATTGCCCTGTCTGCGCCGGTGTGGGTGCTGTGCTGGCTGTTGATTGCGAAGTCGGTTGCGGTGAGCTTTGCGCGACCGCCTGATTATTCGCGTTGGCGTTTTGCTGCGGTGGTTTTACCGGCGGGAAAAGCACATTCCATAAAATCAGCACTGCTGCCGAAGCGACCAGAGCCACAATGAATCTTTGTTGCTGTTGCATTCGAGTCGATACTAAATAACGAAAACTCTTTTGGAGAGCGCTGACTTGTCAGCGCGCTGGTACGGCGCGACTAGTCGCGCTCTTGAAAGCGGCGACCAGTCGCCGCACTCCATAACTATTTCACCGGATCGTAACCGCCCGTACAAAATGGTTGACAGCGCAAGAGCCGCCAGACGGCCATACCGCTCCCGCGCAGCGCGCCATGGCGCTCAATTGCTTCACGCGCATATTCGGAACAAGTCGGAACAAAGCGACAAGACGGCGGCAGCCATGGCGAGATTACTGCTTTGTAGAACTTCAAGAGCGAAATAAGAATTACGCCCATCGGCTTAAACTTCGCAAAGCGCGTTCGGAGTTCCGCCTTCAGGCGGCGCTTCATTAATTCCGCCTAAAGGCGGTACTCCAAACCAAAGCGCCGTCGCCGCTTCGCTCTGCCGGCGCACTCCATTTACTAACTCCCGCGCCGTTCGGCTTGGGTCACTTGCGCGATGATCTTACGAAACTCGCGAAAGCGATGTTCCTCGTCTGAGACGAGCAAAGACCGTTTCGCGTTCAAGACCCAGTCGTAGGTTTGCTGCAAGCCCTTCAGATCGGCGGCACTGCGGCGAAAAAGTTCACGCAGCAAACGCTTGGCCCGGTTGCGATCGACCGACTTCCCAATCGCCCTGGTCGAGGCCGTGACGCCCAAACGCTGCTCAGATAATTCGTTCTTGCGCAAAAAAGCGGCCAGCAGCCGGCCGTCATAACGTTGCCCTTCGGCATAGACTTTTTGGAACTCGGCCCGAGCGCGCAACCGGCGCCGCTTCGGCAACGCCTCGCTGATTTTCACCGGCGCCACATCAAAGCTCGGGACCAATGGACTTTAGTAATGCGCCGGAGTGAGCCGTTTGCGGCCCTTGGCGCGGCGGCGCTTGATTACCAGGCGGCCGTTCTTGGTCGCCATGCGCGCGCGAAAACCGTGCGTCTTGGCACGGCGGCGATTGTTGGGTTGAAAGGTCCGCTTCGGCATAGATAATAATTCCCCCGTTCAAGGAAAAGACTTAGCGTAACGGCGCGGCAATGCGATGTCAAGGAAGGCCACAACGCTGTCGTAAGTCAATTTGAATTGAAACAAATTTCATTAGCGCCTGGCTTCAGCCAGGTGATTACCGAGGTCCTTGATCCGTCAACCGTTTCAAACGGTTTAGAAGGAAAATGTTGAAACCGTTGGTATCCCATTGTGTTAGTGAGCACCGCACTAAAGTGTGGTGCTAATGAGTTTCAAACTGCGACCGCCGCCCCGCAACGCTCCTTGACGCGTCGTAAAATCGCATGTTAGCCTTCAAGGCTTTTGACATGTGCAGGTAGCGCAGACTGCCAGTCTGCGCAAGCTGGCAGCTTGCGCTACAAATTCCCAGCTAAGAACAGTCGCAATGATCTATCCGCTCGGCTTCGCCGAAAACTCAATTCAACTTGTGCCCGATGGCACGCTGTTACTGCACGTTCTGATCATCTTAGTGATGGTCTACGTGCTGAACGCGACCCTATTCCGGCCCATCAATCTGATTCTGGAGAATCGCGAGAAACGCACGCGTGGCCGTTTGACGGAAGCCCAGGAGATCATGGGCAACGTCAGCGAAAAACTGGCCGAGTACGAACGCGCCCTGCGGGCGGCGCGTACTGAAGCCTACGCCCTCTCTGAGCAGGAGCGCGGCACAGCAATGCAGGATCGTCAAAAGCAGCTGGATGAGATGCGCGTGAAGCTGTCTGCATCAATCGCGTCGGAAAAGGAAGCCATCCAGCGCCAGGCCGAAGCCGCGCGGATTACTCTGGAAACCGATGCGCGCCGTATTGCCGTCGAGATTGGCTCGCGCGTTCTCAGTCGTCCGATCAGCGATGTGGAATTGAACTGAAGCTTCTTTTGAAATCACAACGAACTCAATGTTAATAGCTTTGATCATAGCCGAGGGAGCGGGTTGGTGGGCGCGGGTGCAGCCCTACCTGGACTATCCGGGCTTTGAGGCCTGGAAGTTTTTCAACCTGGCGATCTTTGTCCTCGCACTGGTCTATATCCTGAACCGCAAAGCCAGGCTGGGCGAAGCCTTCCAGGCCCGCCGCGAAAGCATCAAGCAGGAATTGGCGCGCGCCCAGCAGGAGCGCGACGCGGCCTTAGCGAAACTGAAAGAAGTGGAAGAGCGACTGTCCCAGCTCGATACTGAGGTGGCGAACATCAAGCAGCAATCCGTGCGGGAAGCCGCGGAAGAGCGCGAGCGCATTGCTCGATTGACTGAGACCGAGATCACCAAGCTCAGCGAACAAGCGTCGCGGGAAATCGAGAGTGCCGGTAAGGCTGCCAAAAAAGAACTCAGGCGTTATACGGCCGAGCAGAGCGTGCGTCTGGCCGAAGAAATTGTTCGCCGCGAAATGAAACCCGAAGACGATGCGCGATTGATCGCCAATAACATTGAAGAGCTGGGAGGTCCGGCGCAATGAGTGTGCAGACGGTCGCGCGTCGCTATGCTTCGGCACTGGCTGATGTAGTGCTGGAACGCAACGAGGCGCGGCAAGTGCAGGACGAGCTGATAGCCTGGGAACAAATGTTTCAGGCGAGTCCGGTGCTGCCGGAGGTCTTTCGCAACCCGACCATTGCGCTCGAGAAGAAGCGGGCCGTGCTCAGCAAACTGATCGAGCGGGCGAAACCAGGAACGACCACGACGAATTTCCTCAAAGTCCTGCTGCAGAATCAGCGCCTCACGGATCTCGGCGAGATTAATCAGAAGTTTGCAGAACTGCTTGATGTGCGCGCCGGGATGGTCGCGGCCACTGTAACTACGGCGCGGACCGTGCCGGAGAATGCGCAGCAAAAGTTACATGCGAAGCTGTTGACTGTGACCGGCAAAAAAGTGCGTATCAACTTTGCCACTGATCCGGAATTGATTGGCGGTCTTGTGACCCGCATTGGCTCGACCGTTTATGACGGCTCAGTGCGGAATCATCTTCAGATGATTAAGGAAAAGATGGCAGGGTAGACATTGCCGATTTCCGATTGCCAATTTCCGATTATCGGATCAGCAATGGGGATTTTAAACGGCAACTGGCAATCGAAAATCGGAAATGAACAATGGAACCAATTAAAGCAAACGAAATCAACGAAATCATTCGGCAGCAGATCGAGAATTTCGAAACCGGCGTCACCGTGAGCGAGGTCGGCACCGTGATCAAGGTCGGTGACGGCATCGCTGAGATTCATGGGCTTGAGAAGGTGATGGCTGGTGAACTGCTCGAGTTTCCCCACGAAGTGCGCGGCCTGGCCCTGAATCTGGAAGAAGATAAAGTGGGCGCGGTGCTGTTCGGCGATTTTCAAAAGATCAAAGAAGGTGATCTGGTAAAGCGCACCGGCCACATTATGCAAGTGCCCGTAGGCCAGGCGCTGATTGGCCGTGTGATGGACGCCCTCGGCAATCCCATCGACGATCGTGGGCCGATTCTGACCGACGAATACAACGCAGTGGAGCGCATTGCTCCCGGCGTCGTTGATCGCCAGCCAGTGAAAGAGTCTTTGCCGACCGGTCTGAAAGCGATCGATTCAATGGTGCCCATCGGCCGCGGGCAGCGCGAACTGATAATTGGGGACCGGCAAACCGGCAAGACCGCGGTGGCGGTGGACACGATCATCAATCAGCGCGGCAAGGACGTCATCTGCATTTATGTGGCGATTGGCCAGAAAGCTTCGACGGTCGCGCAGGTGGTAAAGACGCTGCAGGACTTTGGCGCGATGGACTACACCATCGTGGTGAAGGCGACTGCTTCAGATCCCGCGGCCATGCAGTTTCTCGCGCCGTATTCAGGCGCGGCCATGGGCGAGTATTTCCGCGATCGCGGACAGCATGCCCTGACCATCTATGACGATCTATCGAAACAGGCGGCCGCGTACCGCGAGATTTCCTTGCTGCTGCGGCGACCGCCCGGCCGCGAAGCTTATCCCGGAGACGTTTTTTATTTGCACTCGCGGTTGCTTGAGCGCGCCGCAAAACTTTCTGACCTGAAGGGCGGCGGCTCTTTGACCAGCCTGCCGATCATTGAAACGCAGGCGGGCGATATCTCGGCCTACATTCCGACCAACGTGATTTCGATTACTGACGGACAGATCTTCCTCGAAGGCGATTTATTCAACGCGGGCATTCGCCCGGCAATCAACGTCGGTAATTCAGTCTCGCGCGTCGGTGGCGCGGCCCAGATCAAAGCCATGAAGCAGGTCGCCGGTACTCTGCGTCTCGATCTGGCCCAGTATCGCGAACTGGCCGCGTTCGCGCAGTTTGGATCGGACCTGGACAAAGCAACGCAGGCGCAGTTGGCGCGGGGCCAGCGGCTGACAGAAATTTTGAAGCAGCCGCAATATCAACCCATGGAAGTTGAGAAGCAGGTGCTGATCATCTGGTCGGCGATCAACGGCTTTACCGATGATATTCCGGTAGAAGACATCAAGAAGTTTGAAGCCGAGCTGCTCAGCTTTATCGAGAATTCGCATCCAGCGGTCATGCAAAAGATCCGCGAGAAGAAAGCCATCACCGACGAGATCCAGAAGGATCTGGAACAGTCGCTAAAGGATTTCAAGGATCGTTGGGCCGAGTCTGCCCGCGCCGCGGCGGCGTAAGTAGCGCGGGCTGCCAGCCTGCGCTGCGAGCTGGCAGCTCGCAGTACAACTAATTGAATGGCAAATCTTTTAGACATCCGCCGGCGCATTAAGTCGGTAAAGAACACGCAGCAGATTACCAAGGCCATGAAGATGGTATCGGCGGCGAAGTTGAAGCGCGCGCAGGACCGCGTCGTCAACGCGCGCCCGTTCGCCAACAAAATGACTGAGGTGCTCAGCTCGCTGGCCGCGCAAATCCCGGAAGATTTTCATCATCCCTTGCTCGATGTGCGCGGAGACGAACGCTATCTCGTGGTCTTGATCACCGCCGACAAGGGATTGTGCGGCGCTTTTAACACCAATTTGATCAAGGCTGGTCAGACCTTCCTGAAAGAAAACTCAGGCAAGAAGATCGAGTTGCTCGCAGTGGGCCGTAAAGGACGCGACTTTTTTAGACGGCGAGCGGAAGTCGCCGGCGAATACATAGGGCTCTCCGGCAAAGGGCGAATCGATTTTTCAGAAGCGCTCGACGTGGCTCGTGACGTGGTCAAGCGATTTACGGAAGATGAAGAGCTCGACAAAGTATTCCTGATCTTTGCCGAATTCAAATCCGTGCTGAGTCAGCGCATAGTTGTCGAGCAACTCCTGCCTATCTCTCGAAGCACTGAGGAGGCGGAAGATCCTGCTGCTGCCGAAACGCAGGACTATATTTACGAACAACCTCCGGCGGAAATTTTCAGCCGGCTGCTGCCACGCCTGGTCGAGACGCAAATCTTTCGGGCCCTGCTTGAGTCGGTCGCCTCGGAACAGGGCGCGCGGATGACCGCCATGGATGCGGCTTCAAAGAACGCGGGCGATTTGATTTCTTCACTCACGCTCAACATGAATCGCGTACGCCAGGCGGCCATCACCAGAGAGATAATCGAGATTGTTTCCGGCGCATCAGCGCTCTGAGAAGGCTCGAGGATTTTGGAGTGCGCCGGCAGAGCGAAGCGGCCACGGCGCTTTTGAATGTTGACCTCCGTAATCCAAAGCGG
>Ga0193749_1000026_pt1 | contig 16392 bp, 12 predicted proteins | sample L1s2metaG_FD_145081 | JGI IMG/M metagenome (GOLD analysis project Ga0193749, IMG submission 145081) | Soil microbial communities from a riparian zone of the East river system, Colorado, United States - L1s2 | ecosystem: Environmental > Terrestrial > Soil > Riparian zone | place: USA: East River...
ATCTCAGTGGCACGGTGTTCGGAATCGCCGCCGGCGAACGCGAAGGCCGCATCACTGAGATTAACGAATTTCGCATCGAGGCCGCCCCACGCGGTCGCATGCTGGTAATGCACAATCGCGATGTGCCCGGCGTAATTGGCCGCGTCGGTACAATTCTGGGCGAGCAGGGAATAAACATCAGTGCGTTCCATTTGGGTCGACGAGAGCGGGGAGGGGAAGCAATGGCTGTGATTGAAATCGACACCAGTGTCGAACAGGAAACTATCGCGGCCCTGCGGACGCTTCCGGAAATCCTGACCGTGGTTGAGATCGAGCTTAGTTAGGAACAGTACATCGACAGCGATCGACCGGCATGATTACGGCCCGAAGTCGGAAGAGAGTGCACAGGGCTCTTGCCCGTGAGTCATGCGCCGGATGCGCAGGTGACTAAATTATTGGGGGCTAAGATGAGCGCAACCATACCTGTCGAAGTAAGCCGTGACGGCAGTAACCTCGATGGTTCACCGCCGTCCGCGGCCAAAGTGCGCGAGCCTGGCAGAGCACGCATCGATTCAATCGATCTCCTGCGCGGCATCGTGATGGTGGTGATGATGCTGGATCACACGCGGGACTTTGTGCACCGTGATGCCTTCCTGTTCGATCCGACGGACCTGACAAAAACCAACGTTGCTCTCTTCCTAACGCGTTGGGTCACGCACTTTTGCGCGCCCATTTTTGTTTTTCTGGCCGGCACTGGAGCGTATCTACAGTTTGCTCGCGGAAAGAGCAAGAAAGATTTATCGAGATTCCTGGTCACTCGTGGTCTCTGGTTAATCGTGCTTGAGTTCACCCTGGTGCGAATCAGCGTAACGTTCAATGTTGACTATCGCTTTTTGGGGGTGATGCAGGTTATCTGGGTGATCGGTGTGTCGATGATCGCGCTGGCGGCATTGATTCATTTGCCTTTGCGGCTTATCGCCGGCTTCGGCGTGGCGATGATTGCTCTGCACAATCTGCTCGATCGCTTTCACGTGCAAGGTTGGCGCGGGCCGGACAGCGCGGTTCCCGGTCTTTGGTCGAAGCTCTTCATAATTCTGCATCAGAGCAATGAGCCGTTCCCGATCTTTGGCTGGCCCAGCCCGGTCGTGTTCGTGCTCTATCCGTTGATTCCCTGGATCGGCGTGATGGCTGTAGGCTATGCGTTTGGCGCGATCTACAAGTTCGACGCCCCGCGACGACGACGGCTGTTACTGATCATGGGAAGTGTAGCGACGATCGGTTTCGTCCTGATTCGTGCGGTTGATTATTATGGCGACCCTTCGCACTGGTCTCGACAGAGCGCGATCGTGTTCACAGCTCTTTCATTTCTGAACACGACCAAGTATCCGCCGTCGCTGCTGTTTCTGTTGATGACCCTGGGGCCGGCATTGTTGGCGTTGGCGTATTTCGAACCAAAGACCGCTTCGCCGGCCGCACCCGCGTCCGGGCAGGTGTCTCAGTCCAGGCTTCGTCGTTTCTTCGTTACCTTTGGACGCGTGCCGCTTTTTTTCTATCTTTTGCAGTGGCCCACGGCGCATTTCATCGCAGTGTTTGTCCACTTTGCCGCGGGCAAGCCATGGCGCTGGATGTTCGGGAGTCTGGTTGGAGTTGAGGGACCACCGCCCGGAGTTGGCTTTTCTCTCTGGGTCGTTTACGCGTGCTGGATCGCCGGCGTGCTCCTGCTTTATCCGCTCTGCAAATGGTTCGCGGGCGTAAAGGCCCGCCGTCGTGATTGGTGGCTGTCCTATTTGTAAGAGATAAGTGGTCCTAAATATGATCGACGCAAGTCTCCGAATACTCATATGCTACTCTTACAGCACTCGTTCCGATCGATTTGTTTCCACGATTAGAGGCTTATGCTGAGCGAAGCCGTTTCTCATTATCACGATCTGCTGGGTGACAAGGAACTCGCACAGAGTTCATTGACGATGCTTGACGAGGGACTCGAGCGCGCCCGGCTCATGTTTGGCGGGCGGCGGCTGTCGCCGTATCTGCGGCCTCACTTTGTTAGCGAAGAGGATTTCGCGCGCGTCTGCCAGGTGTGCGAGATCGTTTGGGGCGCGATTGAGAAAGTTAAAGATGCCGCCGTTACCGACCTGTCTTTGCTCGACGAACTCGGCCTCACTGAGATCGAGCGCGAATTGGTCCAGATCGATCCGGGTTATCGCGCAGTCTCTCCGACAGCGCGTCTCGATTCATTTCTTACCGAAGATGTTTACAGCTTTGTCGAGTTGAATGGCGAGAGCCCGGCGGGCATCGCTTATGCCGATGCTGCCTTCGAGATCTTTGCCCGGCTTCCGGTGATGAAGCGGTTTGCCGAGACGTACAAGCTACGGCGTTTTGAAGGGCGGCCAATGATGCTGAAGGTACTCGTCGACTGCTATGAAGAGTTTATCGGCGGAAAATCCGTCCGCCCGCCGCAGATAGCGATTGTTGACTTGAAGGGCATGCCCACGCAGAAAGAGTTTGAGCTTTTCCGCGAGTACTTTGAAGCGGAAGGGCATCCGTCAATCATTGCGTCTCCGGACGAGTTGGAGTTCAGCGACGGACGTCTACGCACCGGTGAATTCGAGATCGACATTGTCTACAAGCGTCTGCTGGTCAATGAGTACTTGCCGATTATGGCTCAGTGTCCGGCGCTGCTCGATGCTTATCGCGCGCGGGCCGTATGCGTGGTGAATAGTTTTCGCTCCAAGATCATTCATAAGAAGGCGCTGTTTGCAGTCCTCACCGACGCGAGACACTCAGCGCTCTTCAGCGACGAAGAGCGGCAGATGATCATTGGCCACGTTCCCTGGACGCGTCAGGTACGGGCCGGCCGCAGTGATTACTTCGGCGAAGAGATCGATTTGCTGGACTTCATCAGCGAGCGGCGCGACCGTCTGGTACTAAAGCCAAACGATGACTACGGTGGACACGGAATTTACATTGGCTGGAACACAGATGAGATCGGCTGGGACGAAGCCATTCACAACGCGCTCGCGAACGGTGATTACCTGGTACAAGAGCGTGTTCCCACTGCGCGCGAAGTGTTTCCGGCACTGACGACTGAAGGAACGATTGCATTCGCCGAGCAGTTAGTCGACCTCGACCCGTTGCTTTTCAATGGCAAGGTTGGGTCGGCGTTCACCCGTCTGTCGTCGAACGAACTGGCGAACGTGACCTCAGGCGGCGGGATGGTGCCGACTTTTATTATCAGCAAGCGTTGAGGTTGTAACGCGGCTGCTGGCCGTTGCGGGAGCTAAGAGTTTGCATAGCATCAAGACTGCGCTGTTTATCAATGGTGGGTCAGATCAAAATCTCATTAGCACCGCACTTCAGTGCGGTGATTGGGCGATCACATTGTGACAGCAACCGTTTTCAACGGTTTTAATTCCAAACCGTTGGAAACGGTTTAGGGATTAATAACCCTTCCTGGCACCTGGCTGAAGCCAGGTGCTAATGAGATTTGTTCTACTTCAAACTAACCCACTCCCCGGTAGTGCTCCATCGTACGATTGTTGCTAGCGATCTTTTTGTTCTTTGAAAATCTCGTTTGGCAATTAATTTTCGGGAATTTCAATTGGGAAACTGATCGGCGTTAATTTAGCGAATTACTGAAAGATAATTATCTTCACTCAAAACGTTAAATTAAGGCCGGAAAGTTACTAATTGGAGAAACTGACAAAATAAGCGTTCTGGCGGAATTTATCGCTCTAGGCGAATTATTTCACGCTAGCGTGGATAATTCCGAAACTATTACTATTATTATGAGTATCAAGAGCCGCTGCTATGACCCCAGAAGAGCGGTCAGAGAGCGCCCGCAACGCTGTTAAGGCAAGGTGGGCAAGGTATAAAGGCAAAGCATCGTTCAGGCAAGTCTAAGGGCGCCTAACCCCTAACCCTTAACTGCATTGGAAGAGGTGACAGGAATGGATGATGAACTCCACGACAGGGAAAAGCGCCAAGTCTTCAGGTTGGGTGACACGGTACGGATTATCTACGGGCCGTTTGCTTCCTTCACGGGTAAAATCGACGGTATAAACCAAAGCAAGTCACTCCTTAAAATAAAGGTGGCGATCTTTGGCCGAGACAGGCCGCTCAAACTCAGTTTCCGGGCGGTGGAAAAGATGTCGCCTCCGTGAGTTTGTCAGGTTCCCCGCGCCCCTTTTTGTGGTTCCCAAAATAAATAACTCACCAAACAGCAACAATCCCCTAACGGAGCACTACCCACTCCCCGCGCGCATTGACACCACACTCACTACCGCGCTAACGTGTAATCCCGTGGATCCCACGGACAAAAATTCCAACCAAATTGCAGTCGCAGTTATCCCAGCCCGCTACAGTTCAAGTCGTCTGCCCGGCAAGCCTCTACTGAAGATTGCTGGCAAACCACTGATTTTGTGGGTTACTGAGAGGGCCTTGGCTGCGCATAGTGTGTCGCGGGCAATCGTCGCCACGGACGATGCCCGGATCTTTGACACGGTCACGTCGGCCGGCTTCGAAGCAATGATGACTCGTGGGGATCATGCGAGCGGCACCGATCGTGTTGCTGAAGTTGCAGGCAATCTCGACACCGAGATCATCGTCAACGTCCAGGGCGACGAGCCTTTGATCGAGAGTGAGACCATCGACCGCGCGGTTAATGAACTAGCGAAAAACGCAGAGGTTTTAATGGCTACTACCTCTGAACCGATCACCGAAGCAGCTGAAGTCCTGAATCCAGGAGTGGTTAAAGTCGTAGTTGACGGCGATGGCTATGCCACTTCTTTTTCGCGCAATCCGATTCCGTGGCCTAATCAGGCCGTGACCCAGCATGGCTCAATCGAAGCAGCGCTCAGGAACGAACCGGCGCTGCTTTTTTCTTTTAGAAAGCATACCGGGCTTTACGTGTACCGGCGCGATTTTCTTCTACGGTTCGCCGGCTGGCCACAGTGTGAGAGTGAGCGCCGGGAGTCGCTCGAGCAATTGCGCGCGATCGAGCGCGGGGTGAAAATTAAAGTCGTTGCGGCCGCAGCGCCGTCCATTGGAGTTGATACGATGGAAGACCTGGAACGAGTGCGCGCGCTGGTTGAGCGCGAAACACGAATCGCTGTTTAGTGGGCGGACTCTCGCCCAGGGGCTCGTGCTTATAAGGGCGCCGCCAAGTGGCGGATTTCAATTGAGGATTGAATGAGTGCTGGGGATTGGATTGGACTGGGAATTATCGCGCTCGTGATTGTGGGCGGGTTGCTCCTCCTCAATCAAATCACCAAGCCGTACGACGTGAAGGATGAAGAGGAGTTTCAGCAACGCCGGAAAGAGGGCGGGCTGTTGAGCGCCGGCATGATGGGTTTGCAGCAAATTCTGGATCCCTCGGCGAAAAAGGCGGCTGAAGTTCAGCAGGATTTGCGTCGCGGAATTTATGACGACAAAGAAGAGCCCGATGATCCGCCGGAAGCTGGCGCCGAGGCGCGGGAAAAGGAAAAGATGTCCGACAAACTTTAGTTTGTCGCCGATTCACAATGCACGCACAACGACAAACTGAAGTTTGTCGGACATTCTGGAGAGTGAACAATGCCTAAATACATTTTCGTAACGGGTGGCGTGGTTTCGAGTTTGGGAAAGGGCCTGGCGGCGTCTTCGATCGGAGCTTTGCTCGAAGCACGCGGTTTGCGAGTGACTCTGATCAAACTCGACCCCTATCTCAACGTCGATCCCGGCACGATGTCGCCGTTCCAGCACGGCGAAGTGTTCGTCACGGATGATGGCGCCGAGACGGATCTCGATCTTGGCCATTACGAGCGCTTCACGCATGCCCATCTTTCGCAGGCGAATAACTGGACCACCGGACGCGTTTATCTTTCGGTAATCGAGAAAGAGCGCCGCGGCGATTACCTCGGCAAAACGATCCAGGTCATTCCTCACGTCACCAACGAAATCAAAGCAGCGATTCGCGCGGTCACTCCGAACGGCGAAGCGGATGTGGTGATCGTCGAAATTGGCGGCACGGTCGGCGACATTGAATCACTGCCATTTTTAGAAGCGATTCGCCAAATGGGCAACGAAGAAGGCCGCGAGAACGCGCTGTTTATTCACGCGACGCTGGTGCCTTACATCGCCGCTGCCGGCGAACTCAAAACCAAGCCGACCCAGCATTCAGTGCGCGAGCTGCGCGAAATCGGCATTACGCCCGACGTGCTGCTCTGCCGATCTGATCGGCCGCTGTCGCACGATCTGCGTGCGAAAATCGCGCTCTTCTGTAACGTTAAGGAATCAGCGGTGATCAGCGCGCAGGACGTCGACACCATCTATTACGTACCCCTGTCTCTTCACGATCAGGGTCTGGACGAGCTGATTGTTTCGTCTTTGCAATTGAATGAGGTCGCAGCCGCGGTCGACCTCACAGGATGGCGCAAACTGGTGTCGACGGTGCGGCAGCCTTCGGCGGGCGAAACGGCAATCGCGATCGTCGGCAAATACGTCGAGCTCGAAGATTCATATAAGTCCTTGCGCGAAGCCCTTACTCACGGCGGCGTCGCCAACAATCTTCGCGTCAATGTGCGTTGGATCGAGTCGGAAGAGTTAATGGACGACACTTACGAGTCGCGGCTCAGGGATTTTGACGCGATTCTGGTGCCGGGAGGATTTGGCAAACGCGGCGTCGAGGGAATGATCCGGGCGATCTCTTATGCCCGGCGCACGCGCACGCCCTACTTTGGAATTTGTCTGGGTATGCAGACCGCCTGTATCGAATTTGCTCGTAACGCCTGTGACTTGAAGGATGCGGACTCGACTGAGTTCAACGTGGAAACGCCTTATCCTGTTATTTTCAAACTGCGTGACCTGGTTGACGTCGAGCAACTCGGCGGCACGATGCGTCTGGGTGCCTGGCCGTGCCGTTTAAGCGAAGACTCGCTCGCCCGCGAGATTTACGACGGCTCAGAAGAAATCAGCGAACGTCACCGGCATCGTTATGAATTTAATCCCGCGTTTCGCGAGACGCTGGAGCAGGGCGGACTGGTATTCAGCGGGGTCTCGCCGGATGAAAAATTTATCGAGATCGTGGAACTCTCGCGGGATGAACACCCCTGGTTTCTCGCTTGTCAGTTTCATCCGGAATTCAAATCGAAGCCGCTGGCTCCGCATCCTTTGTTCGCTTCATTCGTTCATGCTGCCTTTCAGAATCGTTTGCAAACTGAGACTTCGGTCGAGCAGATTAGCGAACCGGAAGTCGCGGCGCTGGAACGGGCGGCGATGGCCACTGAAAATTAATTTACGTCGAGTCTCAGCCTTGATTCCTACTTTCGCAGCAGTGTGTCTTCCACAACTGGTGTCCACTTGCCAGCCGGATCTCTCTGCTGCATCAGAAGTGTCCAGGACTTTTTCTCTCTATTCGCGAGGTTTACCGTGAATTCGTGGATCGTATCTATCCTCGTCGGTGACGGTCCACGAAGTCACACGAAACAACCCGAAACCACATCTATCTCGATGGTTCCGGCTCCGGCGCAAAGTAGGACTTGCGGCCCATTACGATGTAATCAGGATGGCCACGAACCTCTATGTTAACTTTTCGCCGCTTGCCGTCGTGCTGCTTATTAGTCGGATAATAGCCGATCACATAGCGCTGGTTTATGTCTGAGAGGATATGTGAATATATTTCTGCGGCCTGACTCGGCTGTGCAAAAAAATCAATCCACCCGCCGGTGATGGTCGAAAGGATTGCTAAAGCGGATTGCAGTTTGACTCGCATGTCCGCCTCGTAACGGAGCACTTCGACTGGCATTCGCTTCATCCGATCCTCGGCCCGCTTACGAATCATTGGAACCGTCAAGTATGAGACCTCTCGATCGTGATACGCTTTCGTTTGCGCCGTCTGCTCTTCCGGCGAAAGCCCTATCAGCCTGTAGCCAGGCACGACCGTATAGATCGTGGTGCGCGATTTCTCGGCTGCCGTGTAAACGTCAGCGAGGCTGAATTCTCGCGGATTCCTGCTTGTATACCGCTGGAAATGTGCGAGATTGGCCTGTCCCAGGGCCGTCCAATCGGGAGGGAGACCGGGCGGAATTGATGGCGTTACGATCGGATTCTTCAAAATGGCGGCCTCTCCACCATCAGTCTGGAAAATGATGATGGGGCGCACATCTTCGTCATCGAACCCTTCTTTCAGAACGGCCATCAAGGCGCTGTATTCGAATCCACGACCAAAGGGTACGCGACGGCTAAACGCGTCCGGAGCAAGGCCGGGATCGAATACGGTCCTCGTTTTCACTTCATCCAGTTTGTTCTTGAGCTTTTTCTTGTCACTGGTGAAACCAACCAGGAGCTCAATGTCATCGGTGACGATGGCCATCCGATCCAGTGGGCCCAGTTGGGCGACGAGTGTTTTGGCGGCTTCCACGCTGGCCGTGAGAAAAGGGAGTTGGCTGCAACTGTAGTCAATGATGAGTACGATCGAGCGCGGTACCGTCGCGTTGTCTCCCAACGACAATGTGCTGGCCTCTTGCGGCTTGCCGTCTTCAGTCAGAACAAAGTCTTTTTGTGTTAGCCCCTGAACAGTTCGACCGTGTTGGTCGAGGACCAGCACATCCGAGACAACCAGCGAGGTCTCGACCCGGACAACATCATCATCTCCGGCGTTCGTGGCTTTGGCTTCGCGGCGTTTGTCTTCAACTGCGGCATTCTGCTTCGGGTCCCACTTGAGATGTTTAAGACTCGAGCCAAAATCTTTGAGTTTTGGTTTTTCGCGAGGCGGGTCCTGGGCAAGGAGAGATGGAAAGAGCGCAAAGCTGAGAGCCAACGCACAAACTAGTCGAGACGCATAACGAAGTGGCCACTTATTCATGAGCCTGTAACTGTGGATCATCATACGCGCTTTAGGTGTTTGAGCAAGATTGACTTCAGCATGGTGGGACAGGAAGGACTATTCCGGCTCTGGCGCGTAATACGATTTGCGACCCATGACGACATATTCCGGGTGACCGCGCACCTCAACACTGACCTTTCGCCGCTTGCCGTCGTGTTCCTTGTTGGTCGGATAATAGCCGACGATGTAGCGACGATTCATGTCTGAAAGAATATGTGAGTAGATCTCGTCGGCTTGCGACGGGTCTCCTAAAAAATTTGCCCATCCTCCAGTTATGGTGGCTAACAGCGCCAGCGCGGATTGCATCTTCTTTGCATAATCTGCCTCGATCCTCTGGTCCACGACAGATAATTTGCTTAGCCGACTTTCGGCCGCTTTTATCTGTCCCGGCGGTTCCCAGGACAATAGAATCTTCTTATGCCACGCTGCATATTGCGCCAGCTCTTCGTCGGCCGATAGCCCAAGGAGCTGGAATCCCGGCGTGATTGTGTAAATGGTCGTTCGCGATTTCTGGGCCGCCTTGTAAACATCATCAAGACTGAATTCCGTCTGGTACTTACGAATGTACTCTTCTATACCAGCGACCATTCGCTCGTTTTCCCGCCGCTCATCCGGGGATACGTCTGGCAGAATGATTGGGTTGATGATCGGGTTGCGAAGCATTTGTACGTCCTCGCCGTCGCCCTGAAGAATGACGATTGGGCGCATGTCCTCACTATCAAAAGCCTCCTTGAGCGTGGCCATCAATGCACTGTAAACATTACTTCGGCTCCGTTGCTTCAGGGGCGAGCGATAATATGGCGCTGACCGTTTTTCGAGAGCCTGTAGGGTCTCGTTTAGTTTGTCCTTGTCAGAAGTAAAGTCAGAGAGCAATTCAACCTCGCTGGTGACTATGGCCATCGTGTCACGCGGGCCAAGTTTATCGATCAGGGTCTTCGCAGCTGCGACGCTGGTGTGGATGAAAGGAAACTGGCTGCTACTGTCGTCAAAGATGAGGACGATCGACCGCGGAACCTTTGCGTCATCGCCGAGCGACAACATGCCAACCTGCTGCGGCTTACCGTCCTCAGTGATTACAAAGTCTTTCTGTGTTAGTCCCTGAACTGGTTGGCCACGCTGGTCGAGCACCAGGACGTCAGACACGACGAGTGACGTCTCGACGCGGACCACATCTCCGTCACCCGAGCCCTTCGCGGTGTTGTTTTTCGGTTTGCGTTCAACCGCGGCATTTTGTTTTGCGTCCCACTTGAGACGTTTAAGACTTGAGCCAAAGGTCGTGAGTTGTGGTTTCTCACGAGGGGGATTCTGCGCGAAGACCACTGGACACTTAGACGCGAAGATCTGAACACTCGCTAGAACTATTAGAACGGCGAAATTGTGTGCCCGCCTATTCATAACCTTGGAAGTGTCCGTGATCATACGCCTTTTCAGGGTGTAATCAATCTCGATTCCGCCATATGCCTTAACCATGGACCGGCGTTGAGCCTACCACCACACAATGCGAAAAACCTTTTCATAAGCGATAATGCTTCGGCTCTCTGTTCAGAAACAATCATGCTTCAATGCCCCAGATGCGGCCGGCAGTTCCCTGACGAGGTGCACGTTTGTCCGGACGACTTCACCCCTTTGCAGGCCGATGCCACCATGTCGGATCTTCCGCTCGATCCGCTGATCGGCCGGGTCTTTGATAGTAAATACCGTTTAGATCAACGCCTCGGTGGCGGCGGCATGGGCACTGTCTATCGTGCTACGCACCTGCTGATCGAACGACAGGTAGCCGTGAAAGTGCTTAGCCAACGGTTTGTCGGCGACGAGACGGCACAACAACGGTTTCGCCGCGAGGCGCGCGCCTCTGGCCGCATGCAGCATCCGAATGCCGTCATGGTGAATGACTTTGGGGCGACCGAAGACGGCTGGCTCTACATCGTCATGGAGCTGCTTGAAGGCCAGACCTTGAAAGACCTGCTCGCGCGTGAAGCGCCGCTCGATCCCGCTCGCGTGGTTTCTTTTATGTTGCAGACTTGCGCGGCGGTCGGCGCAGCACACGATGTGGGGCTGATTCATCGTGATTTGAAACCGGCAAATATCTTCATTGAGCAGCGGCCGAACCTGGCTGCAGTGGTGAAAGTCCTCGATTTTGGAGTAGCGAAGTTCGTGGTCGAAGAGCATGACGACGATTACAATACCCTGACCCAGGTTGGCGCAATCATCGGGACCCCGCGCTATATGTCACCCGAACAATGTTCCGGCGCCGCCCCGCTCACGCCGGCATCGGATGTTTACAGCCTGGGAATAATTCTCTACGAGATGTTGACGGGCGCAGTCCCGTTCAGCGCCGAAACGCCTCTGGCTGTGGCATTAAAACAGGTATCTGAGGCGCCGATTCCACCGCGTGGAATTGTGCCCGCTATTCCCGCAGAGCTTGAAAGAGTTGTCTTGCATGCGCTGGCAAAAGATCCACGGGTTCGTCCGGCCGACGCGAATGATCTTCGCCGCGAACTGCAAGCGGTAGCCGTGGACCTGGGACTGGAACACTCTACCAGCACGTTGGCGCCGTCATTGGCTGAACTACGGAGCGCGGGGACCGAAAGCCCGTCGGGCCGCCTGGTAATCGATTTGGCGACCTTGCGGCAGGTCCAGGCCGCCAGCATGAGCGATAGTATTCCGGCCGGATTATTATTGAAGGAGGAACGAGGCGGTGCGGCGGCCGGCCAGAACCCCCAGCGGCCCGAATTTCCTCGGATGAATGTTCTGCTGCAGAAGGCAAGTTCTTCACAGAGTGTGAACCGATTTCGGCTGGCAGCCATAGCGATGATTCTTCTCATAGGAATTCTCGGTTCGGGACTGCTTGCCGCTCGCTGGTGGCGTGGAAATGCCCTGGTCGTTGGAGGCCCTGCGACTAATGCCAACGTTGCGACCACCGCGTCGCCGAGCCCAACCGTTTCGCCTTCACCTTCGCCGTCACCGGCGCCAAAACCAAGCCGGAAGCCTGAGCCGAGAAAAACAGAGAAACCATCGAAACTTAAATCTATCTGGAATAAGGCGAAGGGGATCTTCAGATGACGTTGCTGTTTGTGGTGGCAGAGACTTCAATCCGTGATGGCGGGGCAACCATGGATGGCACGAGACTGCGTTGCCGCCTAATGAAGCTCGAAAGGAAGGCGAAACGTGCATAAACTGATTGTAGTTTTCTTAAGTGCGGCGATTTTGATGTTTGGCGGTGCGCTGAACTCTGGTGCGCAGATATTGAGCGAGGGCGCGGACGCGGGCCGGCCATTGCGACCCGTGCATACTTTTTCAATTGTCGCGCGCGATCCCAACACAGGTGAATTGGGTGTCGCCGTGCAGTCACACTGGTTCTCCGTCGGATCGGTGGTGCCGTGGGCCGAAGCGGGAGTGGGCGCAATCGCCACGCAATCTTTCGTCGACTCGTCTTATGGGCCGCTGGGGCTGTCATTAATGCGCGCGGGACGCAGCGCGCCCGATGCGCTGAAAGGTTTGCTCGCGGCTGATGAGGGTCGCGATGTGCGCCAGGTGGCGATGATTGACGCGCAGGGTCGCGTCGATGCGTGGACCGGCAAGAGCGACATTCAGGCTGCCGGGCATCACGTCGGCAAAGATTATTCGGTCCAGGCGAACCTGATGCTGAACGACAGGATCTGGCCCGCAATGGCGGCGGCGTTTGAAACGACCAGAGGCGATCTGGCTGAACGTATGCTGGCGGCGCTGGATGCCGCGCAAGCCGCCGGCGGCGATATTCGCGGGCGACAATCAGCCGCCATAATTATAGTGAGCGGCAAACCGACTGGGCAGGCCTGGAAGGATCGCGTCTTTGATCTACGCGTCGATGACAGTGAGCAGCCTTTGAAAGAACTGCGACGGCTGGTCACGCTGCAGCGCGCTTATAACCATATGAATGCCGGTGATCTGGCGGTGGAAAAGAAGGACAACGAAGGCGCTCTCCGCGAATATGGCGCGGCCGAACAGCTCGTCCCCGATAATGCCGAGATGATTTACTGGCACGCGGTGGCGCTGGTGAACATGGGGCGGGTGGAAGAATCTCTGCCGCTCTTCAAACGCGTCTTTGCGATGGATCGGAACTGGATCGAGCTGACGCCGCGTCTGCCGAAGTCGGGCTTGCTGCCAAATGATCCAAAGTTGATTGAACGGATCTTAGCGGTGGGTGGTAAGTGAGGTGCGAGCGACCTCTCGAGCAATGTAGTGGCGCGATGTCGTTTGCGCGGGAACGGAAAGCCTGAAATGCAAAACGGCAATCAAGGTTTCGTGGTTTTTCGTGTGACTTCGTGGATCGTCCTCCGCGGGCAGAGAGTTCGATCCACGAAATCACACGAAACGCCACGAAAGAAGCCCCACCACACTGGCGCCCCGCTTTTACTTACTTACTCGCTGGATTAGACTAAACAACTTGATCTAACCGATTAATAGCTGACGTGGACATGCAGACAGATTCACAAACAAAATCCTTTCAGGTTGGCCCGGCAACATTTGGCGACGGCCGCCTGACAATTATTGCCGGGCCGTGCGTGATCGAATCTGAAGAGCACGCCATGATGATGGCTCGGGAGTGCGCCCATCGTGCGCACAACGCCGGATTGGATTTTGTTTTCAAGAGTTCATTCGATAAAGCGAATCGATCTTCAATCAAGAGTTTTCGCGGGGTCGGCATGGAAGCAGGCCTGGAGATTCTCAGGCACATCAAGAGCGAAGTCGGCGTCCCCGTGGTCACTGACATTCACGACGCGGCGCAAGTGGATTCGGTGGCCCAGGTCGCGGATATTCTTCAGATCCCGGCGTTTCTCTGCCGGCAGACCGATCTGATTCTCGCGGCCGCGCAGTCCGGCCGCGCGGTAAACATCAAGAAGGGCCAATTCCTGGCGCCGGAAGACGCGCGTAACATCGTCGAGAAGGCACAGGCTGCCGGTTGCGAAAGGTTAATGCTGACTGAACGCGGAGTCAGTTTCGGCTATAACAACCTGGTCGTTGACATGCGTTCGTTTCCGATCATGAATGAGTTCGGCGTGCCAATAGTTTTTGACGTAGCCCACTCGCTACAGCTTCCGGGCGGTCTCGGTAATGCAACCGGCGGATTGTCCCAGTACATCGAACCACTCGCGCGTGCCGGCGTCGCCTGCGGTGTCGATGCGGTATTCATGGAAGTTCACGAGGCGCCGGAGCGGGCGCCGTCGGATGGCCCGAATATGTTGCCGCTGGCGCGAATGGGTTCTCTGCTTGAGAATCTCCGCGATATTCAGGCGCTGGTGAGGAACATGGATCGGGTGACCAGTAATCCAAAGACGAAATGAAGCGGTGGTTTTCTTCTTCAAGATTGACAAGCAAATCAACTGGCTCGGCCAGAGCCTGAAAAAATGATTAATCCCGGTTTCCGAAATCATACCTACGACTGTATGTTGATACGCAGAGTTTCGTTTCTTGCTCTCATTCTTATCGTCGCCGGATTGTCCAGCGCGCGCGCGCAGGATGAACCTCGCGCCGCCTGGCAAGCAACCAACTTCGATATCACTGTTAACAACCCCGGCGCAGAGCGCGCCTTGAATGCGCGGGCAATCGTTACGTTGCGCAACATTGGCCGCGGCGCCGGCTCGACCTTGAGCTTGCGCATCAACTCAAAGGCCGAGATCAAATCGCTCAGCCTCGGCGGCGCAACCGCGGCTTATCGGTCGCTGCCGGAACCGCGCGGCGGCGCACAGCGGCTTACGATCACGCTGCCAAGTGCGATAGGACCCAACGAAACAGTGATCGCGACCGTCGAGTACCGTCTGCCAATGGCTGAAAACACAGGCCTCGCTGCAATTTCACCAGTGGCCTCGCAGTTCTTGCCGATGTCGCTTTGGTATCCGGCGGCGAACACGCCGTTTGCGGTGCGGGGCGCTGACTATGCTCCGTTCCGCATTACTGTTAATGGGGGCAACGCAGTTTCATCGGGGATTGAAAAGAGCATCGGCGGCAACAGCCTTTTCGAACAAACGCTCAATAGCCAGCCGTTCTTTGTCGCCGGCTCGTGGGATCGAGTCGAAGGAAGCGGCAATGCGAAAGGGATCACTGCCTTTCTGCCGAAAGGCTCTAACGCGGATGAACAGAAACAGGCAGAGGCACTGATTGCATTGGCGAATGATGCACGAACTTTCTATGCAGGGATGTTTGGAGCGGCGCCGGTGGTTCCTTTGCGTTTGGTCGCGGTCACACGCGGCGCCGGATTTGATGACGCCGGCACGGTGCTGATTCCTGAAGGAGCATTTCGACGGAAAAAAGTTGATTCAGTCACCGCGCTTGGTGTGGCAGAGGGCGTAGCGCGGTTGTGGATCGGTGCTGATACCCCGGTGCGTGGTGAGGGAAGTGGCGTCCTGCGCGAAGGCCTGGTCCGATTTGCGGCATCCTTGTTTATCGAAAAGCAATTCGGCGCCGAAGCAGCCGACGCTGAGCGCGGGCGGCAAAGACTCTCGTATTCGGCGATCGCAAAGCGCGATGCACCGCTTTCGCGCACGACGCTCCTCGATGCAGGGACATACCTCAATTCAGTAGCGAACAAAGGTGCGATGGTCTGGCGTCTGGTGGATCACGCAGTGGGCCGGGCGGAATTCGCGGGGGCCTGGCGCGCTCTGCTGTCGAGCGCGAAGAGTGATCAGGAAGGGCTATCACTGGCGCGCGCGCGCAGCGTGTTTGTTGAGCGCGGCGGGACCGCAATGAAGACCCTGCTTGATCAGCAACTCGATCAATCGACCGACTTGGATCTGATGGCGGGCTTGCCGCATCTGGAAGGCGGACAATGGACCGCGGCTTTGCGCAATCTCGGCTCAACTGAGGTTACGGTGAATGTACTGGCGACGACTGACACTGGTCAGCAAATCAACTCGCAGGGAACAATTCCGGCGCATGATTTTGGCCAGGTGACTTTCAAGAATGCCTCGAAGATTGTTCGTGTCGAAATCGATCCGGAAAAGTTTTATCCCCAGACAGATTATGCCAACGACGTGGCCCCGCACGGATTAGAGTTGTCGAGTTCGCTGGCGGAAGCAACTCGATTGTTTGGAGCGCAGGAGTACGCCAAAGCAGAGGCGCTGGCGCGCGAGATGCTCAGCAGTTCACCGCGGATGCAGGAAGCGCGCATCGTCTTTGCGCGTGCGCTGCTCGCTCAGAACAAGACTGATGAGGCTGAGCGCGAATTTCGGCAGTTGGCGGCCGATCGCTTGCCGACGCCGGCAGCCGAGGCCTGGTCCAGTATCGGTCTTGGCGAAATTGCGTTGCGGCGTGGCCAGGCGGCGGAGGCCGGGCGTGACTTCAATGAGGCCGTGCGCGCGGACGCCGAATATGCTTCGACTGTATACGCGCGCGCGGCGCGTATACGCGCAGAAGCTGCCGCCAATGCGACTCCTGCGATTGACGAGTCGGCAAGAAGTTTCATAACTCAGCTCGATGCGGCGCTACGCAGTGGGCGCCAGGCGGATATAGCGCCCATGATTGTCCCGGGAGAGTTGGCGCGGTTTATTAGTGGGGCCGTCGGGACCCAACCT
>Ga0193749_1000027_pt1 | contig 16279 bp, 19 predicted proteins | sample L1s2metaG_FD_145081 | JGI IMG/M metagenome (GOLD analysis project Ga0193749, IMG submission 145081) | Soil microbial communities from a riparian zone of the East river system, Colorado, United States - L1s2 | ecosystem: Environmental > Terrestrial > Soil > Riparian zone | place: USA: East River...
GCGCCAACTCTGAACGAACTCTATCGCAGTTTCCGAGTGGGCAATGTCTTGACTAACGCCAACCCGACTCTTCGCGCCGAGCACCTCATAGGAGGCGAGGCCGGCGCAAGTGTTAATGGTTGGTCAGAGCGATTGACTGTTCGGGGTGTTGTTTTTTGGAGCCAGATTGCCGAGGCTATAGCCAATGTCACTCTCACGACGACGCCGAGCTTGATCACGCGCCAAAGGCAGAATCTCGGACGGATACGTGCCCGCGGCGCCGAGATATCCGTTGCGGCGCGTTTAACTAAGGGATGGCAGATTTCGGGTGAATACTTTTTGACCGATAGCACGATCATACGCTTTCCGGTTAACACCTCTCTTGAGGGATCGCGAGTTCCTCAGATAGCGAAGCCTCAGGTCAACCTTCAGCTTGGCTATATCAGTCGCAAATGGACTGCGGGCTTGCAGGCACGTTTCGTGGGAATGCAATTTGAGGACGATCAAAACACGTTCCCACTGGCTAGATTCTTCACGATGGATGCGCAGGTAACTCGCGGAATATCGCGGCAGGTAAAGCTATTCGCCGCAGTGCAGAATCTGACTGGAGTTCTCTATCAAATTGGCCGCACTCCGGTCGTCACGATCGGTCCGCCCATACTCGCCCGCGTGGGAATTCGTTTAGATTTTTGATGAATTCTCGGTTCAATAATCGTTGGGCCTGCCGTCATTACGCACGTTGCGTAAGGCGTCTCATTCCGTGCGGTTATCCTCGCGTGTGGACGGGTAACCCTTCGCGTCAGGCCGGTGCAGCGAACAATGATTCAGGAGCGGCAGCGATCTTTTCTTTAAGGCAACAAGGCCCTTCAATACCTTGGCTGAACGTCCACGCGTTTGGTGAGGGTACTTTCAAACCCTTGCTATCCAGCCGAGGGAAGCCTGAGTTGAACAGCATTCTGGACTTCGGGCAGGGCCATCGTGATGGACGCAATTTGGTTGAAGCGGACATTCCTTATGGAGCCGTCAAGTCTGACTCCATCAACGCTTATCTTGGCGCTCAAGGCAACCAGACCTTGAGCGCAGTATTTCATGAAGCTTCGCCGAATGTGCTCTTTTTTCTGCCAACCACCAATGCCTTTTCAGGTTTCCCGGATAACTTTGGCATCAGCTCAGTCCTGGCCGACGATCTCGATTTCGCAGAACAATCGCTTGGTAGACATGTTCGGCGCGCGCAGTTTCTCGGCGTGCATTATTTAGTTATTCACCACCTGAAATTACTTCTGGGGAAAACGCGATTTCACCGCAGCTGACAAAATTGCCAGCAAGATAACGGATAAGGAGGTACGCGTCAGCCTGTATACTCTAACCGACTTCGGCGAGGGTGCTGGTAGTGGGCTAATGAGAGTTGCTCGGAAAAATTGACACGACTATGGCACTAGAACGGCAATTCGGGCCATGCCCGAAGAACCGAATACAACGGACGCTCAAGTGGCCGACTAGCAAAGGCGCGAGCGGCATCACCATCAACGACATTGATCTTTTGCTCAAGGAATTCCTTGAAGTTGCCAACCCTATCGAAAAGGACTTCTCTACGTATTCGTGGATGAGCGCACCGGTGCGCGCTTTTGTGAGTGTCACGTTCTCGCCAGCAAGTTAGTGCCACTGGGAACAGTAGACGTACCGCTTTAGACCCACGAGCAAATTTATGTTTCACCTTGCCCTTCTGAGGATTTTGGACTTCGCTGACGCTTTAATTCCTGGCGCACGTCAATAACAAGGAACATCTTCAGGGGAGAGAATCGATTTTCATACCATGACATCGGAACGATGGCAACGTATCGACCAGCTCTTCCACAGAACGCTGGACTGTGAACCGGAAAACCGTGCGAACCTTTTGTCTGAGGCATGCCACGGCGACGCTGATCTGCGCAACGAAGTCGAATCACTGCTGCGTGCTCACGAACAGGATAAGACCTTAATCGACGTTCCGGCTTACGAGTTGGCAGCTGATTTTCTCGCCGATGCCGTGCGTGATCCATGAAGTCGGCAAGACGACCGACGGCCGTCACTGCCAAATCGTCGCGTATTCGACTTACCAGAGTGTCCCACTAATCTCATCAGTATGAGAGCATGACGGCTGCGCAATGATTCCCGCAGGGTTATCGGGCGTGACGTGCTGATTCGGCGAGACTGTGCGGCTGTAAACGGTCATTCCCGTGGCAAGGAAAGTCCATGTCCTTCATTAAGACCTGTGGGCATTCGGGTGCCGAGGAGATGACCATACGGGGCTTGGAAGATCGTCTTGGAGGATCGTTAAGCGAGCGAGACAAGAAGCGGCGGCCCAACAAGAAAAGCAGATGACGTTGAAGATTCTATCCCTTCAAGGTGGAAACTCGCCCAATCTATTGGTGCCCTCAACGGGAATGCATTTATCGGAACGTTGGGGCGTGTTTCTCGGCGCCGGGGTTGTCACCTTGAATGGCCGACAATCGGAGCGAGTTCATCTCGAAGGCGCAGTGGGCCTATGAGAATGAAGTGACGCTGGACTTCTCGCGACCGGTTGCTCCTGCCAACGTCAGCATCAATGCTGCTGCTTCAGACGATGGCAGCATCAGCAAAGTGGAGTTCTTTCAGGGCGCGGTCTTGATCGGCACCTCGACCACAAGTCCATATAGCCTTAATTGGAGTAATGTACCGATAGGTAGCTACTCCCTCACGGCTAAAGCAACAGACAATTTGGGGGCCACCAAAACGTCAAGCAGCGTAAATATCACTGTCGTTCAACCCAATAATTCGGGAAAGATCGCGTTTGCCAGTAACCGTGATGGCAGCGCGCAGATCTATTCGATGAATCAAGACGGCAGCAGTCTCTCTCTCCTGACCAGCGATGTAGCCAACAATGAGTGTCCTAGGTGGTCACCGAACGACCTGCGAATTGTATTTCAAAGCGATCGGGACAATCTCTTCAGCGGTTCGGCAGACATCTACGTAATGAACTGGGACGGGAGTGGGCCGACGCGTCTCACCAACAACGCTTATGACGACAGCGCTCCCGTGTGGTCGCCTGACGGGAACAAGATCGCTTTTCAGAGTTACCGCAATGGCGTCAATTACTAAGTTTATGTGATGAATGCAGATGGCAGCGGCCAAGCGAACGTCAGCAACACTACCGCCAACGACACTCAGCCTTCGTGGTCGCCAGACGGCACGAAGATCGCTTTCGCAAGTGATCGTGATCAGGCAGGCCTCTCAAGTATTTATGTAATGAATGCCAACGGCAGCAACCAAACGAGGTTGACTTTTAGTGGCAGTGGACTTCGGGATGAACAGCCCGCATGGTCGCCAGATGGGATGAAGCTGGCATTTACCAGTACGCGCGATAGTACTGTTATGACGTGGCAAGAAACAGATGACGATGGAGCAGTATTGGTCAGGACGACAATACGCGGCAACAAAGAAGTCTATGTAATGAATGCCGACGGGAGTAATCCGATTCGCTTGACGAATACTCTCGAGAATGACGATTCACCAGCATGGTCAAGCGATGGGACGAAAATCGTATTTAGGAGCGACCGAGCAACAGACTGCTGCGATCCCGTCGAACAGATTTGGAAGATGAATGCTGACAGCAGCAATCAACTCAATCTGTCAAACAATGGCTTTGGCGATTACTGTCCGAGTTGGTCGCGTTGAATGCGATCCAGAAGCTGCGTAAGAACGATTTTCATTTGAATAAATCGGGGCACGTTTGTGCGCGATTAGTTACGGCCTCTCGCCCGGCGCCATCGGGAGCGACCAGTGCCTTGAGGCCGTCGTGAAAAGTTGGGATAGGACCACGGCGACCTGTCTTACGCTTTTGTTTTCCCCTGATAGTTAAACAAATGAACTCCGGTGGTATCACGGAGCGCCGTTGTGAGTGCGAATATTGTTGCGTCGCGATGGACGGCGGCTCAGATACTACTTGGTACTGATGTCATTCGTTACAAGTCCGGGCAGGTTTATGTTCGATTAAGCACGGGCTCCCGCGTGAGCCCCAGAATCACTGTGAAGGACACACGTACCTGCCGTATTGCTCTTGATTCAATCAGGATACGAAGATACCTTGACGAACCGGACTTGGCCGTAAGGGCCGAGAGGCGAACACTGATTCTTGCTGGGCGCCGCCAGGCGCCCGCGAGAATTCAGCAGACCCACGTAGGTGAGTGAGGCACTTGCGTGGGTCGTTCGCTTTCCTAAGCGTCGAATAGGATCGGAACAGAGACCCACAGACGATTCTAACTGATGATCTAGATGCCGCGCAGACGCAATAAACGGTGGTGGAATGATGGTAAGAATTACGGCGTGTAATATTCGGCCTCGCGTCGTTGGCTTCCATAGAAGAGCCGAAGGTTTTATGTACAACGTCGTGGATGATGCGCTCTTGGACGACTCATTGCGTCCGTACGACTGGTATAAAGCATTGGTGCTAGCAGGCGCAAGAGAACACAAGTTGCCCGAGGAGTATATTCAGCAGATAGAAAATGTTCATGTTGTACAAGATTCCGACGGGATCGCGACAAGAAAAGCCGTCGCCTATTTCAATAAGGGTTTTTGCACTATTCGATCGTGTGAGCATCCGAGTTGAATTGTTAAGCTGGTGAACAACTAAGGTACAACTGACTGCGGTAGGGGCGCTCAGTGCGGCCAGTGCGGAAGACGAAATGCCGAGAATTCCTAAGGAAATCAAAAAATAGCCGTAAAACAAGCGACAACAATGTGTTGTCCTGAGTCCCCCCTTCGGCATATCAACTTTGTAAATCTAATTAAGCCAAGTGCTTGGAGAGGGTGCCGAAGAAAGAACTCGGCATTCACACCGTCTGTAGACACCAAGCTCTTCAAAGATAAAAGATGTTAGTTTTTTCAGAATCTCGTCAACTGTGTTTTCTGTAGGGTTAGCAGGTAAACGCCGACCGGCTGATTATTCCTCGTCGCCTTATAGAAGTCTTCAACCAGGTAATCAGATTTGAGGGCCTTAGTGAAGGCCCAGCGCGTAGCTTTTCGCCATTCGCCGGCGAGTTTCGGCCGCTCGCGCTGCAGGTCATTAGTGTTCAATGGAATTTCTAACGAAAGGTGGTTCTTACCGAATACTTCTGAATCGGTATTTTTCCTTGGCTCCCAGCCGGAAGAAACCTGGACTAAAGCTGCAGCATTCTCCGATTCAAGTGGTGGTTTGTTCTTATCCGTATCGGATCTTAATCGCTCGCGCGCTCTTTGACTTTCGATGAGCCAGGTAACCCAAAGTCGATCAGTGCCAATCTGGTGCAAGAGGCTCGATGTCGTCTCGCCGTAAAAATTGATCTTATACGTGTCTGAAATAACGCCCAGCTTTCCAAAATTCAGATGCGCATTTAAGCTTTGCAGTGGATCGAATGTCCACGTGATGCGTTTGACTCCCTGGGCCAAAACTCGTTCGCGTTGCGCCAATTTTAGTTTGAAGCCAAGTTTATGGTTTCGATAAGCCGACTTGACTGCAAGCATGTGCGAGTGATGAACCAGGTGGCCCTGTTCGTAACCGGGGAAGCCGTATACGAATCCAACGAGTGACTCGCCGTCATAAGCGCCAATGAGTGTCGCGCCGACCTCTCGACTGGCAACCAACATGGTAAGTGGAACCACATCAAGGTCATCGCATCCCCATACTTCTCTCTGCAGCGCTTCAACAGACCTCAGCTCTGAAGTGCTCTTGATGTCGCGGACAACGATATTTGATCCCTGCATTGCGTTAGGCACGATTCAAATCCACTCAAGGCAAGTCTCCGTCGAAACCCTTCGGTTCACGATACCAACGATGCCCAGCAGCATATTCCCGATCGGTTGGCCGAAGACGATTGAGTGAACGTTTCGGGTCAATGTGAGCGCACGCTACGTGAATCGCGCTGATCGCAGCCATCGGCGCAACATACGAGTTTAGAAACGAAGGACTCACGACCGGCGTAATGAGATAGGCATCGCAGAAGCGGGCAATCGGCGACGTGTTACTATCGGTGATCCCGAAAGTGGGCACGCCCTGTTTTTTGGCTTGTAGAACTGATTCGACCGTATCCCTGAGACACTGGCCGAAACTGATGGCAACCAGCAGATCTCTTGAGCTTAGAACTTCGACCTTGTACTGAAGATTACCGCTGCTGCCGATCGGCGCTTCCGCATCGAATCCAAGCGCCAACAATCCATAAGCCAGGTAATAGGATAGAGGAGTTTCCGGCGATTACGCTCTCGGTCGACGCGAACTCTGCCTATCGATTGTGTCGTAGGTGTCGGTACCTTCGTCGATCGGCATGGAAAGCTGCTTCTTACTGTGTTGTGTATTTCGCTTGTGCTAATGCTTCTGACGCTAATACTGTGGCCCGTTGCCTGGTTCGTGAGAAGACATTTCGGCCGGAAGTTAGAGTTAACAACTAAGGAACGTTGGTTGCGGCTGGGAGTTCGAATTGTCTTTGTTTTTGAGCTTATTTTCGTCGCTTCGCTATTTACCCTGGTGACTTATGGGCTCACGCATCTTGATCTCCTCAGCGATAAAGGTACCAAATGGTTTTATTTGGCCCAGTTCATAGGTGTCATGGGCGCCGCCGGCACAATCGTTGTGCTTCTCAATGCGGTGCTTGCTTGGATGAGCAAACGAAAAACTATTTGGGGTAAGTTGCGAGCAACCATGATGCTACTCGCATGTCTAGGACTGCTGTGGTTTTCGTTCGCGGGAAATCTTTTGCATTTTAGCTCGACGTACTAAGAGAGCAGAGCGGCCTTGCGCCAAATAGTTTGGGTGGCCGGGCGTATTGTCCGCGAAGCGGACCCGTCGAAAATAGCCCAGCGCTTTAGCGCTGGGATCGAGAGGGAGATCAAAAACAAGTCCGCGTTAGCGGACGACTGAACAAGGCAAATGTCATTGTTCAGCCTTCAGCCGTCCGCTCACGGACTAATACAGTTGCGAATCGTGCTCCCAGCGCTGAAGCGCTGGGCTATTTTCACCACGTCCGCTGGCGCGGACGACGAGCATTTTCATCTCTTAGGCAAAGACGATGAGAGTCTTACTACGCACATCGGATCAAGATCATGAGACAACTGTCATTAACCAGACCATTAACCGAGGTTCTGCTCGCGCTGGCGATTACGGGCAACGCCATCTCCAGCCCGCGTTTGTCGGGAAGAGTTGATCTTCCGCAAGCTGCAACCATCGCTAAACCTTCACCTGCTCCTGCCCGATGGCGGCCTCTGATCGGCGAGTATGTCCACGAGATTGAGACCATAATCATTCTCGAAAGCGACGGAAGACTATGTGTCTTATTCAATCGCCACGATCTCGTTCCATTACGAGAGGTCGCCTCGGACTCATTTGAGTTTGACAACTCTACCAGTCGCAAGGGCGAGCACATTCTGTTTTCGCGCGACGGCCGGGGACGGGTGACGCGAGTTGCACTTGGCAAATCGCTGTATAACCGCAAGCCTCTCGGTCCCGAGGAGGGCGCGAATCAACTCAAGGTCCAACCTCTCCGCCCGGTTCCAACTCTTATTAAGGAAGCCCTGACAGCCCAGCCCCCGAACGAAACCGGAGATTTTCTGCCTACTGATCTGGTCGAACTGAGGAAACTTGATCCGACGATCAAGCTGGATATCCGCTACGCCACAACCAATAATTTGTTCGGCACAGTTTTCTATTCACAAGCGCGCGCGTTCATGCAGCGTCCGGCCGCAGAAGCAGTCGTTCGCGTTAATCGAAAACTTAAATCGCTTGGTTATGGTCTGCTGGTCCATGACGGGTACCGGCCCTGGTATGTGACTAAAGTGTTTTGGGACGCCACCCCAGACGACAAGAAGCTCTTTGTTGCTGATCCGTCGAAGGGTTCGCGTCACAACCGCGGCTGTGCGGTTGATCTGTCGCTTTACGATCTGAAGAGTGGCAAACCGGTGGAAATGGTAAGTACGTATGATGAGACTACGGACCGCGCCTACCCAAACTATCCTGGCGGTACTTCGCTACAACGCTGGCATCGTGATCTCCTGCGTGCCGCGATGGAGGCCGAAGGCTTCACGGTTTACGAAGCTGAGTGGTGGCACTTTGATTACAAGGATTGGCAGAAGTACCACATCGGCAATGTGCGCTTCGAAGAGATAGGGCTTAAGAACCCGGGGTTGGCATTTACCGGTAAGGACATCATCCCGTTCGATTCTGCTTCCTGGACACTTCGAAGCCCAAAGCCACGTTAATTGCATTCAATAACACTTGCTCACTGAATGGCTTGAACAAGTAGTCCACTGCTCCGTCCCGAAGAGCCTTCGACCGGTCGGCCTCATTCCCGTGCGCCGTGATAAAGATAATGGGAATATTATGGTTGCTTTTTACCAGCCGACGCTGAAGCTCCAGACCACCCATGCCTGGCATACACACGTCGAGAATCAAACAGTGCGTATCGTTCAAGTGATCCGAATTCAGGAATTTCTCGGCTGAAGGAAAATCCTCTACCGCAAATCCTACGGACCTTATTAAACCCCTTAGGGATTCACGAACTGCGTCATTATCGTCGACAACCGAAATAAGAGGTGTACTAACCATCTTCACCCATCATCATTGATGTCAGGTCTTGAATAGCAGTGTTTGAGGAATGGAATCTATTGTACTTTGGTATAGGTGGGTCCAGGGCCGTCGGCGCCGGCGGGCAAACTTACAACGATTGTACTGGAGTCCTCCTGAGCTTTACACACATTGTGACCAGTTCCGCGAGCGAGCCGGCCCTCATCTTCTGCATGACCTGACGCCGATGGACCTTAACAGTAACGTCGCTAACACCAAGTTTGGCCGCAATTTGTTTGTTAAGGAGTCCTGAAACGACCAGCTCCATTACCTCTCGCTCGCGCGGCGTCATTAATTCATACCTGTGAAGCAGCTTAGCCATCTCCGCTTGATGCTGTCGGACAGTTCCGTGACGTTCTATTGCCTGATGAATCGCATCCAGCAGCGCCTGATCACGAAAGGGTTTGGTAAGAAACTCAACTGCCCCGGCTTTTATTGCCCGGACTGACGTGGGAATGTCGCCATGCCCGGTAATGAAAACTATGGGGATCTGAATATTGAGTTCGGTCATTCGCTTCTGCAAGTCGAGCCCGCTCTGACCTGGCAGGCGCAAGTCCAAAACTAAACAACTCGTCACGTCGTCACGTGGACTCTCCAGAAACTCTTGCGGCGGACGCAAAGGCGGAGACTCTTAAGCCCGCCGACCGGATCAAACTCTCCAGCGATTCCCGAACGGATTCGTCATCGTCTACCACATAGACCATTGCTCTTTCGTCCTGCATTGCGCTCCTACTGATACCGGAAGAGAGTAAACTGAAACGTTGCGCCGGAACCATTCTCCGTTACGACTGATAATTCTCCGCCGTGATCTTCGACAATGGATCGGCTAATTGCCAGACCCATTCCCATGCCCTCCGTTTTGGTTGTATAGAAAGCATCAAAGATCTTTTCCAAAGATTCATGGTCGATTCCGCTGCCTGAGTCTCGCACAATTACGAGGACTTTGTCGGGGTCATGTTTGCGTGTGGAAATCGATAGCCGTCGCGGACGTTCTGTTACTGAAGTCATCGCCTCCACACCGTTCATTAGAAGATTGAGAATGACCTGTTGAAGCTGAACCCGGTCTCCCAATACTGGAGGAATATCGGAAGCCAAATCCATGAGCAGGTCAACCCCGTTTTCGACAGCCTCACGCTTGATCACAGTAATGATTTCCCGAATCGTTTGATTAATATCCAGCGGTGACTTCTCGCTCTCGGTTTTCTTCAGAAATCCACGGATCCGCGTGATTACCTCAGCCGCCCTATTTCCATCGCGGACGATTCGCTGGGCGGCTTCCTGAGCCTCGACAATGTCCGGGGCATCACCAGCCAGCCACCGCAAACAGGCGCTGCCGTTGTTTACGATGGCTGAGAGTGGTTGATTGATCTCGTGTGCGATTGAGGCTGCCAATTCTCCCATGTTCATCACCCGCCTTACATGGGCCAACTCTGCCTGTGATCTGCGCAATGTCTCTTCGGCTCGTTTTTGATCCTCCAGAGACTTGCGCACTCTCGACATCAAGCGACTAATCACAACCGCAATGACCAGGTACGTAATCGGCGCCACATAATCCAGGGTTTGGTTCATTCCTAACGTGAACATGGGCGGAGTAAAGAAGTAGTCCAGGCATAGGTATGCGACGATCGCTACAAGAGCTGCGGGCAATAAGCTGACTCGCAGTGATACCAGTACGATAACAATCAGAAACAGCAGACCGACCGTGGTGGGATTAACGTGGAATTGAAAACAAACATAACTAAGCAGGGCTAAAGCCATTCCGCCAGATAGTACCAGCACGGCTGAATGCCAGAATTTGTGCTCCTGCTTGAATGTCTTAAGCATTACATTCCTTCAAGAAATCGGTTGCTCGGGGATATTACATCCCTTGTGTCGTTGTTAGCTAAATCTCTCTTTTATCGAGAGACCTACGTGGGACTATGCAGGAGGCCAGATCTGCAACCTATACCAAAGTACAATAGATTCTTCCTCATAAAGACTGCTATGTACCATAGGATCAATGACTGACTGATCGGGGCCGGGAGGCAGGTATGTCCGAAGATCAGGTTTTGGCTGAGCGGCGAGAGCTGCTGGCACAACTTACATCTTTGACTGTGAACCGGTCACTGCGGTGGGAGCGTCAAGCACGTTCGGCTCATCGGTACGCGAGGTGGAACAGCAACCTGCTGATTCTTGGGCCCACCTCTCCGCTAGACGACCATAATGTAGCGCGCTATCTTTTCATCACTCCATTTAGTTCACCGACCGGTATCGAGATTACGTCCGAAGATAAGGACTTGCGCGCGTCTCTGCTCGCACTTGTGTACGCGGTCGAAGCGGCTACCTCGGATCAAGCACCCAGAGATCCTTTTGCGTTGAACGAGCAGGCACTGCCTGGTTCAGAATAGTCTTCCGGCGTTTCACAGGACTCTTGGTCTTAGAGTTGTTTAATCTTGCGCTGATACTTCATTTTGCGCATGAAGATTGTAGAGGAGATTTCTATCAATGTTGCTTTACTCAAAACTGCGTCGGTTCGCCTTGATCGATGGGAAGGGGCGACGAGCGAAACTCATTGATTTCATAGTTGAATTGCTGCCGGAAGGTTATCCGCGCGTCACACACATCTTATTCCGTGATTCCAGGCGTAAACAGGAAGTTCTGTCCTGGGATGCGGTGGTTTCCATCGATCATGTTGGTCGCAATATCAAGGTGAAAGATGTCGAGACCGGGGAACTCGCGCCGGAGGAATGGCTGAGAAAAAGAGTTCTCCTTAGCGATGTTCACGACTCGATGATCCTTGACTTGGAACATCTTCGAGCAGCCCGAGCAAATGGCCTTCTCCTCAAAGAGGAAGACGGAGACTTGTTGCTCTGCGGCATTGATACCAGTCTCAGCGCCACTCTGCGCTGGATTACCGGAGGGCGCTTTGGCTATGTTCCAAAGGCGACGACCCATGATTGGGCGGCGATAGAGTTCTTGCGCGGCGATCCTCAGACTGTCAAGAAGTGCATGGTCGACGGAGAAGGAATCGCCAAGCTACCGGCGGGCGAAGTTGCTCGCCTCGCAAACCAGCTACCCTATATGCACGCGGCTGAATTGATAATGCTGCTTCCCGATGCTCTGGCCATAAACACTCTGGAGGCCATGACCGCAAGACGACGCCTTCAGGTGTTCGAAGAGCTTACTGAACAGCGTGGCTTACGCATGCTGGAACTCATGGCGCCGGACGTGGCAGCGGATTTAATGGGGACCCTCCAAACTGAAACGATGCAGGACTTTCTCGACCGGCTGCCCGAAGTACAAAGTAAGAGGATCATTGATCTGCTTTGCTATCCCGAACACACCGTAGGCGGCATCATGACAAACGACATCGTATTCGCGCCGATGAGGATGACAATCGCAGAAGCCCGCGAGAAATTGCGCGAGCGTCTTAAAGAACCTGATTTCGTTTACTTGATTTTTATCGTGGATGACGAGATCGCCAAGCGGCAGCAAGGCATCGTTCCGATTCGCTATTTGCTTACCGCTGATGATAACCAAACCCTGCAAGAGATCATGGACAAGAAGGTCTTAACCCTCGATGCACTTGAATCCGCAGACAAAGCGAGTTTCAAGGTGATTGAGAGTCAGCTTGCCGCCTTACCTGTTGTCGCACCGAATGGGCAGCTCCTGGGAGCTGTGACTGTCGACGCCGCCGTACTGCAAGCAGCTCCAGAGGCGTGGGGTTCCCAGGCACCGAGGATCTTCTCATGAACAAAGAAGTAGATCCGAAAGAGTTGGAAGAACTGGAAACTGGGGAACAACTCACTCTGCCCATTCGCCCCAGGGATTTGCGTAGAAGTATTCGCGTGACGATTCGCGGTCGTAGCGTTCGTCTCGCGGGCATCCGTCACATTCCGCCCGGTTTGCTGGGTTGGTTGTTGGTTTTAGGCCCGGGATTAATCGCTACTTCCGCCGGTAATGACGCCGGCGGGATTGCCACCTACAGTTCAGCCGGAGCGAAATACGGATATGACCTGATCTGGGTGATGGTCATCATTACTGTGTCGCTGGCCGTGGTCCAGGAGATGTGCGCGCGTTTAGGCGCGGCAACCGGTCGCGGCCTTCTGGATTTGATTCGGGAGCGATTCGGTGCGGGCTGGGCAATCTTTGCCGTGGGCGTGATTCTGATCGCCAACGGCGGTGTCACGATTTCCGAGTTTGTGGGTATCGGCGCGGCGATGGAACTCATTGGCGTGAGCAAGAACCTGGCCATCCCCCTGACAGCTGGTTTTCTTTGGTATCTGGTTGTCTATGGTAACTATCCGAGCGTCGAAAAGATATTCCTGGCGATGACCGTCGTGTTCTTCGCTTATCCAATTGCGGCCTTCATGGGTCATCCCGATTGGGTGCAGGTAGCACATGGGGCTTTCATTCCCAAGATCCGTTGGGAATCTGACTATATTTTTATCGTCGTTGGTTTGATGGGCACGACTATTACGCCTTACATGCAGCTCTTTCAGCAAAGCTCTCTGGTGGAGAAGGGTGTGGCTCGCCGCCATTATGGGCCCGAACGCGCCGATGCTTATTTTGGTAGCGTCTTTTCCAACATGATGTCGATCTTCATGATCATAGCGACCGCCGCAACACTTTTTGTTGTAGGTCAGCACGAGATTGAAACTGCGGCGGACGCGGCGCGTGCACTTGAACCCGTCGTGGGGAGTGCCGCGAAAACACTCTTTGGTATCGGGTTGCTGGGAGCTTCGCTGCTGGCCGGAGCGGTACTTCCGTTGGCAACCGCTTACGCTATTTGCGAAGCCTTTGGTCTACCGAAGGGTGTCAATCTCGACTTCAGACGGGCGCGAGTTTTCTTCAATCTCTTCACGGGGCTGATCGTCATCGGAGCCGTAGTGGCATTGATTCCAAATATTCCGCTAATAAAGATGCTCGTATGGATTCAGGTGCTCAATGGCGTGTTGCTGCCGATCATTTTGGTGTTCATTCTTCTGCTCATCAATGATAGCCGCCTTGTCGGCCATCTCAAGAACACGCGATTTTATAACTTCCTCGGTTGGGGCACCTTCGCCATGATCACGTTCGCGGTTGTGATCATGATCGCTGGTCAAGTGTTGGAGCCCTTCGGCATTCATCTCTTCGGTGGTGGTTAGGAACCTTGCTCTGAGGGTCAACATTTGTGGCCAATGAAATGACAGCCCACAATGAACGCGGCGGACTGGGTGCGATTCCGCTATTCAGAAGCGTGCTCCTTCGGCCATCGAGAAAATGGAAGGGCTGATGGCAAAAGTCGCCTTCAAGGCCGGCGACACCGTTTTTCTTCAGCATGAACTAGGCAATGCGCTTTACGTTGTGGACTGCGGCAGGGTGCGTATCTGGGTGCGCGATCGGGAATTTCGAAGGACGTGCCGGTCGGTTTTCAAAACATTCACGCCACATTCGACATCAAGGCGCCGCAGGCCACTCCGGAACAACTGACTGCCCTGAAAGAGAAGACCGAACAGTATTGTGTGGTGATGCGGACGCTGCAGGATCCTCCAGCAGTTAAGATGAGTTGGGTAGTAAGCCAGCCTTAATTCCTTTCTGACCCTTAAGACGTACCGTGACCTTTCGAGCTGCCTTCGCCCAAAACTAATCCGGTCTTCAACAGTCTGCGCGCTGACCAGCGCTTCGCAGATCTCCTGCGCCGCATCGGACTGTAGTTTGCCACCTTGATTGACCGCAGCCGTTTGTCAGGCCGCGATTGATGATGAAATTGCGAACTTGAGTTTATGAGAAGCGACGCTTGAACCCTGACTTCTCCTTGCAGTTAATTGCGCTCACAGACCGGTCCTTCGCTCCAGCTCTTCGGGGTACCTGACCCCTTGCACTTCGATCTTGGCAGCGGCACCTTCAATCTCACGGAGATCGCCGGAGGTAAGTTCGACTGAAGTTGCTCCGATGTTCTCGTCCAGACGATTCAGTTTCGTCGTGCCTGGGATCGGAACAATCCATGGCTTCCGGGCCAGCAGCCAGGCGAGCGCTAACTGGGCCGGTGTCGCATTCTTGCGCTCTCCGATCGACCGCAGCAGATCAACCAGCGCCTGGTTTGCTTTACGAGCCTCGGGCGTAAAGCGTGGAACGGTGTTGCGAAAGTCGGAACTGTCGAACGTAGTCTTTTCGTCGATCTTTCCCGTGAGGAAGCCTTTACCCAGAGGACTAAAGGGAACGAAGCCGATGCCGAGTTCCTCGAGGGTCGGTAACACTTCCGCTTCAGGTTTTCTCCACCACAGTGAGTATTCGCTCTGGAGCGCCGTCACCGGCTGGACGCCGTGCGCGCGCCGGATCGTTTGCACTCCCGCTTCAGAAAGCCCGAAGTGCTTAACCTTACCTTCCTGAATGAGATCCTTCACCACGCCCGCCACGTCTTCGATTGGCACGTCCGGATCAACGCGGTGTTGATAGAAGAGATCGATGGTATCGGTCTTGAGTCGCTTTAGCGACGCTTCGGCGACTTCCTTCACGTGCTGCGGCCGGCTATCCACGCCCATCTGCTCTCCGTTCGGGCCAATTTTGAAGCCGAATTTGGTTGCGATCACCACTTGACCGCGAAAGGGAGCGAGCGCTTCGCCCACAAGTTCTTCGTTTGTGAACGGGCCGTACACTTCAGCAGTGTCGAAGAACGCTATGCCTCGTTCTACGGCCGTCCGAATCAGTGAGATCATCTCCTGCTTGTCTGCTGCGGGACCGTAGCCATAACTCATTCCCATGCAGCCGAGCCCAAGGGCCGATACTTCCAAGTTGCTATTTCCGAGTTTGCGCTTTTGCATTGTGTCTCCTGAACGACGTGTAGTGTTTTACTCTGCGGTTGTTCTTTGCGTCTTTGCGCCTTCGCGTGAGAAGACAGTTCGATAGAGACATTTCACGCAAAGGCGCCAAGACGCAAAGGATCGCAAAATCAAGATTCAGACGCCGACCAACGTTACTCTAATAGTGCAGTCTGATATTGTTCGTCGCTGACCTTCTCCATCCAGTCGACAGTCTTGCCGTTAAGATGTTCCAGGATGGCAATGTGCGTCATAGCCGCGGTTGGAGTGGCGCCATGCCAATGCTTCTCACCCGGCGGGCACCAGACCACATCGCCCGGCCGAATCTCCTTTTTTGGGCCACCCTCCCTTTGCACCCACCCACATCCGGATGTGACGATCAGGGTCTGACCGAGCGGATGCTTGTGCCATGCGGTCCGAGCGCCGGGTTCGAACGTAACACTGACAGCGAGCACGCGTGCCGGAGCTGGCGCTTGGACCAGTGGGTCAATGCGCACCATGCCGGTAAAATACTCGTCCGGTCCTTTGCCGGAGGGCTGTGAGCCGCTTCTCTTGAGTTCCATTTCTAATTCCTCCACTTGATCGTCTTGGGCGGATTCAGATTTTAAGTGCAACTGGCCGAATACCTATACCGCGAAGCGGTAACGTTCCCAGAGCCCAGGGTTGCTTCAACCCTGGGGAACAGCGGTGGAACAAACATTTCCCGCCCACATAGCGTTCCAAACCTTCGGCAGATGTTGTCTCAGCTTCCCAACCAGGACAGCCTTCAGTTAAAGCTGGTAAGCCTCCGGTTTTCCGGTTTTCGTCAAAGTGAAGCCGATAGTCGACAAAGTCATCCCCGTCTGCCAGGTCTCACGAGAGCGTTATCCAGCTTCATCCTATAAGGCAACCATCGATCAGCAAAGCAAAGAGTGAA
>Ga0193749_1000028_pt1 | contig 16185 bp, 15 predicted proteins | sample L1s2metaG_FD_145081 | JGI IMG/M metagenome (GOLD analysis project Ga0193749, IMG submission 145081) | Soil microbial communities from a riparian zone of the East river system, Colorado, United States - L1s2 | ecosystem: Environmental > Terrestrial > Soil > Riparian zone | place: USA: East River...
GACGGCGGCGATGCAGTGCCGGATGTGGCGCAGGCTCTCGCGGCAGCTGGGGTAAATCCGAAACGACTGCAATTGCTCGGTACCGGGCTTTGGGACGACCCGCGCATCTATGCCGCTCCCGCTCTTGATGGCGGCTGGTATGCCGCGCCGGACGGGGTTGGTTATCGAAACTTCTCGGCGCGCTATCGCGCGCGTTACAACCAAGATCCGGTCCGAACCGCGACGCTCGCCTATGATGCGGTGGCGCTCGTCGCTGCACTGGTAAAAACGCAAGGCCCGCAGCGATTTTCGCAGCAAGTGCTGACCAATCCCTCCGGCTTCACCGGAATCGACGGGCTGTTTCGTTTCCGCACCGACGGCACCAATGAGCGCGGCTTGGCGGTGCTTCGCGTCTCCAGCGCCGGCGCTCAGACGGTCTCTCCGGCACTGCGCAGCTTCGGCGCCGGATCGGCGACATAGCCGCGCGACAATCACCGTCTCGCGCCGTCACCCGCCCGAGCATTTTATTTAGGCGGCGAGGTCGGCAACCACCGCATCGAGCACGGGGAAGCCGGACAGCGTCACGCGCAGCTGACCGGCGGGCGTCGTCTCGATGAAGCCGTGCTCGTGCAACATGGCGATGCGTTCGGCCTGCAGCGGGCGTCCGGCGATCGCTGCGTAGCGCGCGAGATCGATGCCTTCGGCGAGCCGAAGGCCCATCAGCAGAAACTCATCGGCGTGCTCGGCGGATGTGAGCACCTCGTCGGCGACGACGCCGTGACCATCTTTCTCCACGTGCGCGAGCCACGCTTCCGGGCGCTTCTCCGTTGCGGTGGCATGGCGTTCGCCCGCGATATCGAGCCGGCCATGGGCGCCCGGGCCGATCCCGGCATATTCATGGCCGCGCCAGTAGATCAGGTTGTGCCGGCATTCTCCGCCGGGGCGGGCATGGTTTGAAATCTCATAGGCCGGCAGGCCATGGGCGGCGCAGATGTCCTGGGTGACGTCATAGAGAATGCGCGCGGTGTCCTCGTCCGGCGGACGCAATTTGCCCGCCGCGTGGAGCGCGGCGAACGGCGTCTCCGGCTCGATCGTGAGCTGGTAGAGCGAAACATGCTCGCCGGCTTGCGCCAATGCGGTGCGAAGCTCGTTCGACCAGTGTTCGGGTGTTTGATCGGGACGTGCATAGATGAGATCGAACGAATAACGATCGAAAACCGCGCGCGCCACGCCAAGTGCAGCCAACGCTTCGCGCGCCGAATGGGTGCGACCAAGTGCGGCGAGGTCGCGATCCTCGAGCGCCTGCACGCCGAGCGAGACGCGGTTGACGCCGGCGGCGCGATAGCCGCGAAACCGCTCGGCCTCGACGCTGGTCGGATTGGCTTCAAGCGTGATCTCGACGTCGGAGGCAATTCGCCAATGACGTGCCATCGCTTCGATCACGCCGGCAATCGTCGCGGGTCGCATCAGCGAGGGCGTGCCGCCGCCGAAAAAGATAGTCGACACGGTGCGCTCCGGTACACGCCCAGCCGTAGCAGCAATCTCGGCGGCAAAAGCGCGGACCCATCGCGGCTCGTCGATTTGTTCGCGGCGGACATGGCTATTGAAATCGCAATATGGACATTTCGAGAGGCAGAACGGCCAGTGGATATAAACGCCGAACGCCTGTGCGTTGTGGCCGGCGTCACGGGAAGCGGCAAAAGAATGATCAGTGCCGGTCAAGACAAGCCTCGGCCAATTTCATGAAAGCGCGGGTACGGTGCGATAGGCCTTTGCCGTGCGGCGGCAATCCGTGTTTCTCGTCGCTCGACATTTCGCCGAAGGTTCGTTGCTCGCCGTCCGGCTGGAACATGGAGTCGTAGCCGAAACCCCGATCGCCGCGCGGCGGCCATACCAGTGTGCCGGCGACGCGCGCCTCGAATTGCTCGACGTGGCCATCCGGCCAGGCCAGGCACAACGCCGAAACAAATTGCGCGCGGCGACGTTCCGCCGTCGTTGCGCCCCGCGCGCGCAATTGTTGCTCGATTATTTCCATGGCGCGACCGAAGTTCCGATCGGGGCCCGCCCAGCGCGCCGAGTGAATTCCGGGCGCGCCGTCGAGCGCGTCAACAACAAGCCCCGAATCGTCGGCCAGCGCTGGGAATCCGGCACCTTTAGCGGCCGCTTCGGCTTTGATGCGGGCATTTTCGCCGAATGTAGTTCCGCTTTCATCCGGCTCGACCAAGCCCAATTCACCAGCCGATATGGCCGCTATCCCATAAGGCGCAACCAGTTCGCTCATTTCAGCAAGCTTGCCGGGATTATGCGTTGCGATCGCCAGACGATCCGAGTCCAAATGCCGGCTTGCGAATGTCGGGTGGTGGCCCGAACGATTATCGGCAAGGTCATCATCAACGATCCGTGTTCCGACATCGGACTTCGCCATTCGCTTCACATCACTGCCATCTTCTGCAAATCGATCAGCTTGGCCACGCCTCTGCGCGCCAGCGCCAGCAAAGCCGAGAACTGTGTTTCCGTAAACGGTACCTTCTCCGCAGTGGCCTGGACTTCGACGATATTGCCCGAGCCGGTAAGGACGAAGTTGGCGTCGGTGTCGGCCTGCGAATCCTCGGTGTAATCCAGGTCAAGCACCGCCACGCCGGAACAAACCCCGCAGGAGATCGCGGCGATATGGTCGCGCAAAACTTCGCTCTCGATCATCTGGCGGGTTTTCATCCAGCCGAGGCAATCGTGCAGCGCGATCCACGCTCCGGTGATTGAGGCCGTCCGGGTGCCGCCGTCGGCCTGAATGACGTCGCAGTCGATCGTGATCTGACGTTCGCCGAGCGCCTTAAGATCGACCACTGAACGAAGGCTGCGTCCGATCAGGCGTTGTATTTCCACCGTGCGGCCGTTCTGCTTGCCGCTCGATGCTTCGCGGCGCGTGCGTTCAAGCGTCGCTCGCGGCAGCATGCCGTATTCGGCGGTGATCCAGCCGCGCGCCTGGCCCTTGAGCCAGGGTGGCAGCCGATCCTCAAGCGTGGCTGTCACCAGCACATGGGTATCGCCGAATTTCACGAAACATGAACCTTCCGCATATTTCACCACGCCGCGCTCGAGCGACACGGGGCGTAATTCGTCAGGCTGTCGGCGGCTCGGCCGCATGCATTTCTCCAAATCTTGCCGGCACAACTGCGCCGGCAGCTTACCCTTGTAAAGGATGAACTTGGGCAGTGCTTGGCCAGGGTGCGACCTTGTAGTTGGGAAGCGACCGGCCGCACAAGAGATCGCCGCGAGGGCATGCAGAAAAGTCGAAAACAACCGCAATGGCCGGCGATTGCCAGCTTGCTTGGCTTACCGCTACGCTCTGATGCGCGGAGGAGAAGTGATGGCTAAACAAGTGATCCAAGAGCCCACGCGCATTTTAGCTGAATTTGCCGCGCGGCTCCGCTTTGAGGATTTGCCCGAGCGGAGCCGCGAGCATTGCAAGAATCTGATCTTGGACGCGCTTGCCTGCGCGCTTGCCGGACATCAAGGGGAAGAGACCGGTCAGGTCAGAGCCTTGGCGTCAGCGCTCGCGGAAGGAAATGAATCGAGCGTCATCGGCGGAGGGCATTTGTCGCTCATCGCCGCCACGCTGCTCAATGGTTATCTGATCACGGCGGTTACGATGTGCGACGTGCATCGCGCCACCATGACCCACATCACTCCCGAAATCGTCCCGCCGGCGCTCGCCATCGCCGAGCGCGATGATTTGATAGGGCGCGATCTCCTGGTCGCCGTAGCCGCCGGTTGCGAAGTGACAACGCGCATTGGCATCGGCCTCGATTATCCGGCGTTTCGTGCGCGCGGCTGGCACGGGCCGGGTGTTATCGGCCCGTTCGGCGCGGCCGCGGCGGTCGGCTCGCTTCTGAAATTCGACGCCGACGCGATGGCGCGGGCTTTCGGACTCGCCGGCAGTCAGGCCGCGGGTACCTACGCCGCATGGGGCACGCCGACGGTAAAATTCCATCAGTGCCGGGGTGCTATTTCGGGTCTCCTGGCGGCACTGTTGGCGCAACAAAACTTCGTCGCAACACGGGAGTTTCTAAGCGCGGCAGACGGCGGGCTTTACAACGTCTATAGCGGCGGCGGCAAACCGGAAGCGGCGATCGCCGAACTGGGCCGTCGGTTCGAACTGGAGCGCATCGCGCTGCGGCTATGGCCGTCGGCGACGCTGATTCAAGGGATGAACACGGCGCTTTTTGGTCTGCTCGCAACACACAAGATCGAGGCGGCGCGCGTCCGCCGCGTTGCGATAGCGCTCAGCCAAACCGCTTACGATATGCACGGCGGCTTCGGCACCTATAAAGGGAAGTTCGAAGCGCTCTTGTCGGCCCATTACACCGCCGCGGCGGTCCTGCACGACGGCGCGTTGAGTTTGGCGCAGTTCGCCCCACAGCGCTACGACGATCCGACACTCCGCGCTTTCGCCGCAGAAAAGGTCGAAGTCCGCGCCGATGCCACAGTGAGCGGCTCGCAAGCCAAGGTCGAGATTGTTCTTCAGGATGGCACGAGATTCGACGCGCGCTGCGAGCATCCGCTCGGTTCGTTCGAGAATCCGCTGTCGCAAGCACAGGTCGAGCAAAAATTCCGCGATTACGCCGCGGACGTGCTGTCGGAGGCCCGTATCGACGAGGCGATCGATGCAGTCGGCCGGCTGGAGGATTTCGGCTCGGTGCGTAAATTGATGGCGCTCCTGCGCACGACGCCGCGCGCGCGTGCGATCGCGGCGGCGGAGTGATACATAGAGGGCAGACTTCGGGGAAAGACTTCGTTTAAGGCTGCGGAGCGATGTTTTGAGTAGCCACCAACTTCCGCTTGGCGCGACCCAAATGGGCCTCGCCCAACTCAACGAACGTTCGCGCGAGATTTTTCGCCTGATCGTCGAGAGCTATCTCGCGACCGGCGAGCCGGTTGGCTCGCGCAATCTGTCGCGCATCCTGCCCATGACCTTGTCGCCGGCTTCGGTGCGTAACGTCATGTCCGATCTTGAACAGCTCGGGCTGGTCTATGCGCCCCACACCTCCGCTGGCCGTTTGCCGACCGAGATGGGGCTTCGCTTCTTCGTCGATGCATTGATGCAGATTGGCGACCTCACCGAAGCAGACCGCAAAACCATCGAAGCGCAGGTTGCCGGTTCCGGTCAGGCCAAATCGCTGGAAGCGGTACTGACCGAAGCGTCGGGCCTGCTCTCCGGCTTGAGTCGCGCCGCCGGCGTGGTGCTCACGGCCAAATCAAATCCGCGGCTCAAACATATCGAATTCGTGCGGCTGGAGCCCGAACGCGCCATGGTCGTGCTAGTCAGCGAAGACGGGCAGGTCGAGAACCGCGTTGTCAATGTTCCGCTCGGCTTGCCGACCTCTGCTTTGACCGAGGCCGCCAATTTCCTCAATGCACGGATCCGCGGCCACACGCTGTACGAAGTGAAGGCCGAGATCGAGCGCACGCTGAAAGAGAGCGAAGCGCAACTCGATCAATTGACCCAGAAGATCGTCGCCGCGGGCCTGGCGAGCTGGTCGGGCGGCGAGCGCGAGGAGCGCAAGCTGATCGTGCGCGGTCAAGCGCATCTACTCGAGGATCTCAAGGCACTCGCCGATCTGGAACGGGTGCGGCTGTTGTTCGACGATCTTGAGACCAGGCGCGAGGTTATCGATCTGCTCGGCCGTGCCGAGCAGGCCGAAGGCGTGCGTATCTTCATCGGTTCGGAAAACAAGCTGTTTTCACTGTCGGGCTCCTCGACCATCGTGGCGCCCTATCACGACGCGGCTGGGCACATTGTCGGGGTACTCGGGGTCATCGGGCCGACCCGGCTGAACTACGCCCGCATCGTGCCCATGGTCGACTACACGGCCAAAGTGGTGAGCAAACTGCTCGGCGGCTGACCGCCTGTATTCCGCTTGATTTTTGCCGTTTCAGCCCTGATATGCGGGGCACTGGTCGAGCAAAAGCCCGAACCGCGGCAGTCAAACCGGACCGCGTCTGGGGCGCGCTGTTTCGGGATCATGATTATTGAACGGAATGAGAGATGACGGATAAAACCGCCCGCCATACCGCTCGCGCGCAAGAGGAAGCCTCGCGGGCACCGGCCGCGGCCTCCGAACAGGCCGCGGCCTCCGAACAGGCGGCGGCTCCGGAGCCATCCACGGCGCTGGAGCGCGAGCATGCCGAAACCAAAGACCGGCTGTTGCGCGCGCTCGCTGAAATGGAAAATCTGCGAAAACGCACCGACCGCGAAATCGCCGAGTCGCGGCTCTATAGCCTCACATCGTTTGCGCGCGACCTGCTCGTGGTGGCCGACAATATGCGCCGCGCGCTCGACGCAGTGGCGCCTGAGCTGCGGTCGAGCGCAGAGGGCGGGGTGAAAGCGCTCATCGAGGGGGTCGAGCTGACCGAACGGGAATTGTTGAAGGCGCTGGAGAAGAACGGGGTCCGGCAGTTCACGCCGCAAGGCGAAAAATTCGATCCGAACGTTCACCAGGCGATGTTCGAAATTCCTGACGCGACGGTGCCCGCGGGCAGCGTCGTGCAGGTGGTGCAGCCGGGCTACATGCTCGGCGACCGCGTGCTGCGTCCGGCCCTGGTCGGCGTGTCGAAGGGCGGACCAAAAATGGCTCCCGCGCCGCCTGGTAACGACAATAAGACGCCGAAGGAGCCGGCGGCGAATAGCTGACCGCGATCAGTTCGTGGCGACGCTGTCGCGCACGCTGCGCAGCCGCCCGAGCATCTCGGGCCAAGCGTCCAAGCGCGCAATCCCGATCATCCGCAAGAATCCGCCCGAGCCGAACCGCAGCCACTGCACGACCATCACATCGGCACCGGTCCCGCCGTCCTTGGCCTTTGCCAGGGTCTGGTAGCCCGGCTGGCTAGCGATGCGCAGCGGTCCAGCGTCCTGCACGTGCACATCTTTGATTCCGGCAATTTGGCCGAAAGTCACGCGCGCGAAATTATCCCGATCGCCGACGTCCTCGGGCCCGCCGGGCAATGCTGCGATAAACATGCGCCCCTTTGCGGTCGCATTGGGATCATCGGCAACCTGATCGGCCGGCACGTCGACCAGCACGATGGCGCGGCCAGGCACGACATCTTCAACATGGAAGCCGGCCAACTGTCCGATCTTAAACGGGATCAAGCTCAGCTGCTCGGCTTCAGGCACACGCGCGCGCACTGTAAGCGTCGCGAAAGTCGCGCGCACCGTTTGCTCTGAGTAAGTTGTATCTTGTTCCGGCACTTGAAAGTTGACCAGGGCGGTCAGATCGCCTGCAGCTGTGATCAGCAGCCATTTACGAAAATGTTCTTTGTCGATTGCCTCTCTGCCGTTTAGCACGAAGCCTTTGCCGGCCGGTAGCTCGATAGGCTCGCGCCGATCAACCTCGATGCCTTGCTTCTTCATGGCCTCTGGGACCATCGACTTGGCCAATTGATCGTACGCTGCCGCCGGGAGCGCCGTGAGCAGAATCGTGGCGTTAGTGGCGGGGTCTTGGAAGCCTGGGAACGTGCGGCTCACCAGCATGCCTGGCGGCGGCACCAGCCCGAGCCGCGAGCCGGCCGGGAAAATCGCATCGGCCGCGAACGCCTCCGGCACGGTCGCTATCATCAAGAGCACCGCCAAAAAAGCAGAAAGGTAGCGGCACGCGGCGCTGTCCGCGACTGTGACGCAGCGTGATCGAGAAATGACTGTGAGGGCAAATTGCATCGGGTTATCGGTTTGATACTTGCGCTATCGTACTTGCGCTTTCGTACTTGCGCTTTGGTACTTGCGCTTTGATTCTCGCGCTTTGGTTCTCGGCGTTGAGGCGCAGAAGCTTCACGCCTACTGTCGCGGACAGGTTACGCGCCGCATCGTCAGATTGATCCGTCCGCCCTCGGTGAGCAAGGTCGATGTCTGCGCATAGATGCGGTCGACGCCGTGAAAGGCCAGGCGCGCATCGCCAGCAAGCACGAGCACATCGCCGGAATTGAGGCGGAACGAGCGGGTCGAATCGCCTCGCTTGCCGTCGCCGACGCGGAACAAACAAGAATCGCCCAGCGACAGCGATACGACCGGTGCCGAAAAATCGGCTTCGTCGCGATCTTGATGCAAGCCCATTTTCGCCGTTGGACCGTAGTAATTGATCAAGCACGCTTCCGGCGGGTCCGGATATTGCGCGACATCGTCCCACAACCGCAGCAGCAGGTCCGGAATCGCGGGCCACGTCTGCCCGCTCTGCGGATGGGTGCTCTCATAGCGATAACCGCGCTCGTCCGAAATCCAGCCGAGCGGACCGCAATTTGACATGCCAACGGACATCGGCCGGCCAGACTTTGGCATGCGCGGCTTATAGAGCGGCGCGTCCGCAAGCACGCTGCGGATCGCCGCAAGTGCGGTGAGCTGTGCATTGCGGCTGAAATATTCCGGATAAAGCCGCAGTCCCGAGCCGCCGATTAGCAAGTTCATGTGTGGCCCTTCGGTGTGCGCCCCATCATGTGCTCCCCTTCATGGGATCTTTACGGCTTGTGAACACCGTCTTGGTCTAAGGTCACGACTATCAAGGCGCTCGCGGTGAAGCACGCCACAGGCAAAAATCTATGCCCGGTTCATCCCCGCCGCAGCTAGTGCACTATCCCGGCTCGTCGGTCGCGGGAAACGCTGGTCGGCACGGACAATCCTGCCTTGCAGCGCGATGATGCCCTCCTATATGAGCCAAGGGAAATCGCCTCGCGCAGCCCGTTTCGGACCGCCGGGGCGATGTGTGAATAAGGGGGTCGGACTTAAGGGCGCCTCTGATGGGCCAGCCCGACCTGCCGCAAAGGAGAGGATTTAGGACCATGGCTAAGGTCATCGGTATCGATCTCGGGACGACCAATTCCTGCGTCGCCCGTAATGGAAGGCAAGACGCCGAAGGTCATCGAGAACGCTGAAGGGATGCGCACGACGCCGTCCATCGTCGCTTTTACGGACGAGGGCGAGCGTCTGGTCGGCCAGCCGGCGAAACGCCAGGCGGTCACCAATCCCGAACGCACGATTTTCGCGGTGAAGCGTCTGATCGGCCGTCGTTACGACGACCCGATGGTGGAAAAGGACAAGAAGCTCGTTCCATACAAAATTTCGCGCGCCTCGAACGGCGACGCTTGGGTGGAGATTGAAGGCAAAACCTATTCGCCCTCGCAGATTTCCGCTTTCGTGCTGCAGAAAATGAAGGAAACGGCCGAAGCCTATCTCGGCACTAAGGTCGAGCAGGCGGTCATCACCGTTCCCGCTTATTTCAACGACGCCCAGCGCCAGGCCACCAAGGACGCCGGCAAGATCGCCGGCCTCGAAGTGTTGCGCATCATCAACGAGCCGACGGCAGCCGCGCTCGCCTACGGTCTCGACAAGAGCAAGACCGGCACCATCGCGGTCTATGACCTCGGCGGCGGCACGTTCGATATTTCGATTCTCGAAATTGGCGACGGCGTATTCGAAGTGAAGTCGACCAACGGCGATACCTTCCTCGGCGGCGAGGACTTCGACATGCGTTTGGTCAATTATCTCGCCGACGAATTCCAGAAGGAGCAGGGCATCGATCTGCGCCGCGACAAGCTCGCGCTGCAGCGCCTCAAGGAGGCTGCCGAGAAGGCGAAGATCGAGCTGTCTTCAACGACCCAGACCGAAATCAATCTGCCGTTCATCACGGCCGATGCGACCGGGCCGAAGCATCTGACGATGAAATTGACCCGCGCTAAATTCGAGGCGCTGGTCGACGATCTCATTCAGAAGACCATCGAGCCTTGCAAGCTGGCGCTTAAGGATGCCGGCCTGTCGGCGGCGGAGATCAACGAAGTCGTCCTGGTCGGCGGCATGACGCGCATGCCGAAGGTACAGGAGATCGTCAAGCAGTTGTTCGGCAAGGAGCCGCATAAGGGCGTCAACCCCGACGAAGTCGTGGCGGTGGGCGCGGCGATCCAGGCCGGCGTGCTGCAAGGCGACGTCAAGGACGTATTGCTGCTCGACGTGACGCCGCTGTCGCTCGGCATTGAAACGCTTGGCGGCGTGTTCACGCGGCTCATCGATCGCAACACCACCATCCCGACCAAGAAGAGCCAGGTGTTCTCCACGGCGGAAGATGGTCAGACCGCGGTAACGATCCGCGTCTTCCAAGGCGAGCGCGAAATGGCGGCCGACAACAAAATGCTCGGCCAGTTCGACTTGATCGGCATTCCGCCGGCGCCGCGCGGCGTGCCGCAGATCGAGGTCACTTTCGACATCGACGCCAACGGCATCGTCAATGTCTCGGCCAAGGACAAAGGCACCGGCAAGGAGCAGCAGATTCGTATCCAAGCGTCTGGTGGCCTGTCCGAAGCCGACATCCAGAAGATGGTCAAGGATGCCGAAGCGCATGCCGAAGAAGACAAGAAGCGCAAGGCGCAGGTCGAGGCCAAGAACCATGCCGAGGCGCTGGTCCACTCGACCGAGAAGGCACTGGCCGAGTATGGTTCGAAAGTCGGCGATGCCGATCGCCGCCTGATCGAGAACGCCATGGCCGACCTCAAGGAGGCCTTGAAGGGTAGCGACGCCGACGCGATCACGGCCAAGGCCAATGCGTTGGCGCAGGCTTCGATGAAGCTCGGCGAGGCGATGTACAAGCAGTCCGCGGAGCAGCAGGCTGGCGGCGCCAGCGGCGCCAGTGCCGATGGCGATGGCAAGAAAGAAGAGGACGTCGTCGATGCCGAGTTCACCGAAGTCGACGACGACAAAAAGAACAAAAAGTCTGCTTAAAGGCGGCGAGGGCGTCAGATGCCATCGCGATTGACAGAATGGCACCCCCGGACACCAAACGGGGGTGCTCGTTCGTCGATAGCCGGATATCGGCCGGGTGAGGACTGATGGATGGCCAAGCGGTGCTATTACCAGGCCTTGGAGGTTGACCGCACTGCCAGCGACGGCGACATCAAAGCCGCATTTCGCAAGCAGGCGATGCAGTGCCATCCGGATCGCCATCCCGGCGACAGGACGGCCGAGCATCGTTTCAAGGAGATCAACGAGGCCTATGAGGTCCTAAAGGATCCGGACAAGCGCGCTGCTTATGACCGTTTTGGTCATGCCGCATTTGAGCACGGCATGGGCAATGGGCCGGCCGGATTCGGCGCCGATTTCGGCACGACGTTTTCCGATCTGTTTGAAGGCATTTTCGGCATGTCTGCCGGGCGCGGGCGCAGCAGCGGCCGCGAGCGTGGCGCCGATTTGCGTTACAACATGGAGATCACGCTGCAGGAGGCATTCACTGGCAAGAATGCGCAAATCCGCATTCCAACCCCGGTGACCTGCGAGGCCTGCTCCGGCTCCGGCGCCAAGGCCGGCACAAAGCCGAAGACCTGTCCGATGTGCGGCGGTCACGGCCGGGTGCGACACGCCCAGGGCTTCTTCACGCTGGAGCGTACCTGCCCGAATTGCCATGGCCGCGGACAGTCGATCGACACGCCATGCGCTTCATGCGGCGGCTCCGGCCGGGTCACGCGCGAGCGCACGCTGGCGGTGAATATTCCAGCCGGCGTCGAGGACGGAACGCGCATCCGGCTCGCCGGCGAGGGCGAAGCCGGCGTGCGCGGCGGTCCGCCCGGCGATCTCTATATCTTTCTTTCGATCGGCGGCCATCCATTCTTCCAGCGCGATGGCGCCGATCTGCACTGCCGCGTCCCGGTTTCCATGGTGACGGCGACAATAGGCGGTGAATTCGAAGTGCCGACCATCGACGGCGGCAAGACCAAAGTGAAGGTGCCCGAGGGCACGCAATCCGGCAGACGCTTCCGCTTAGGCGGCAAGGGCATGCCGGTACTGCGGTCGCGCCAGAGCGGCGACATGTACGTCCAGGTCGTTGTCGAAACCCCGCAGCAGCTCACCAAGAAGCAGCGGGAATTGTTAGCGGAATTCGAACGCCTATCATCCAGCGAAACGCAGCCGGAGTCCTCCGGATTCCTCGGCAAGGTCAAAGAGTTCCTTGACGGACTCGGCGGCCGCGCCGGCGCTGCTTGAGTAACCGTATGGTTTTTACGGTTCGAATGGCTTAAATAACTGGAATATTTTTGTCGCGTGGATGCCATGACATTGCCGGCCCTGCAATCATTTGAACGAAGAATTGGGCGGCAGCTTCGCCTCCTGGAATTCAAGAAAACTCTTATCGAGCGCAAGATCGAACGCCAGATTCGGCTGTTCGAGCAAAAGCGCGACGGCATCGGCCGCAAGATCGAACAGCAGATAAAACGCTTCGAACTCAAACGCGGAATTCGACTCGACGACGAAGTGCGTTTCATTCGTTCGTGGTTCGAGCGGCCGTTATCGACCGGCGCGGTGACGCCGTCAGGAAAAATACTGGCGCGCGCCATGGCCCGCTACGTCGATCCGCAATCGGCCGGCCCTGTCGTGGAATTGGGTCCCGGAACCGGTCCGGTGACCGAGGCGCTGGTCGAGGCCGGCGTCGATCCTGCGCGGCTAGTCCTGGTGGAATCGAATCCCGCGTTCTGCCGAATTCTGCGCGCGCGTTATCCGGAAGCCACCTTGGTGCAGGGCGATGCCTACAGCATGCGCCGGCTGCTCGACGCCTTGCTCTTGCAACCCGCCGCCGCATTCGTCTCCGGCTTGCCGCTGATCACCAAGCCAATCACGCTGCGCTTACGGCTCATCCGCGACGCCTTCGATCTTATGGTGCCAGGCGCACCGTTCGTGCAATTCACCTATTCGGTCGCCGCGCCGTTGCCGAAACGGCTTGGCGGGTTTTCCGTGGAAGCCTCCGAGCGCATCTGGATGAACATTCCGCCGGCGCGAGTGTGGGTTTATCGGAAAACCGATCTCAGGTAACGAAAGTCAGAAAGCCAATCTCCGCAGTCTGACATCATCCGATTATCTGAGACTCGCGCTTCATGCCCGCTCCACGGATTCTCGTCATTCCCGGTTCGCTGCGCAGCGGCTCGCACAATGCGCGGCTGGCCGCACTCGCCGCCAAAGAGCTGGCGCTGCTTGACGCCGACGTCACGCGAATTTCGCTCGAGGACTACGAATTGCCGCTGTTCGATGCCGATCTGGCGGGCGGCGCCGCGCTGCCCGCGACGGCGGTCAAGCTCAAGCAGGCGCTGACGGCGCATCGCGGCATCTTCATCACCAGCCCGGAATATAGCGCCTCGGTGACGCCACTTTTAAAGAACGCCATCGACTGGGTGTCGCGCGTGCGCGAACGCGGCGAGCCGACCTATGCCGCTTTCAAGGGCCGCGTGTTTGCGCTTGGCTCGGCAACGAGCGGCGGTGGGGGCGGCATTCGTTCATTGATGGCGCTGCGGCAAATCCTCGAGCTCGGCTGCGGCGCTTTGGTGATCCCGGAACAGGTCAGCGTGCCCCGCGCCGAACTCGCATTCGATGATATGGATAATTTGAAAGATGAAGCGCTTGCCGCGGCACTAAAAACATCGCTGCGGCGGCTGATCGAATTAGCCGGGATGATGAGTTAAGGCTTAAGCATGCCGAAGGAGTCGAGATGGAGCCGCGCGAGCGCCTGATTGTCGCGCTGGATGTGCCGTCGATCGACGCGGCGCAAGCCTTGGTCGCGCGCCTGGGCGATGCCGTATCGTTCTACAAGATCGGCTATCAGCTGGCCTTTGCCGGCGGGCTCGATTATGCGCCAAAGCTCGCGCAGTCGGGCAAGCGCGTTTTCCTCGATCTGAAACTCCATGACATCGGCAATACGGTCGCGGCGGGCGTCAAAAGCGTCGCGCGGCTCGGCGCAACCTACCTCACCGTGCATGCCTATCCGCAGGTGATGGAGGCGGCAGTGAACGCGCGCGAAGGCGGTTTGCGTATTCTCGCCGTCACCGTGCTCACCTCGCTCAATGACACAGATCTGGAAAACGCCGGCTATGCGACGACGGTGCGCGACCTCGCCGCCCGCCGCGCCGCGCAGGCGCGCGACATCGGCGTCGATGGGCTTGTCTGTTCGCCCGAAGAAGCCGCCAATCTGCGCCGCATTGTCGGCGATGGATTAAGATTAGTGACGCCGGGTATCCGGCCGGCGGGCGCCAACGCCGGCGATCAAAAGCGGGTTGCCACCGCCGCCGCGGCGATCACCGCCGGCGCGGATTATCTCGTAGTCGGTCGTCCGATCATTGCGGCAGCCGATCCAAAAGCCGCGGCCGAAGCGATCGTGGCAGAGATTGCCGGCGCGGTCGTACAAAAATAAAATCGCGAAGGGGACGCAGAGGCGATGCCCAAAGGCTATTGGATCCCGCAAATCGATATCAGCAACCCGGAAGGCTACAAGGCCTACATGGCGGCAACGCCGCCGGCGCACGAAAAATATCGCGGCGTCGCTTTAGTGCGCGGCGGCCAAATGCAAGTGGTCGAAGGCCGCGCCCGCGGCCGCTGTGTGCTGCGCGAGTTTCCGGACTATGCGACGGCGCTTACTTGCTATCGCTCTGCCGAATATCAGCGCGCGCGGCCGCTGCGGTTGGCGCATTCGGAGTGCGATTTCGTCGTCGTTGAAGGTTATGACGGCCCGCAGCCGGCATCACCCGCGCCGCCGCCACCCGCCAGAAAAAAAGGCTACTGGATCGGCCAGATCGATGTAAGGGACGCGGAAGGTTACAAGCCTTATATGATCGCCAATCAGGCCCCGTTCGGCGAATTTGGCGCGCACTACTTGGTGCGCGGCGGCCGTCAGGAAGTCATGGAAGGCAAAGGACGGAGCCGGATCGTGGTGCTGGAATTTCCAAGCTACGAGGCGGCGCTCGCTTGCTATCATTCGCCTAACTATCGCGTTGCGAAGCAAATTCGTGAAGGTAAAGCCGAGGCCGATATCGTCGTTATCGAGGGTTATGACGGGCCGCAATTTTGAACCCGGCCCACGGTTAACCGTCCTGACGTCCGCGCCGTAAATGCTTGCTATGTTGCTGGCCCTGTTACGCCCGGCTATATCCCGGCTCGATTGGAGCAGCTTTCATGTCCGCATCGATGTCCGCGGCAAATTCCGATCTGCGGGTGGTAGTCGCCGGCGCCGGCGGGCGCATGGGGCGGACCCTCATTCATGCCGTCGCGGCGACGAAGGGCGTCACGCTTGCCGGAGCGGTCGATGCTCCGGATTCGGCCGTGATCGGCCGCGACGCTGGCGAATTGGTGGGACTCGGCCGTAACGGCATCGCCGTTGCCGGCGATGTCGCGCCGCTGTTGCAGGCCGCTGACGCCCTGATCGAGTTCACCATACCCGCGGCGACGCTGGCCTTTGCGGAGATAGCGGCAAAAACTGGGCTCGTGCACATCATCGGCACCACCGGGCATTCCGCCGAAGAAGAGGCCGTAATCGCCAAGGCGGCCAACCGCGCGACCATCGTCAAATCCGGCAATATGAGTCTCGGCGTCAATCTGCTTGCGGCGCTGGTAAAGCGCGTGGCTAAGACACTCAACGACGATTACGACGTCGAGATCGTCGAAATGCATCACAACAAGAAGATCGATGCGCCATCGGGCACGGCGCTGATGCTTGGCCGCGCCGCTGCCGAGGGCCGCGGCATCGATCTTACGCAGCATTCAGTGCGCGGCCGCGACGGCATGACTGGCGCGCGCTGCGCCGGCGATATCGGCTTTGCTTCGTTGCGCGGCGGCACGGTGGTCGGCGAGCATTCAGTGATCTTTGCCGGTCCGGCGGAGCGCGTCGAACTCACGCATCGGGCCGAAGATCGGATGATTTTCGCCCGCGGCGCCCTGCATGCTGCGTTATGGGCGCGCGGCAAGAAGCCGGGACTTTATTCGATGGCCGACGTTCTCGGTTTGCGCGACATTTGACGACCGCGCGGCTGGGGATGCCAAACGGAGCTTAAAGGATGGGTGAGCGAATTCTCGTGCTCGTGCGCCACGGCGAGAGCGAGTGGAACCTGAAAAACCTGTTCACCGGCTGGCGCGATATCGATCTCACCGAAAACGGCATCGAAGAGGCACGCGCCGCCGGCCGCAAGCTCATGGCGCAAGGCATCCGTTTCGATGTCGGCTTTACTTCGGCGCTTATTCGCGCGCAGCGTTCGCTCGATCTGTCGCTTGAGGAGATGGGGCAGGTCGGCATCCCGGTGTTCAAGGACCAGGCGCTGAACGAGCGCGACTATGGCGATCTGTCCGGCTTGAACAAAGACGATGCGCGCAAGAAGTGGGGCGCCGAGCAGGTGCTGCTGTGGCGGCGGTCCTATGACGTCGCGCCG
>Ga0193749_1000029_pt1 | contig 16114 bp, 9 predicted proteins | sample L1s2metaG_FD_145081 | JGI IMG/M metagenome (GOLD analysis project Ga0193749, IMG submission 145081) | Soil microbial communities from a riparian zone of the East river system, Colorado, United States - L1s2 | ecosystem: Environmental > Terrestrial > Soil > Riparian zone | place: USA: East River...
GCCTGAACCGCGCGCTGCTCCAGGCCTTCTCGACTTTTTATTACACGAGGGCTGTCGAACTGGTCCCCGGCCTGCAACAGTTCGCTAATGCAGCCGGAAGGGAGCCGGGCACCTTGCGCGGCTCGCAATGGAGCCCATCGATTTTTCTGGGCAATCGTGAAAAGGGATTGTTTGGTGGTCTCTCGCTCTTCTTCGACTTTCAAAAGCATCCGTTTGCCGGCAGCAATCGAGCACTCATTAGCTCGACCGCGACCATCGGCTATACCTGGAACTGCTGCTCGGTTACGGCGCAGCAATCCACCTTTAATGTGGGTTTGCGAAACGAAAATCGTTTTGTCTTCGCCTTCCGTTTGAATGGCATCGGAACTTTTGGAACCGAGAAGATTGGGCAACGCTTCTAGATCTCAGCGGCTGCCAATTCGCGGAAGTCTGAGAAAGCCGCATTGATAGAGCCCAGTCGTGGCTTACGGGCGATCCCCATGTTGATAGGAATTGACGGTATTCCGCTCAGGGACATTAAAACAGGTGTGGGGCATTATACGTTTGAGCTGGCCAGGAGTCTGGCCCTCGCCACACCCAAAGATCAACTGGAAATTGTTTCTCCGTTTTCTTTTTTGCCTTTAGACCAGAGCGAGAACGTCCGGGATGTTTTGCCACCCAATCTGCGGACGACCCAGGTCAAGGTCAATCTGTTGGAGCGAAACTGGTGGACGGTAGGACTGCCCCGCTATATCAAACGCAGATCGATTGATCTCTTCCACGGCACAAATTTTGACATCCCACTCTGGAAGGTCTGTCCGACAGTTCTCACTGTCCATGATCTTTCGGCGTTCGCCTACCCCGAGACGCATGAAGCCAGAAGCGTTCGGCGCGCTCGTCGTCGTCTTCCTCTGATGGCCCGCACCGCCACGCTAATCGTTACGCATTCCGAGAGTGTGCGGCGTGAGGTCGCAGAGTATCTGGCGGTGTCGTTCGAAAAGGTAATTGCCATACCTGCCGCGGCACGCTCGATTTTCAGGCCATTGCCGCCAGGCCAGACTGCTGAAGCAAGAAAACGGCTTGGCGTGGAGGATGAGTTTCTGCTGTATGCAGGAACGATTGAGCCACGGAAAAACCTTATTGTCCTCTTGAACGCCTACCGGGAAATACTAATCGCTACCGAACTGCACCCGCAATTGGTGATTGCGGGAAGGAAGGGGTGGCTGACTGACGAGTTTTTCGGCCGCCTGCAAGAGTTGGGAATTCAGGATCGCGTTCACTTTACCGGTTACCTTTCGGATGACGATCTTTGCGCTCTCTATTCCTCGTGCCGCATCTTTATCTATCCTTCGATATATGAAGGCTTCGGTCTGCCGCCACTGGAGGCTATGGCCTGCGGAGCGCCTGTAATTGCCAGTGCGACCCCCAGCATTTTGGAAGTGCTGGGAAATGCCGCGTGCCTGGTCGCGCCAAAAGCCGTCAATGCGTTAGCAAACGCCATTATCACGCTGCTCACGGAGGAAAACGAGCGGCGGCGTCTAACGGTTGCCGGGCTGAAACGTGCTCAGCAATTCTCCTGGAATCGCACGGCGCAGTTAATGCTCGGGGTCTACCATGAAGCCTGTGAAAGGTATCGCCGTGAAGGGAACTAGACAATCTGCCTTTCTTTGGCGTTTGAGAGCATCCTCGGCGAGCAATCCATCATCCAACACGGCGCCTCGAAATCGATAATTCTCCGCGGCTAGACATTGACAAAATTGGCGAGGGAACGGTATGTTTTACGGCAAGCGTAGGAAACGCTGTGACTGTCCCGAGACCTTACCGGAACTCAGGCTAACTAACAAGATACGGAGTTGAATATGATGAAGAAGTTCGTGGCCACTATTTTCATGATAGGCCTCATTGCTGTTGGCGCTTTGGGCCAGGCACCCACGCTAAAGATTGTCACCGAAACGCCCGGTCTACCCTCGGACCTCTTTTACGGTAGCGTTAAGGTAAAGCCCGTGCGACTTCGTCCCGGAACCAACGTCGTGATCACGATTGCGGACTACGACTTCTTTATTCAACAGCAGTACATAGATTTTCTAAGGCGTTTCCCGGATCCGGGTCCGGATGGCGTTTTCGGGACCGCGGACGACTCGCTGAAGTACTATCTGGACCTCATAAACACTTACTTGAATGCTTCGCCATGCACGCCCAGCAATACCGAATGCGTCAAGGTCATACGTGGTATCGAGTCAACCAATTTCTTTCGCTCACCGGAATTTCAGCGAAAAGGCAACTACGTGATGTTCCTATATATGGTGTCTATTGGCCAAAGACCAGTCACCCCGGCAGAGCTTGCGACCAAGAACGACCCGAACCTGAACGACCGCCCTCACTACAGCGAGTTCATGACGGATTTGCAGAGCATCTCAACTCCGAACGATGATCCGGCACTCACTGAAACCAAAAAAGCAGCGCTGGCCGACGCGTGGATGCTGAGGGCCCAGATTCAAGCGCTGTATCCTGCCGCCCCAACTATGACAAATGCTCAGTTCGTGCAAAAACTGCTGGATACGGCCGGCGTTACAAATTCGAATCAGAGTCAGTTGGTTACTGATTTGAATAGCGCTGCCAAGACGCGCGCCCAGGTATTGCGGATCATCGCAGAGAGTCCGGAAGTGAACACAAAGTTCTACAAGCAAGCCTTTGTGACGATGGAATACCTCGGCTATCTGCGTCGCGACCCGGAAGACTGTCACAACCCGGCAAACTGGACGAATAACGATGTCAACCAGTGCGGTTACATCTTTCATAACAATCGCTTCAACCTGGGTTTCGATCCTTCCGACGTAGAGAATGTCATCGTTCGTGGTTTCATAGAATCGCCTGAGTACATAGGTAGGTTTTAAGTTAGCACTAACGCGAGAAGTGATTGGAAATGAGGCTGGTCATCCACAGATGGTCGGCCTCAAGTTTTTTGAGCCTGCAACTATCTTACGTTCGGTCCGGGTGCTTCCCGCTCTGGCTGGAACCAGCCTATGCCTTTTCTCCTGAGGCAAAGAGAAAATCAAAGCGCTTGGCAATATAGGCCCGTTGACGCGCCATGCTTAACTTCCACGCGCTGGCATCAACGACAAAGTGCGACATTGTAGCTCCTAAGACAGCGCCAAAAAGAAAGTCAGCCACCCACGCATAAAAGCGACTGCTCTTGATCACTTCCATTTGCCTTAAATCTCCCACGCGCCAGAACAAGAATCCCACGACGAAGACGAAAATCGCCAAGGTCAGAAGGTTTCTATACTGGACCATGCGCGGCTGATGGCCGTCGTTTGTATTCGCTGAAACAATGGTCATGAAGATGATGTACTGGAACCCGTGCGCCATGGCATAGCTGAGAAACGCAATGTTCATGTTAGTCGAGACGAACACAGGATAGAAGAAGAACACCGAGGTAAAGAAGAAGAGCGTTTTGAAAACGGTCGTGTCCCGGTAGAATTTCAGGTAAACCGCCAGACTGAAAATGAGCAGTGCCGCGAAGGCAACAGACCCGAATTGGTAGAGACGATCAAAAGTACCGTGCAAATAATCAGGAGCCACTGCCATTCCGAGTATCTTAAAAGTTCCCAGAATCCCCAGAAGGGTGCCGCAATCGATCGCCAGCTTTTCAGCCCGGTGCGGTGCGGCGCCCGTTTGCGCGATCGAGGCGAAGGCATAGACGCCGATGTTTTGGCGCCCATAGTGGAACGCCTGCCAGGCCCAATACGTCAACAGCAGGAAGGCCTGACCGACAAAGCTCAGCAAGGCGAACAGGAGTCCGGTTACGAGCGTCAGAAGTAGCGGAACATAAATATACCTGAGCCGATGGTCCCTTATAATTCCAAAGAATTGTCTGTCGGTGTAAAAGAACAAGGTGGCCGGAACATGCGCTGTCCCGAGGAACAGAAAGATCATCTTGACGCCTGCCAATCCACCGATTGCCCCTTCGGGCGGAGCCACAAGGATGAAAAAGGCGATGGGCAACCAGGTGCCTAGTAGTAGCGACAACAAGAAGTAACGCCGGGAGAGCAAGCCGGCCGCCGGCTTGATTCTCTGTGTTGCCGGCCTGACGATTTCCTGCGCCAACGACAATTGCTTTCTATGCCCCTATCGTTTCCGTTTGCAATTCTGCGGCGTGCACTCCGAGGCGTTTTACCATCGTGGTCGCGTTGAGATTAGCGACACCTTCCATGCTGACAGTGCTCATCACCTGAAAGAACAGCGCCCCATCAAGCCAGTCGAAGCTAATGCCATCAGCGCTATGTAAGGCAACAGTCGCTGAATAAGAATCAGGCGCCAGCCAGCAGTTAAACGCAAAGGTCACTTCGACGACCTCACCTCTTCGCACCGGGCCTAGGCTCATCTGCTGCAAGTCGGTGTTAGTGCCGTAGAGATGGATGCCGTGACGATTGCGCAGGAAAAACCCAAACACGGGGTCTTCAATTTCAGCGTGGAAGACCGCGCGCACGCGCACCAGCACTGCTTCGCCCGACTCTACAAACTCTATGGGTTTGTGTGCGGCGTTGAGCAGCTCAACCCGCAAAATCTCGGCGCTGCGATCGCCGTGACGGTAAGCGTAGGCGGGCGTGGGGGCGCCGGCATCCTCGGGGGAAATGCCGGCGGCGTCTTCCGTGGCCGGTTGCTCTGCTTCATATGCGTCCTCGCGCGCCATGATCAATTTCTGATAACGGTTGAGCACATCAGTCGGTTTACCAATCACTTCCATGCGTCCGGCGTGAAGTAAAACAGCGCGTGAGCAGAGGGCGCGGATCGCGCTGGGATCGTGCGACACAAACAGAATGGTCATCCCGCTCTCCTGCATTTCCCGGATGCGGCGCATACAGCGATGTTGAAAGACGGCGTCCCCGACGGCCAGGGCCTCATCAACAATCAGGATATGGGGCATGGCGCTGATCGCCGTGGCAAAAGCCAGACGGACATACATGCCACTCGAGTAAGTCTTTACGGGTTGATAAATAAAATCGCCGATCTCTGCGAAGCGTTCGATTTCGGGCAGCATAGCCTCAGTTTGAGACCGCGAAAACCCCATCAGCGAGGAGCTCATAAAGACGTTTTCAACGCCGGTAAATTCCGGGTTGAAGCCGGCGCCGAGTTCCAGCAAAGCGGCGATACGGCCGGTGTGCCGGACGCTGCCATGGGTGGGCTCGAGGGTGCCGGCGACAATCTGCAGCAGCGTTGATTTGCCACAACCGTTAGGGCCAATAATGCCGAAGGTAGTGCCTTGCTCGACCTCAAAACTAATCTCACGAAGCGCCCAGAATTCGCGATGCGTCTTCCAGCGACCACGCGACATCATTTCCTTTAAGCGATCAGCAGGTTGCCGGTAGATCCGGTATTGTTTGGAGACGCCTTCGACGCAGATTGCGACAGCCATGCTGCCTATAATAAGGAAGGGCGCGTTCGAATGTCGAACCTGATTTCAGGTCAGCACGCGCGACTTTCGTCTGTCTGAGGCCCCATATTGCGGCTTTGATCCCCGGCTTTGAAACTTGTCTTGCAGGGACGTGGTCCTCCGGATCGCCGCAAGGTTTACAAACGATCACGCAGCGTGGTAAAAACGGTATCGGGCGATGGTCCTCGATCACGCTTGCCCCGCTAACAATTACCCGTCGAAAAATGCTGTTTCCGGTTACATCTTCATTAAGAGATATTGCATCAGATAGCAGTTTGATAGGTCGTTTACGCCCCTTGCTCCTCGACCAAAACCATTAAGGCATTCGTGTCATTTTAGTAGGAGAACATAGATGTTACACGTTCCCCTGTCCTTTTTAGGACTTTCAGCCCGGATAACTTCCAACCGGGGCGTCTCTCGATATGTGCGTGGCTTACTGGCGATTGGGATCGCCGCGCTGCTCCTAATCGCTCCCCTCGGTTTAGCTCGGGTTGGTTTCACGGCCAGCGCGCAAAAGATCTCAGGCTCAAAGACATCCACACTGAACCATTTCGTTCTTTATCAAAACACCGTCGGTGAGGTCGCTTGCCGCGCCGCGACGCTGTCCGAGGCAGGCGAGTTGGACAAGATCGATCCGTCAACTCAGCGATTGCAGCAGATTAATCACGTGCAATCGGATCGTTACGCGCACCGAACTTCGAGGGCGCATACGAGCTCGTTGTCGGGAACCAATCTAACGATTATTCTCCGCGCCACGGCGCAACTGGACAGCAATACGGCCGCGAAGAACGCCTTTATTAAGGCCGCGCAGAATTGGGAAACCATTATTCTGTCGCCGATTACGATCTATATTGATGTTGATTTTGGCACGACGAACTTTGGTACGCCCTGGCCAAGTGGTGTGCTTGGCTCGACCACCACGCAAAGCCAATCCTATCCGTATCAATCTGTCCGGGCCAACTTGATCGCCGAAGCCAACGGAGAGGGCAATGCGACGAAACAAGCGATTTTCAATTCGCTGCCGTTAACGACGGTCCCGACCGACCTGGGGAATTCGAGTACTACTGATGTCATAGACACGAACGCGCGAGCTATAGGTCTATTGCCTGCAGTCGCACAGTCAACCGACACTGCCGCCCAGATTGCCTTCAACTCGACCCGCGCATATGATTTTGATCCCAGTGATGGCATTACTGTCGGTCAAACAGATTTTGATGCCGTTGCTACGCACGAGATCGGTCATGCTCTGGGATTTGATTCAGACGCCGGACAGGGGTCGAGCCTGCCAGCAGTATGGGACCTATATCGTTTTCGCACCGGCACGACGTCGGGTACTTTTCCGACAGCCCAGCGCATCATGACGATTGGCGGTTCGCCTGATCCGCTGCAGTTTGATTTCATCCCCGGTAATCCTGAATTGGGTCTTTCGACGGGCGGACCCGCTCCAGGGCCAAACGACGGTGATGGTTGGCAGTCGAGCCACTGGAAACACGCTTCGAGTTGCGACACTGACATTGGAATCATGGATCCCGCTATTTCGTCCGGTTGTCGTAGAATGATCACCGGCAGTGATCAGCTCGCGCTCGCCTCATTCGGATTTAACCTGACTAATAACAATCCGCCGCCGGGGCCACCTGGGAACGATAACTTCGCTAATGCCCAAGTCATTAGCGGTTGTTCTGGGAGCGTTACCGGCACAAACATTGCGGCCACACAAGAAGCAGGGGAACCGCCCAACCCAGACAGCCCCGGGAGCACGAAGTCTGTTTGGTACCAATGGCAAGCGCCCAGCACGGGAAGCGTTACCGTAGACACTATTGGCAGCGATTTTGATACGGTCCTCGCTGTCTACACTGGAACCTTGGGCGGGCTGACTCTAGTCGCGAATAATGACGACAGGTCGCAAACTCCACACGAAATTACCAGTCTGGTAACCTTCCCCGCCACGCAAGGCACTATCTATCGCATTTCTGTAAATGGCTTTGAAAATAATGCAGGGTCGGGTGGAGACACGGGGAACATAAAGCTAAACTGGACGGAAGCCAATTGCAGCGTTACACAGCCACCACCGACAATACTGACCGAAGAGGGAGCGACGAGCAATGCAGCCGCATTCGATTCGGTGACGTTCGTCCGCGGGCCTTTTACGGTCCTGGGGCTGCACAACTTTAGTTCGGATCAGCACACGCGCGTCATCTTGTTTACTTCCAACCTGGGATTGACTGTACCCGATCCAGCCCAACTCACAGTGCAAGCTGGGGGGACCTTACTGACGGTCGAAAATGTCGGGACCTTAACGGGAGTGTCCGGACTGGATGCTTCTTACATCGTCGTAAGACTTCCTACCGGATTGGCAACCGGGAACCTGCCGTTGACCGTTACCCTCCACGGCGTGGCGAGCAACAATAACCCGACGCTTGGCATTACGCCGTAGGAGTGCGCGGTTTTAAGATTTTCCATTGAATTAGAAATGAAACGTTCGAAGGTCTTAATAATCGCGGTAGTTTGTCTGTTCGTGTTTTTCATGCTCGGAGGTTTCGGCTCGCGGGCCCGCAGCCGCAAACCTGGAAACCGCGCGGCCCGCTCGCCGTCCCCGCTGCCTCAGTCCCAAATTGACCCCGATAACAAAGTCGACGCGAGCCCTGCAACGCAATCTGATGGCGGCGAAGACGAAGACTCAGACCCTGACCTGGGAAAGTTTCACGGGAAAATCGACCGCGACACTTACCTGCGCCTGCGCGATGAGTTTGTCGCACTGAAGCGTGGCATCGAACCGGGCCGCCCGTTTGATCCGGGAGCGCGTGGTCGAGCCATTAAGCAAATGCAGGGTCAGGAATCCCAACTTAGCGGAAGAAATACATTCTTAGGCAGCCTCGCCAACTTTCTCGGACTCGAGCTCAATGCCGGTCCAACATGGACCGCGCTTGGCCCGGCTCCGCTGCCGAATGGCCAGGTTACAGGTGGAGGGGCGGTGCCAGTAAGCGGCCGGGTTTCGGCAATCGCTGTTAATCCCACCAATCCGAATATTGTCTATCTTGGGACGGCGCAGGGAGGTCTCTGGCGTACGACCGATGGCGGCGCAAATTGGGTACCTTTGATGGACACTGCGCAGTCATTGGCCATCGGTGCTGTTACTGTCGACCCGCTCAATCCTTCAACTGTTTTTGTCGGCACCGGCGAAGGCAATCGTTCCGGGGACAGTTTTTTCGGCGTTGGCCTATATCGAATCGATAATGCTGACAGCTTGTCTCCAGTGGTTAACGGCCCGTTCGAGACTAGAGTGGCTGGAACAGGTACCGGCGCAAGCACCGGGCACGCCTTCAACGGAACTTCAATTACTAGAATCGTTGTAGACCCGGCAAACGATAACCGAATCTTTGTGGGCAATACCTTCGGATTCGGAGGGGTCGGCGCGAACCAGTTGCCGAATCCACCATCGGCTTTCTTCGGTCTTTTTTTCTCTTCGAACGCGCTCGGTGCAACGCCGACGTTTTCGCGCGTAAACAATTTGCCCGGAGGCGGCGCAGCCGCTGTTACCGACTTAGTCTTAGAGCCAGGAAGCTCCGATAACCTAATCGTCGGAGTCGCCGATTTTGGCGGAATGAGTGTCAGCGGCATTTACCATTCAATCAACGCTTCGGTTGCTTCTTCTTCAACATCGCCAGATTTCACGCGGGTAGTGGATGATTCGGTAGACACAGCGCGGCCTAACATAAAGCTGGCAATCAACAAAGTCGGTGCGACGGTCAGTGTACTAGCTGCGACTGGCGAAATAGATGACGCCGCCGGCGCGGGTTGCGCTCTTAAAAGAGGGGTGCTTAGAAAATCACCGGATGGCGGGGCCACCTGGACGAAGCTCACGGCGGCAGACGGTTTTTGCAACTCGAACAGCGGTTCCCAGTGCAACTACGATATCGGCTTGGCCATCGACCCGAGCGATGCAAACAAGATCTTTCTTGGCGGAGCAGCGGACTCAGGCTGCAGTCACATTTTTACCAAGTCAACGGACGGAGGCACATCGTTCACGCCAAGTAGCACGGGCTTGCACGCTGACGTTCACGCAATCACCATTGCTCCGAGTACAAGTTCAACACTCTACCATGGCAACGATGGCGGCGTTTGGGTGTCGACCAATTCCGGTGCAACCTGGACGAGTCTGAACAACTCTTCGCTGAATACACTCCAGTTTGAAAGCGTCGCGGTACATCCGCTGGATCGCAATCTGATGATCGGCGGGACCCAGGATAACGGGACTGAATACCAGCAAGCCTTCGGCGGGAACTGGAGTGGTGCTGAAAGTGGCGACGGCGGGTACTCGTTGATTGATCAGAGCGCGACTGATACTACGAATGTGACGATGTATCACACCTTTTTCAATGTCAGTGGAACCGACGGCCAGATCGGCTTTGATCGAATAAACCAAACATCGTGTCTCCCCTGCAAAAATTCGTGGGAAGGTCGCGGAGCCGGTGCTTTCTCGACGGGTCCAGTGCCTCTTTGCGACGGTACGCTCTCAACCACGTCGTGTGATGGCACACCGTCCGCAGCGGCGAATGGAATCAACCTGAGCGACAACGTCTTGTTCTATGCGCCCATGGCGTTGGGACCGGGAACGCCGAACACGCTCTATTTCGGGACTGACAAGCTCTATAGATCGACAGACCGCGGCGACATGATGAATGTTGTTAGTCCGGCTCCTATCGTCGCGACGCCGTGCGATGGTAGCGGGCTGCCATGTCCCATCAGCACGATTGCGATCGCGGGAAGTGACGATAACTATCGCATCGTCGGTATGAAGAATGGCCAGGTGTGGGCGACCTCCACCGGCTCTTCTGCACTCGTCCAAATTACCAGCGGCTTATTTCCATCGAATCCTACTAATCCAGCCAACAATGCACCCGTAAACAAGTTCGTCGGCCGGGCCATCATCGATCCGAATAATAAAGATGTTGCTTACGTTACGTTTTCGTTCTTTGCTCCGGCGGGGCAGGGAGTTTGGAAGGTCACGAATCTCGGCGCGGCGGCAGGTTCTTCACCGGTACCGGCGAACTGGATCGCCGCAGGCAATGGCATTCCCAGCATTCCGATCAACGCGTTCGCTGTTGATCCGCAGAACTCCAACAACCTTTTTGCCGGAACTGACATTGGCGTCTATTTCTCAACCGACGGCGGCGTGAACTGGGCGCCATTCGGTAACGGCCTGCCGCGGGTGGCTGTTTTCGATATGGCGCTGCAGAACGCGAATCGGATTCTCCGCGTAGCTACTCATGGCCGCGGGATCTGGGAAGCTTCGATCGCTGCGGCTACTCCAACACCCACTCCGACTCCGACGCCCACACCGACGCCGACTCCGACACCTCCGCCGGCGCCAGTAGTGTTCCTGGAAGAGGGCACCGCAAACACAGCCCTGGCACTCGATTCGGTGACATTCGTTCGTGGTCCATTTACGGTTGTGGGACTTCATAACTTTAGTGCCGATCAGCACACGCGAGTAATCCTATTTACTTCCAGCCTGGGATTGAATCCGGTGGTAACAGTGAAGGCCGGAGGTGTGTCGCTGACGGTGGAAAATGTCGGCACGGTCTCGGGCGTGATAGGACTGGATGCTTCCTACATCGTCATGAGATTGCCCGACGGTTTACCTACTGGGGACCAGCCATTGGTTGTTACCTTGAACGGCGTGGCCAGCAGCAACTCACCGATAATCACCATTTCACCGTAGCGGCGCGTCTGCAAAGAAAGTAACAGCTCAATGAGCCCGCGGAGCGGGCTGGTAGAGAGCTTCCTCTAAAGTAAGAAATGTTTGTCAGAAAAAACAAGAACCTGTGAATCTGCTACTCACACACCATTACCCGGGATGGGTAGTGTCCTGCTCTGAACACTTCTAATCACAGTGAAACACTACGTTGGAATGTGGACGCTTAAGCCTGGCGCGGTTTTTAAGATAGAATTCACGGGCGCAAGAATCTTTGGCGAACGCGCGCGTCCATTGAACACTCCGATCGCCTGTCACTGGAAACTGCAAATTCGAAATGAGCGACTCTGAGATCAACGTTGACCGTTTGATGTATGAAATTCGCGAGACCGTGGCCGGGCAACGGCGAGGCACTGCTCAAAGTGGTTCTGAGTCGCTGAATGATTTGACCGCGAGCGGCCAATCGTGGCGGGACTCGAACGGCGCTGCCCCTGCGCTGACCTTGCAGGCCGGTTCTGATTTCCGTCCCAAAGACCAATATCACATTAATGATCTGCTGAAGTTTCACGGCGAGGAGTTTGTGCGCAACGCTTATCACGCCCTCCTAAAGCGCGAACCCGATCCGAGTGGGTTGAAGCAATACCTGGGCAGCCTGGAGCGCGGTCGTCTTAACAAGATCGATATTTTGGCCAGTCTGCGCCATTCGCCTGAGGGCGAGCGCGCCGGAGTGCAGATTTCGGGATTAACATGGCCCGCTGCCATCAGGCGCCTTGAACGCCTGCCGCTTATTGGGTACCTCCTCGAATCCTTGATTGCAGTGGCACGGTTACCGCGCCTGTTGCGAAATCTCAGACGATCAGAATTCTATTTCCTGGCGCGACAACAACAGATCATCGACCACAACAATCTGGTTCACAGACAGTTGGAGCAGACCCTGACGCAGATCTCAGAGCAAACTCACGCGGCAACGGAGAGGGCGGAGAACCAGCAAAAGGCAATCGAGTCAATGTTGCTCGAACAGCAAGGCATAGCTGATCGCCAGAGAGAATTGAAAGACGACACGGAGACCGGCTTATCTAAGATCCGAGATAACTTTGACCGGTCCATGGCCGACCTGACCAGGAAAGTAGAAGAACACACTCAACAATTGGCTCAGACGGTGGCCGAGCAACAACAACTGACTGAGCAAATGGCAGCGCGGACCCATCAAACTGATCAACAGAATCAGCAATTGCGTGCCCAACAGAAGGAATTGACTCAACAAACCCGCGGTCTTCATCTCAGACAGCAGGAAACGCGCACCGAGTTAGTAATGCAAGAGAGACGCCTCGCCGCTCTGCTTGAAGAAGCGAGCCGGCATCCGCCGGGCACACCTCAGCCCTACGAGGATTTGTTGGCGAACGAGGCGGCTCACTTGCTTGATCCTCTGTACGCTTCGTTCGAAGATCAGTTTCGCGGCGACCGCGAAGAGGTCAAGAATCGTCTGCGAGTCTATCTGCCGATCCTCAAAGATGCGATGGTCGCCGCGGATGTTCTGGACGTCGGCTGTGGCCGCGGCGAGTGGTTGGAATTGCTCAAGAAGGAAGAAGTGCAAGCCCGAGGTGTTGACCATAACCGGGTCTTCGTTGAGCAGTGCCGGGAGATGGGTTTGGATGTGGTCGAACAGGAAGCATTCGCTTATCTACGCAGTTTGCCTGAAAAGAGTCTCAATGTCGTAACCAGTTTTCATCTGGTAGAGCATTTGGGATTTGAGGAATTGATCAAGCTGTTGGATGAGATGATTCGTACCTTAAGGTCCGGCGGATTGCTCATTCTTGAAACACCCAACCCCGAGAACTTCATGGTAGGAAGTTATAGCTTTTATGCTGACCCAACGCATCGCAATCCGATTCCCAGCCCGACTCTCCAGTTCCTGCTCGAATCGCGCGGCCTTGATCGCGTCAAGGTGATGAAACTGCGACCGTGGGACGCCGCCAAAATCGAAGGCGACACTGAGATAATCAAACGCTTTAACGAATACTTTTACGGCGCGCCCGACTATGGGATTGTGGGCTGGAAGGTTTGACTAGCGCTCGCCGGTTTTCCTCTTCGCATGTTCGACAAGAAAATAATCATCGTTACTCCCTGGTTTGAACGTTTTGCCGGAGGCGCGGAACTGCTGGCCAAAGGAATGGCCCGCGAGTTTAATAAGCGCGGCCTCCAGACGATGGTATTTACGACCTGCTCTCTATCGCCTTACGACACCTGGTGGGAGGATCATTACCAGCCGGGGATCTATGACGTGACCGGAATAGAAACCAGAAGATTCGCAACCCTGAAAGGCCGGGCCCGCTATGACGCGGTCATTGGTAAGCAGCGGCGCGGTACGAATCTGACGACGCGGGACGAGCAGGACTTTTTCGACTATGGCATTAATAGTAGCGATCTGGTTAAAGCGTTGGGCGAGTATGTGGACGGCGACTATGAAATCATCGCCCTCCCGTACTTTCACGGTCTGACAAATTCGGTCGTCAACGAGTATCCGGGAAAGATCTCGCTGATTCCATGCTTCCATGACGAGCCGCAATTCTACTGGGGCACAACCGAAAAAATTCTGCGCAATTCGAAACTGATCTTCTTTAACTCGGCGCAAGAAAAGCAGATGACGATTAGGCAGTATGGCCAGAGCGTGGGCCGGCGACTCGTAGAAAGCATCGTCACTGGCGTTGGCGTCGAAGTGCCGATATCGGTTGACCAGCAAACGGTCCCAGTGCCGCTGCCTGAGAATTATTTTGTCTATGCTGGTCGCAAGGAAGCCGGGAAGAATGTTCCGCTGCTTTGCCAATGGTTCACGAGCTACGCCGAAAAATTTCGTCGGTATACAAAGCTTGTTTTCATCGGGGGAGGGGACAATGCTCTGATTCCGGCGAGCGATCAATTCATTGACCTCGGTTTTGTCTCAGAAGCAATGAAGCAGCAGGTCATCAGGCATTCGCAAGGGGTCATTAATCTTTCCGAAAACGAAAGTTTTTCCATTGTAATCATGGAGGGCTGGCTGCTTGGAGTTCCCGTTGTAGTTTCGGCTAGATGCGCCGTGACGACAGATCACGTCAGAAGATGCAACGGAGGCTTGTACGTCGCAAGTAGCGACGAATTTGCCCATGCTTTAGAGTATCTCGCAGAGCACGAGCAAGCCCGCAACCTTCTGGCCACCAGCGGGCAGCAATATGTGACGCGAGAGTTTTCTTTCGATGCGGTGCTGGCCAGGTACTTACAAGAGTTTCGCCGGCTTCGAAGATCTAAAGAGACTTGTTCGACGGCGTGCTGACATAACTCGCTGTAATTGGTCTCAATGCCGGCGCCCACCGTGCTTAAATTCCCGGAATGAAAATATTAATCGACGGCCAGACGCTGCTTACTCCCGAGATCAACCGTGGAATAGGTATCTATTTCAAAAATTGCGTCGAGAATATCCTCGAGAACGACTTCACGAACGAGTTTTACATCAATACGCCAAGCGGAGCTCACCTCAATGTGTTGTCACCGTGGGCACGACAGAAACTCTGCGTAATCGAGGACGAGGCATATGATATTCGCGCGACTCATCAAGGCAGCAGAAAGCATCTTGCCGAACTCTATGCGCAGGCTCTAAACCGTGACATTGAGCAGAAAGGAATACATCTCTATTGGTCTCCCAACGGTTTGATGGACAATGTCACCCTTCCCGAGCGTCAGACAAGTAAATGTCAATTCGCGGTCACGATCTTTGATTTGATAGTTTTGGTCATGGCAAAAGAATATGCCAAACACCTGCCGGCGGCAGCCATGACCTCTTACAAGAAGAAACTAAACCTGCTGGAGCGAGACTATGATCTCTTTCTTCATATCTCGCGACACACGCAGTCCGATGTCCAGCGAAAGCTGGAGGTGCAAGACAAACAGCATGTGGTCACCCTGCTCGCCGCCGACAGTTCGTTCCGGCCTTATCCGTTCCCCGAAACTGCCGCCGTGAACGATTACGTGGTCTATACCGGCGGCTTCGATCCGCGAAAGAATATGGATCGAGCCCTGGAAGCCTTTGCTAAGTTACAGAAGAGGTACGGACGGGATCGGAAAATAGGCGCCACTCAATTCTGCATCGTGTGCAGTCTGGATAGCGCGGGGAAGAGTCGTATGTTGCGAAGCGCCGAACGTTTGGGGTTGAGTGGAAAGATCCGGTTCACGGGTTTTATTGACGACGACGCTTTGGTGGCGCTCTACCAAAAAGCCCGCTGTCTCTTTTTCCCGTCACTCTATGAGGGCTTTGGGCTTCCGGTGCTGGAAGGCCTGGCGTGCGGTCTTCCGGTGGCGTCATCGAATACTTCGTCGCTTCCGGAAGTGGGCGGCGAACTGGCGACTTATTTTGACCCTTACGATATTGACGAAATGGCTGATAGTCTTTACCAGTCTCTACAAGCACCGATGGACTATCAGTCCCGGCAAGCACGGTATGAATACTCTAAGATGTTTTCGTGGCCGGAAACCGCGCGGACCACGCTCAGGGCATTCGACGAGTGCGTTAAGAACGGCAAGAGATTAGTAGCGAGCACCGAATACACGAAGTCAGGCGATCGAGTAGAGACTTGATATGAATCGTCGCATCCTTCTTCGCGAAGTCACTGTCTTCTTAGCGTTCTTCGGATTGACGGCCATTATGACATGGCCCTGGATTCTCCATGTCCGTGATGCGGTTTCGGATCACGGTGATTCTTACTCGATCGCATATTGGGTCTGGTGGGATTATCATCAGACTTTTCATGATCCGCTGCATCTCTTTAACGCCACTGCCTTTTTCCCCTACAAATACACGATGGCGTTTACTGAGAACGACTACGGAGTCTCGCTGTTGTTCTTCCCGCTTTTTGCTCTTGGCTTTCGCACTCTGACAGTTCATAGCGTGGCGACGCTGGTTGCGTTCGCGTTTTCTGGTTATGGCATGTTTCGTTTGGCAAGAACGTTGACCGCCGCCAACGGAGCGGCTTGGATCG
>Ga0193749_1000030_pt1 | contig 16103 bp, 16 predicted proteins | sample L1s2metaG_FD_145081 | JGI IMG/M metagenome (GOLD analysis project Ga0193749, IMG submission 145081) | Soil microbial communities from a riparian zone of the East river system, Colorado, United States - L1s2 | ecosystem: Environmental > Terrestrial > Soil > Riparian zone | place: USA: East River...
TCTGCCCGCGCTCATCACTGTGACTGGCGCCCCGCTACGCCGGCCATCTTTGCGCGAAGTTGCGCAGGTCGCCGGTTTGCTTCGGCCCCTAGCTCTCGAGGGCGAAGGCGAAATTACCTGCGACTTGACGATTGTTGGCGCTGGTCCGGCGGGTCTGGCCGCAGCGGTCTACGCGGCATCCGAGGGATTGAAAACCGTCGTCCTGGAAAGCTACGCTCCCGGAGGACAGGCCGGGTCCTCTTCCCTAATCGAAAACTTTTTTGGTTTCCCAACCGGAATTAACGGCGGCGATTTGACTTATCTCGCGCAGCTCCAGGCCTACCGGTTCGGCGCGAAATTTTCCACGCCCGCCCAGGCACTTTCGCTCGACTACCACGATGGCCAAGAATATCGCGCGAGCCTGCAAATCGAGGGTTGCCTCTCGACCCTGCGGGCGAAATGCCTCCTTATTGCGACCGGCGCAGACTACCGGCGACTGGACGCAGAGGGTCGCGAGCCGTTCGAAGGTTCGGGCGTTTATTACGCCGCTACGGCATTTGAAGGGCAGCTCTGTCGGGGCGCGACTGTGATCGTTGCGGGCGGCGGTAATTCAGCAGGACAAGCCGCCATGTTTCTCTCTGAAGGCGCGGCGAAGGTGTTGCTGGTCATCCGCGGCGACGATCTTTCGAAAAGCATGTCGAGCTATCTCGCTCGTCGCGTGCAGACGTGCGAAAACATCGAGCTCCTGTCCCACACCGAGATTCGGAAGATGTCTGGCAATAAGATGCTCGAATCCGTCGAGCTCGAAAATACGCAGACCCGCGAGCGGCGCGTTGTAGAAACACCGGCCGTTTTTTCCATGATCGGTGCGAAACCCTGCACAGATTGGCTGCCGCCTCAGATCGAACGCGATGAAAAAGGATTCATCAAGACAGGACACGCAGTCGCCCAGGCGCCAGCATGGAAGGAGAGCAAACGTCCACCGGGGCCCCTCGAAACGAGCTGCCCGGGTATTTTTGCGGCAGGCGATGTTCGCTCCGGATCGGTGAAGCGTTGCGCCGCTGCTGTCGGTGAAGGTGGGATGGCAGTCGCCGGCGTGCACGAAGCCCTCGGCACTCTTGGGTGACAATGGCTAGGCGGTAATCAATCGCTGTCGCTCGTTCCGTCTGGTTTGTAATCGCAGTTGACCACAAGCGGCATCGATGTCGTGTCCCTTTTCTCGGCGCAATGTCGCGGCAATTTTATGAGTGCGTAAGATCGACAAGAACTCTTCCTGTCGATTGCGCGATGGTCGCGACCATTCAAGACCCTTGACGGCGTTGTAAGGAATCAAATTCACTTTTGCGGAAAGCCTTCTGGCGTGCTGCGCGAGAAGATGCGCTTGCTCCTCAGAGTCGTTTACACCAGCGATCAAGATATATTCGAACGTGAGCCGCTGCTTTTTGCGCTCCGCATAATAGTCGCAAGCTGAAAGTAACGTCTCGATGTTGTACTTGCGGTTGATCGGCATGATCTGATTGCGCACTTCGTCAGTCGCGCCGTGCAAAGAGACAGCAAGACGAATTTGCAATGGTTCGTCTGCAAGTTTTTTAATTTGCGGCGCCAGACCGCTGGTCGAGACGGTGATGTGTCGCGCTCCGATGCCAAGGCCCCACCGCGCGTTGATGATGCGAATTGCCCGCATCACGTTGTCGAAGTTCGCGAGCGGTTCGCCCATTCCCATGAAAACGATATTGTCGATCTTTTCGCCGCTTTGGGTTTCCACCGCCACGATTTGATCGACGATCTCGTTCGGATGCAGGTTGCGAGAGAATCCCTCCAGTCCGCTCGCGCAAAACTTGCATCCGTAAGCGCAACCGACCTGTGTCGAGATGCAAATTGTCCGTCGGTCTGACTTTTCTCCATAAAGCGCTGGCGACGCTGGAATCAAGACGGACTCGATAAGATTTCCGTCGGCTAAACGAAACAGAAATTTCCGCGTGGTATCGCGCGAACCGAGAACTCGAACTATCTCTAATCGATCGAATGTACAAAGTTTTGCCAACTGTGCGCGCAGAGCGTGCGGCAGATCGGTCATATTTTCGAAAGATTCGACCCGTTTTTTGTGAAGCCAGTCGGCGATCTGTCCGGCGCGATAACTCGGCTCGCCCAAACCGCGAAGCATCTCTTGCAGCTCTTCAAACTGGAAAGACTTGATGTCGATTTTAGCGGTGTTCGCCACGACGAAGCTTACCAACCGACCGAAGCCACATCAAACGACGACAACCTAGTTTCGCCGATCCCCACGACACGCAATTGAAGGGATTTGAGAGATAACGGAATTCATGGTTAGCTTTGCCCTCGTGATGAAGCAATTGGCAATTTCCACTGTTTTATTTTTGGCAATCGCATTTTTGATCTCCGCCTGTGCCTCGAGTGACGAAGTCACGACCGAGCAGTCCAGCGCGCAAACCGGATCCACTGTTCCTGGCGAAAGAGTTTCCGATCAGGGAGCGGTTACCCCCGGCGCCCCAGGAGCGGGCGCGAACGTTCACTGGTAATCCCGACGATTCAAAACAAGACGAGCCATTTCCCGCTCTCCGTCGCCAGATTCTGCTTGATCGACAAGTGACTCGGCGAAGTATCTGCAGCGATGCAAAAATCGCGCACGCCGCTCACTCTTGGTTGGGAAGCTGCGCGCGCGAATGCGGTCCCGGCGCTGATCATTCAAGCGTTCATGCTAGCGCTGCTGATCGCTTACTACACAAATCACAGGGTATCATCGGCATTCGCTGGACTTGCTGAATTTAAGCGCGCACATGGGTTGCTCTTTGTCATCGTCGCATCCATCACGGCTGGCGCGCTCATTCCCGAGCTGTTTTTAATACTTTTTTTTCAGCGCGGTCGCCCAACGCGACGTAACCTGCGCAATTTACTATTCACCGTTCCGGTCTGGGGATTCGATGGAACACTTGTCGATCTTTTGTACCGAAGTGAAGCGGCCTGGTTCGGTGATGTGGTAACGTTGCCCGTGGTCGCGGCAAAGATTTGCGTTGATCAATTTGGTTACAATCCGTTTTTCGCCGCGCCATTCGGCGTGCTCACTTACGAATGGAAAAACAATGGAATTTCAGCGAAACCTTTACGGCAACTATTCACCGTCAGCCATTATCGCGACAAAATTATTCCGACGCTCCTGGCCACTTGGGCAGTCTGGATTCCGCTGATGGCAATCATCTATTCATTGCCTCTCGCGCTCCAATTCCCGCTTTTCGGACTCGCGCTTTCGTTTTGGGTCTTATTGCTGACCTATATGACCAACCGCTTTGCCGGACAGATCGAAGCAGATGCGCCGCTCGCGCTATCTGTCGCGGAAATCGACGAGCTGAGGGATCAACGACTTCCGTTCAGAAAGTAGACAAGCGCTTCGCGAACACCAGCGCCATATTCGCTCTGCGCGACATACCCGCCAGCGGCCCGGACTGCCTCTTTGACATCTGGAATTGCGTTGGCTGGGCATGAGGCAAGCGCAGCGACCTGACCGTCCAACATCGAGATGTCGTTGTGATGATCGCCCGCGGCAAAGATATTTTCGCGCGGGACTTCGGTTAAACGCGACAGTTCCGCCAGCGCCGCGCCTTTGTGGTAATCAGCGTGACAAAAACGCAGGAAAACGGTGTTGCGCTGATAATTGAGGTTCGGTTCTTTCGTGCGCGCCTGCTCGATGAACTCGATAATCCGGTTCAGCTCTTCATCATCGGTGGCAACCAAGCCTTCCAAACCTTGAGAATGATAAATCAAACGCGCTTTTGTCTTTTGATTTACAAAATCGACAACCTCAGCCAGCACGGACTCCGCCGAATTGAAAAGTTCGGCGTGATCGCGAGCGCAGCGCTCGTTCCAATCGCCGAATGCTTCCCATTTGTCCCCATTTTGGCCGGGACGAAAAACGTCGCGCTCACTGGTGAGAATGAAATCGGGACGGATTGGAAATGAGAAATCGGCCAGTCCTGATTCGAGCAAATCGACAGAGCGACCAGTGTTGATCGCCCAGATCGCTCCGCCATTTTGTAATTCTCGAATCAACTCCATGCATTGCGTATCGAGAACGGGTTCGCCGGCGCGCGAAACGAGCGTGCCGTCGAAGTCGGTGCTAAGAAGTTGAATATCCATTGTCGATCTTACGATTGGTTCGATCTTATGATCGATTTTGAAGGCTCGACACGCAACCGTTTTGCGTAAATTCGGTTATGAGCACCCGCCTTCGCCAGGGCTATGGCGCGGCAAGGGAGCAAGAGTAAGAGAAAGAAAATGAAATCAGCCTACGAACTTGCAATGGAACGGCTCGAAAAAGGGTCGCCATCGATCTCGCTCAGTGCAGACCAGAAAAAAGAGATCGCGGAAATTGACTCCGTTTATCGAGCGAAGATCGCCGAGAAAGAACTTTTCTTGAAAGACCAAATTCGCAAAGCGCGCCACGCTGGGAATCTGGAGGAAGCAGAGTCGCTCGAGAAACAACTTGTCTCAGAGATTCGCCGGTTGCGGGAAGATTGCGAAGCAAAGAAGGAAAAGCTGCGGGCGAGCTTTGGAAAATGATTTCCGTGGAGGGACGCAAGTCGGCCCGTCCCTAAAAAACAGGCATGGCAGCGCCTGCTCCTCTACTTTTTAAGAAATCGCCTCGGTTGCTTCGGCCACGGGTTTCCCGCGTTTCGGCAGATCAGGATCGAGAAATCCGAGCATGTGAGCGTGTTTGATGACGCGCGTGCCTTCCCGTTTTTGCAATTCGCCGACCTGTTCTCGAAATTTTTCCATTTTCGTCCAGTGCACTTTCGGACGGAAATGATGTTCGGCGTGATAACCGTTGTAGAAAAAGAGCCAATTGTAGATTTTGCCGTAGCTGCTCACACCCCAGGCAACGGGCTTGTCCGGATTCGCTCCATAATGGCGGTAATAGCCATTTAAATAACTGAAACAATGGCCGAGATAGAAAAACGGCAAGAAGTAAAAGATCACGTAGCGCCAGTTAAACAGGAACATCACCAAGAGCGTCGTCGCGAACGCGGCCAATTCGATGTTGCCCCAAAACAGGTCGCCATTGCCGCGTTTACGCAGTTCTCTCCGAATCGCACCGACGTCGTCGCGAAAAAAACTTAGGAAAACGTAGCTCCACGGATTTTCCGCTTCGCCATCGTGGCCATGTTTGTAAATGGAGATCCAATCGATCGTCTCCCCATTTTCGCTTGGCCGGTCGGCATTCCCCTTGTGATGCTGCATGTGGACGGCGTTGTAGTAGGTCTGCGAGAAACAACACGCGATAGACTGAGTGATTCCAAAGAACCGATTTAGCAATTTAGAGCGGAAGAACGGGTTATGGATAAAATTGTGCCCGATGCCGTTGATGTTCGCGTTGACCATCAACGAGTAAATGAATCCAAGGATCAGCATTACCCAGAGCGGCGCGTGCGGGTAAAGGAAGAAGAGTCCCAAGAAATAAGCGAGATGAAACAGGGCCGCCGCAGCCGGGACCGCGTCCCAGCGGGTATGCGCAAATAGCTTTGAGTTTGTAGCCGGGCGTTCCACCCGGATGGCGTCGGCGGTCATTTAAAATGTCGAGTGTAGCATTATTCGCCAAAGAAATAGCCGTTGGCAAGTTTTGAAGATTGCCAAGGCCGTTTCCGCGCGCCTAAGTTAGCCGCTCAATGTTTGCACTTCAACCAGAGCTAAAAGTCTTCACCGGCTCCGCCAACCGTGATTTGGCAGAACGTATCTGCAAATACATCGGCGTGCCACTTGGTCAGGCGACGATCAGCTCCTTCCCCGATGGGGAGACCTACGTCAGGATAGAGGAAAACATCCGAGGGCACGACGTCTTCATCATTCAGCCCACGTGTCCGCCGACCAACCAACATTTAATGGAACTTCTGATCATGGTTGATGCGGCGCGCCGCGCCAGCGCTGACCGGATCACAGCGGTCATTCCATTTTTTGGTTATGCTCGTCAGGACCGGAAAGATCAACCTCGTGTTCCAATTACAGCGAAGCTCGTCGCCAATCTGCTGGATGCCGCCGGGGTAAATCGCGTGCTGACGATGGATCTCCACGCCCAACAGGTGCAGGGCTTTTTCGACATCCCAGTGGATCACCTCTATTCGCTGCCGGTCTTGATCAAATATTTGCGAAAGGAGCTCACGGGCAAAACGGTCGTGGTCTCGCCGGATCTGGGCGGACTGAAAATGGCTTCAGCCTACGCCGAAGCCTTAAGTGCTAATCTTGCAATCGTGGCAAAGGAACGCCGCAGTGCCACACAGACCGAGGCATTGTATCTGATCGGCGAGGTGGAGGACCGTGATGTGCTTCTGGTTGATGATCTTACTGAGACGGCTGGCACGTTGACGTCTGCGGCCGAACTCCTAAAGAAACGCGGCGCGCTGAAGATTTATGCCGGGGTTTCCCACGCAGTTCTTGTCGATCTTGCGATCGAGCGTTTGCAAAAATCGAAAATCACGGAATTAGTAACAACGAACAGCACTCCGGTGCGCGCCGTGGAAGGGTTTAAAACCACGGTGCTATGCGTCTCCGAGCTTCTCGGCGAGGGCATAAAGCGGATTCACAAGGACGAGTCCGTCTCGTCGCTGTTCAACATCGAAAACGAAACAAATGGCAAAACAGGTTAAGCTGAAGGTGGAACCGCGCATGAGCGTGGGACGTTCTGCCGTGCGCAAACTGAAAGCACGTGGAGTGATTCCGGCGATTATTTATGGCGGCAAGGATAAACCGCAGCCATTGCAGGTTTCTGCTCGAGATATTAATGCAATGATGAGCCACGCTTCCGGCGAAAATGTTCTGGTTGAGCTCGAGATCGCCGGCGAAAAATCGAACCGCACGGCGCTTGTCCAGGAAGTGCAACACTCGCCAGTGAGTGGCGACATTCTCCATATCGATTTTCACGCCATCTCAATGGACGAGACGATTCAGGCTGAGGTCCCGCTCGAGGCAACTGGCATTCCTAATGGCGTCAAAAACTTTGGCGGATTGCTTGAACAGAGTTTGCGCGCGCTGACAATTGAATGTCTCCCACGCGATCTGCCGGATCGGATCACCGTCGATGTCTCGCAGTTAAACATCGGCGACTCCATTCACGTGCGCCAGATCCAACTGCCATCTGGAGTCACCAGCAAGGTGCCACCCGATCTTACGGCATTTTCGGTTCTTGCTCCAACAGTTGAAGAAGAACCGGTCGTCGCTGAGGCCGCCGAGGCTGCGGCAGCGGGACCGGAAGTTATCACCGAGAAAAAGCCAGAGGGCGAAGCTGCTGCGCCGGCTGCGAAGGAAAAAGCTCCGAAGGAAAAGGAGCAAAAGAAGTAGCTTTGATTGCCGATTGCGGATCGCCGATTGCGGATTGAGCGGATGTGGAAGAGAAAGCTCCACAGATTCGCCTGATTGCCGGTCTTGGAAATCCCGGTTTGGAGTACGCAGCCACGCGCCACAACATCGGCTTCATGGTCGTCGATCAGCTTGCCACGCAGGTTGGATCGGCATGGGAAAAATCTACCAGGTGGCGTGCGCTTTCAGCGAAATGCGGGGAAGCGTTTCTCGTAAAACCGATGGCGTACATGAACCGGAGTGGCGAGCCACTTGTGACGATCGCCCAGTTTTATAAAATCGAACCACACGAGGTTCTCATTCTACTCGATGATCTCGCTTTGCCGCTCGGCCGCGTGCGATTGCGGGCCAGTGGTGGTGCGGGAGGACACAACGGTCTTGAATCGGTCATCCTGCAATTCGGCACCGAAGACATTCCGCGCTTGCGCATTGGGATCGGCGCCGCGCCACGCGAGGGCGCGGTTGACTATGTGTTGAGCCGGTTCTTCGAGGAAGAGAGGCCGGTTGTTAGAGCGACAATCCATCGCGCCGTGGACGCGGTAAAATGCGTAATTGACAACGGACTTGTTTCCGCGATGAACACCTTCAACAAAACTGAAGAACAATGAAAAACCGCTACGAGGCTTTGCTCGTGCTCAACACACAGGGCAGAGAAGACACCGTCAAAGATATTGTCGATCGACTAGAATCAGAATTTCAAAAAGAAGGCGCCGACATCGAGCTGGTGCAAAAAATGGACAAGCGCCATTTTTCCTATGTGGCCGGGCCGCTCGATTCGGGATTTTACGTGAACTTCGTCTTTCACGCCGAGCCGCAACTGATCACGAAGTTGCGTTCCAAATTTAAACTTGATCCGGAAGTTTATCGTCAGAATTACCAGCGCCTTCCGGAAAAGAAGGAGAAGGCGCCGAAAAAGTTGGCTAAGGCGAAATAGTTTCGTTATAACCTGTGCATGGCCAGCTTCAACAAAGTCATATTGCTCGGAAATCTCACGCGCGATCCGGAGGTGCGTTACACGCCGAAAGGAAGCGCGGTATGCGATCTCGGCGTCGCAGTTAATCGCGTTTACACGACCGACACCGGGGAGAAGCGCGAGGAAGTTACCTATGTCGATGTTGTCCTTTGGTCGCGCCTGGCTGAGATCGCCGGTGAATATTTGAAAAAGGGCCGCCCGATTTTTATCGAAGGGCGGCTCCAGCTTGACACGTGGGACGATAAACAAAGCGGTCAAAAACGGAGCAAGCTGCGCGTTATTGGCGAAACGATGCAGTTGCTTGGCAGTCGGCCCGGCGGCGGCACCGCTCCGGCAGAAGCCGGCGATGAAGATCGACAAGCGCGTTCCGGCGGTAAGCCGAGCGCGCCACCCGCCAAATCTGCTGCGCCAGCCGAGCCGGACGACGACGAAATTCCGTTTTGATCATCAAAGCGAATGGTAGGACGGATCGCCGGGCCGTCCGCTGCGCGAAGATTGATCCACTTTTGACTACGCGCGACCGCCGGTCGCGCCCTGCCTAAAATGACTTCCACTGAGGCTTGTATCGCGCTGAACATGCTGCCGACCGTCGGCCCGGTGCGACTGCGCAAACTGCTGGAAGTTTTTGGAACCCCAGAGCGGGTGCTGACCGCGAAACGCCGCGAGCTTCGCGCCGTGGAAGGAATCGGCGGTGAAGTGGCCGAGCAAATTGTAGCCTGGGAATCAACTGTCGATCTTCCAGCCGAGCTTAATCGCATCCGCGATTCCGGCGCGACTGTCATCACACAAGAATTGCCGTCATATCCTCGGTCGCTCCGGGAAATTCACGCCCCGCCAATCGTGCTTTACGTCTGGGGTGAACTTCAGGAGCGCGACAATCACGCCATCGGGATCATCGGCGCCAGGCGGACGACGCACTATGGAACCGAATCGGCGAAGAAGCTTGCGTATCAAATCGCGTACGCTGGTTTGACAGTGATCAGCGGTTTGGCGCGCGGCATCGACACGGCCGCGCATCAGGGCGCGCTCGCAGCGAAAGGTCGAACCATTGCCGTTATCGGCGCTGGATTGCTCGAAATTTATCCGCCCGAGAACCGAGGCCTCGCCGAGAAGATCATGGCCGGCAATGGCGCGGTCGTGTCGGAGTTCTCAATGGAGATTAAACCCGACCGGCAAACATTTCCGATGCGGAATCGGATCATCAGCGGCTGGAGTCACGGCATTCTTGTTGTCGAAGCGGGTTTGAACAGCGGCGCGCTGATTACTGCGTCGCAAGCGATCGAGCAGGGCCGCTCCGTTTATGCTGTTCCTGGGCACATTAACGCGCCGAGTGCGATGGGATCTAATCGTCTGATTCAGCAAGGGGCCAAGCTCGTAATGAGTGCGAGCGACATTCTCGAGGACTTGCAAATTCTTCTTCCCGAGACAAAACCATCGCCGGAAGCCGCAGCGCGTCCCCTGCCAGTGCTCTCCGAGGATGAGCGTCGCGTTTACGAGGCGATCGACTCGTCGGAGACGGCGATCGATCAGATTGCTGCCACATGCGATTTGCCAAGCGCAATTGTCTCCTCTACTCTCCTCCGTCTTGAACTGAAGCGGCTCGTAAAGCAGTTGCCCGGGAAATATTTTGTGAAGCTGGGCTAGAGTCGCCCGTATCTTTCTTTTGCCGATTGCAATTACCGCGAAGCTAAGCTTCGGTTCCTGCTCTAAATGTCCAAATCCCTTGTTATTGCCGAGAAGCCTAGTGTCGCAAGCGATCTCGCTCGCGCGCTCGGCGGTTTCAAAAAACACGATGACCATTTCGAAAATGATCGCTATATCATCTCGTCGGCGATCGGCCATCTGGTCGAACTTGCTTTGCCGAGCGAATTGGATGTGAAGCGAGGAAAATGGACCTTCGCGAATCTGCCGATCATCCCTGATGAGTTTGAGCTAAAGCCGATCGAAAAGACGAAGGCACGCTTTAACACGCTGAAACGGTTGATTCAGCGGAAGGATGTCGATCTTTTAATTAACGCCTGCGACGCCGGGCGCGAAGGCGAGCTCATCTTCCGTTATCTCGTGAAGCTAAGCGGAAGCAAAAAACCAATCAGACGTCTTTGGCTGCAATCGATGACCACCGAATCGATCCGCGCCGCCTTTGAACATTTGCGCTCGAATGAGGCAATGATTCCGCTCGCCAAGGCAGCGGTCTGCCGGTCCGAGAGCGACTGGCTGGTTGGAATCAATGGCACGCGCGCCATGACCGCTTTCAACAATAAGACAGGCGGGTTTCAGCTGACGCCGGTCGGCCGTGTGCAAACCCCCACACTGGCGATTCTGGCCGAGCGCGAGGAAAAAATTCATGGTTTCAAGCCGCGAACGTTCTTTGAGGTTTCCGCCGATTTCGAAGTCAAGGCCGGCACTTATCCCGGCCGCTGGTTTCGCGAAGATTTCGCCAAGGACGGCGATGAAGATGCTCGCGCCGAACGGATTTGGGAGAAGGCGGCTGCGGAAGAGATTAAAAACCGTTGTCTCGGCAAAATTGGCATCGCGACTGAAGAACGCAAACCGACCACGCAAGCCCCGCCTTTACTTTACGACCTCACCAGTTTACAGCGGGACGCGAACGCTCGCGGGTTCAGCGCAAAACGCACACTCCAGATTGCGCAGCAACTTTACGAGCGATTCAAGGCAATTACGTACCCGCGCACGGATTCGCGTTATCTGCCTGAAGATTATCTCGCGACCGTAAGATCGACTCTGGGCAAGATCGACAATCAACATGCGCGTAAGGCGCTGGATAACGGTTGGGTCAAACCGTCAAAACGGGTTTTCAACAATGTCAAAATCTCGGATCACTTCGCCATTGTCCCCAGCGGACAGGCGCCGCATGGGCTCGATGACGCACAGCAAAGAATTTACGACATGATTGTGCGTCGGTTCATCGCGGTCTTTTTTCCGGCGGCGCAATTCGAAGTGACAACGCGAATCACGCGCGTCGAAAAAGACGCCTTTAAAAGCGAAGGCAAGATTATCAAGGACCCAGGATGGCTCGAGGTTTATGGACGCGAAGCAACCAGTGACGAACAGGACGGACAATCACTTGTCGCAATTTCTCAAAACGAACCGGCGAAAGTTCTGGGGGTCGAGGTAACGCAAAATGAAACGAAACCGCCCGCGCGTTTCAACGAAGCGACGCTTCTCTCGGCGATGGAAGGCGCGGGCAAGTTGGTCGAGGACGAAGAGCTACGCGAAGCGATGCGCGAGAAAGGACTCGGAACGCCAGCCACGCGTTCAACGATCATCGAAGGTCTAATTCACGACGGCTATATCACCCGACAAGGGCGCGATTTGATCGCGACGGCAAAGGGTATGGCGTTGATCACATTATTGCGCGGCATCGGCGTGACCGAGCTTTGTTCTCCGGAAATGACCGGTGAATGGGAATACAAACTGAATCTTATGGAGAAAGGCGCCATGAAACGCAAGGAGTTCATGGCGCACATCAGGCAGTTCGCTGGTGAGATCGTCGAAAAGGCGAAAAATTTCGAAGGCGACAGCGTTAGTGGCGATTTCGAGACGTTGGAGGTGAAATGCCCGAAGTGCGGTGGCGGTCCGTTCGATGAAGATTACCGCACGTTTAAATGTCGATCTTGTAGCTTGATTGTTTGGAAGACAATGGCTGGCCGGCTGTTTGAGAGGCCGGAAGTAGAAAAACTTCTGGCCGAGGGACGAGTTGGTCCACTGGAGGGATTCCGCAGTAAAATGGGCCGACCGTTCAACGCGACTGTAAAACTGGGTGACGATTTCAAACCGGAATTCGATTTTGGTGCGGACGGAAATGGCGCGCCGCAAAAGATCGATACTGCGCGCCACCAGGCGATTGGCATTTGCCCGATTTGTAAGGAGGGTCAGGTTTACGAGTTGGAAAATGCCTATATCTGTGAACGGGCGGCCACTGCGCCCAAAAAATGCACATTTCGCATCAGCAAAACAATTTTGCAGCGCGCCATTCCCAAAGAGCAGGTGCAAAAACTAATGGCCACGGGCAAAACTGATCTCCTTCCACGATTTATCTCGAAACGAGGCCGCCCGTTTTCGGCGTACTTAAAACTTCAGCATGGCAAGGTCGGTTTCGAATTTGCCGAAAAATCGCCCCGCCTGAAAAGGCCGCGCAAACGGGCTGCGGCTTAGACCGCTTCTCCCCAGAAGCGCGTTTGAGAGATGTTCTGGGATTGTCGTCGCAGGCCAGCAGTGCGATAATGCCTGGCTTGGTGTTCCATGAAAGAATCTCGCTGGAGGACAACATGATTCGCAAGAACTACAATATTCCTGACTTCTGCTGGCGAGCTAAGAGATAAATCGTGCGAAAAACAATTGCCGTTGTTTTTTTATTAATCCTCCTCTCTTACATCCTTGGACTGGTTTCAGGCTTTCATCTCCCGACTGGAGCGGTTCATCTGAGCGCAGGTTTAACCAGGCTACTCCATGGGAAGGTTCGGCCCCTAGTAGTCAGCCGAAGCTTCAATGAAACGATCTGTTATGTGACTGATCGGAAAGAAGCGCCTCACGTGAATGATAATGCTTCTTACCTTGGTCAATACGCCGGCCAAGTTTCTTACGGACTGATAAAGGTTCAGGTACCCGACGATCGGCATGTAGGCTCGGCACTCAACCCCTACGGGATTAGGAAGGTAGAATCGATCTCCTCTCCGGAGTTCATTAAGGTCCTCCAAGATCAGTCTGCAAAACCTCTGGTCATTTGGATCCACGGCTATAAGGCTTCATTTAACGACAACAACATGTATTGCGCGCAAATAGCGTATGACTTGAACATGGATGCAAACATCCTTTCGTTCGATTGGGCTAATAGCGAATCATTCCTCGGCTATGCGCGTGATGCCTTCCAGGTAAAACGATCGACAAAACATCTCGTAGAGCTACTGGAAACGATTAGCAATGAGGTCAAGCCGCAAAAAATAGTGATCATTGCACACAGTCTTGGAAGCCAGTTGGTGTGTTTGGCGTTGCAAAAGATGTATAACAATCCAAACGCTAAAAATGTAAAACTGGACCACGTGATCTTTCTAGCTCCTAACATCGATGGAGACGAATTCGATCAAAACTTCAAATCCGCGCTAGCAGCTTTGGTAAACAGGGTCACTATCTACGTTTCTTCTGATGATAACGCCCTGTTGCTGAGTAAACTCTTATACAACATTGATTCAATTGGTCTTCCAGAACGCTTTTCTGCGGACACAAATCTGGATGAAATTCAAGCATTTCTCTCCTATGGGAAAGAGATTCCCGAGAAGATTGACCTTGTCGATGTTTCATTTCTTGCGAAGAAAGACCTGCTCAAGAAGCACCGTATCTTTCTCGATAGACCCGTGTTGGAAGACTTGTTTTGGCTGATTCACAACGATCATCCGGCTGAAAAACGGCATCTGTTAAAATACGAGCAGAGCAAAACCGCGGCCAACTATTGGGTTATTCCGCCGTAATCTTGTCCAGAGACTCGTCTTCGCCGGAACCCGTTTCGACCTCCCGCTGGACATGATGGACCATGGCCACGGCGCCGATCAAGATAAACGCCGCAACCACCTGGTGAAGGTGGAGACTCGCGTGAAAAAAGCCCCATGTGATGCACACAGCGGCGAGCGTCTGCATCATCTCGAAATAACCAGCTGTCGATGCGCGTGTAAGACGCAGCCCTTCGAAATAAATCAGGAGCGGGATGCCGCCAGAAATCGAGGCAAGGAGAACCAGCCAGACGATCGCCTTTGAGGCCTGCGCTTGCGCGGCTACCGGCCACAGCGTCGCGCCATGGAATTTGCCATAGGCAAGAAGGATCAGCGTCATGCAGGTAAGTCCGACGACGATCCGCAGACTGGACGCAAGCCTGAGCGACATTCCGGTCATCACGCCGCGCCCAGCAACGGTCGCGAGCCCCCAGAAAAGAGCGCAGATGAGTGCGAAACCAGTTCCCCGGTTTAGTCCGGCACGCTCGAACGATTCGCCGATCAGCGTCGGATGCGCAACCGAGACGAAGATGCCGGCAAGGATCGCTATGCCGGCATACAGGAAAAAACGCGGCGCGAGGCGGTCGCCGAAGAGCAGAAAGGCGCCCATGGTTGAGATGACTGGCTGAATATTCAGAACTACATTTACCACTGTTGGGTTGCCGTACTTTAACGCGAGCGTGAAGAAGATTGTCCCCACGGCCGACCCGGCGAAGCCGGATAAGATCAGGTAAGCCCAACTGCGCGCGTCGATCTTGCGGATTTCGCCAACTCGCGAGATCAGGAGCGGCAAAAACATGAGCAGAATGAGGACGTGCTCCCAGAAAACGATCACGTCAGCGTCAAAAAGATTATTGAGAGGTATTCGCCACGCGCTCTCGGTCCCCCAGAGTGCGGCGCCCAGACCAACCAGCCACGGGCCGTACGTCACAGAATTCACGCCCTGGTTTTTCATGCGGAACGGTGTAGTGCGAGTACGACGCTACGTCAATGCGCGCTAGCGCGTCGGGCCGGCGCAAGCGCCATCGCGAAAACCCACTGTGATCCACAGGCGCGTATCTACACACACGTAACGGAGGCGTTCTGCTGCCGGAGTCCTTCTTTCGGGACCCGACTCAATTTCGATTGGTCTTTTGCGCATGGGCGCGAACACGAAGATCATCGATCTAATTATGTCGCTCAATTTGTCGAACAGATTTCGCGTTCGAAAGCATTGACGATACAATTAGTTGTGTGTTATTGAAGCGTTTAACACTATGCGTTGCCCCAAGTGCGGGTCTCGTGATGACAAGGTCATCGATTCCCGTCAATCGCGGGATAGTTCGAGCATCCGCCGCCGCCGCGAATGTCTGAAATGCAAATATCGCTTTACCACGTATGAGGAAATCGAAAGATCGGACCTGCGGGTGGTGAAACGCGATCGAACACATGAGCCGTTTGATCGGCGCAAACTTGTTGCCAGCATCGCGAAGGCTTTTGAAAAACGCTCGACCAGTCTTCTTACACTAGAGGAGATGGTGGACGAAATTGTGCAGGAACTTGAAACCAGCGGGCGCGAAGTTCCTTCCTTAGTCATCGGCGCCAAAGTGCTCGAAAAATTGCGCGGAGCCGATGAAGTAGCGTATCTACGTTACGCTTCGGTGCACCAACGGTTTGAGGATGTCGATCAATTCGTGGATGCCATTCATACCCTCGGCCGCCGAATAAAACCAAATGCGCTCCAGCGGGAATTGTTTCCGCCGGAGACAACGCAAGCTGAATCGCGTGCAGCTGCCGCGGGATCAGGCAATATCGCAAACGAAAATCATGGTCGCGTTTAAAGAAGAATTTCCGTATCTGCGGACCGAGTCGGGGCAACTCTTCGAGTTTAATCGTGATTGGCTGCACGCGGCCATTACCCGTGCGGCAGACAAGGCGGGCTACCCGAGTTGGTGGCTGACCGAGCACGTGACGGAGAGTATCGCTTTTTACCTGCGCCTGCGGAATGACGAAAGCGTGGTCGCGTTCAGCCAGCTTTCGCAGACCGTGCGCTACGTCTTGAAGGTGATCGGCTACAAAGAGATCATCCCACATTTTGCGCCCTCGCCCCCGCCCATTTCCATTTCGCTATTCGAGATCGCCGAAGAGGCGGGCACGGGATATGAACTCGCATTTTTTGATCTTTTGGAAAAACGAATCAACGCACTGATTAAAACCGGCACGGACAATCTGCAGCTCTGCTCGCTGCAACCTTGCGTGAAACACCTGCGCGGGCTGAAAATGTGGACGCGCGCCTGTGATGCCCT
>Ga0193749_1000031_pt1 | contig 15885 bp, 14 predicted proteins | sample L1s2metaG_FD_145081 | JGI IMG/M metagenome (GOLD analysis project Ga0193749, IMG submission 145081) | Soil microbial communities from a riparian zone of the East river system, Colorado, United States - L1s2 | ecosystem: Environmental > Terrestrial > Soil > Riparian zone | place: USA: East River...
ATCCGCCCTCTGTAGCTGAATGTTTATCTTAGCGGCATGACAAAAAAAGTTTTTCTGCTTGATGCGATGGCACTGATCTTTCGTGCCTATTATGCGCTCATACGTAATCCGCGGCTTACCTCCAAAGGCAAGAATACTAATGCTCAGTTTGGTTTCACCAATGCGCTGGTGGAGCTAATCACCAAGCAAAAACCATCACACATGGCCGTGTGTTTTGATACGCATGCTCCTACCGAAAGGCATATTGATTTTGCAGAATATAAAGCTCAAAGACAAGAAGCTCCAGAAGATATTCTCGGTTCAATTCCTGATATCAAAAGAATTATAAGGGGATTTAATATTCCTGTAATGGAGCTCGATGGTTATGAAGCTGATGACGTAATAGGCACCTTAAGTAAACAAGCTGCTGATGCCGGCTATGAAGTATATATGGTTACTCCTGATAAAGATTATGGCCAACTGGTTTCCGATAAAATTAAAATTTACAAACCAGGTTATCAGGGTGGCGATGTAGAAATAATGGGACCAAAAGAAGTATGTGATAAATGGTGCATTCAAACTGTTGACCAGGTAATTGATTTTTTAGGATTGATGGGTGATGCTGTAGATAATATTCCGGGAATAGCGGGTGTAGGCCAAAAAACAGCCTGTAAACTATTGGCTGAGTATAGAACTCTTGAAAATGTATTAGCTAATGCCGATAAGATAAAAGGAGCTTTAGGTGAAAAAATAAAGGCAGGAAAAGATCTTGCTATTCTTTCTAAAAAATTAGCAACTATTATTACCAATGTGCCGGTAGCATTTCATGAGGAAGATTTTAAATTAAAAGACTGGAATAAAGAAACATTGCAGGAAGTTTTTACTGAGCTGGAATTTAAAACACTTGGTAAAAGAGTTTTAGGCGAAGAATTTTCTATTACATCTTCACAAACCGGAGTTATTACAAAAGAAATTCCCCAGGGAGTCCAAACCGATCTTTTTGGAAATATAGTTGAACCGGAAAAGAAAGAGACGCCGGAAATCTCTTCAACAAATGGGGAAATTTTAGAGAATATCGGACTCAAGGTTGACAAAAACATCAATAACACTTCCCATAAATATGAAGCGGTAGAAGGAGACGTTGCAATTAAAAAATTAGCCGCAGCATTAATAAAGCATAATGAGATTTGTTTCGATACTGAAACGACAGGTATTGACGCAAACGATGCGGAGCTGGTTGGTTTAAGTTTTTCAATAACTCCTGGAGAAGCCTGGTATATTCCATGCCCTGCCGACCAGGAAAAAACAAAACAAATTCTGTCTTACTTCAATGCATTGTTTAATGATAAAAAGAAAATATGGATAGGACAGAATATCAAATATGATATGCTGGTACTGAAATGGTATAATGTTGAACTGAAAGGACAGTTATTCGATACCATGCTGGCTCATTATGTAATTGAGCCGGATGGCAAACGCAGCATGGATCTGTTGAGCGCAAAATATCTGGGTTATGAACCGGTTCATATTGAAGAATTGATTGGCAAAAAGGTTTCAGCAGGCGCAGGTAAAAAAACCCAGGGAAGTATGCGTGATGTTGAAATTGAAAAAATAAAAGAATATGCCGGTGAAGACGCCGATATTACTTTACAATTAAAAAATATTTTTCTGCCGATGCTGAAAACAAAGGAAGTTGAAAAAGTTTTTTATGAGGTTGAAAACCCTTTAATAAAAGTATTGGTGGACATGGAATATGAAGGCATAAAAGTGGATATTGATTTCTTAGCTGAATATTCCAAAGAATTAGAGAGAGAGGCCAAAAACGCTGAAGAAAGTGTTTACAAACAAGCCGGTGTTCGTTTTAATCTTGCATCGCCAAAGCAATTGGGTGAAGTGTTATTTGACAAATTAAAACTCGATCCATCTGCAAAAAAAACCAAGACAGGTCAATACCAGACCGGTGAAGACGTGTTATTAAAGCTGGCCGCAAAGGGCAACCAGATTGTAGACAATATTCTTGTTTTTCGTGAATTGACAAAGCTTAAATCAACTTATGTAGATGCATTGCCACTTCTGATCAATAAAAAAACCGGAAGGGTACATACAACTTATGGACAGGCAGTAGCGGTAACAGGTCGTCTTCAAAGTAATAATCCCAACCTTCAAAACATACCGGTGAGAACAGATAGGGGAAAGGAAGTGAGAAAAGCTTTTGTACCAAGGGATAATAAACATGTATTATTATCAGCAGACTATTCACAAATTGAGTTGAGAATTGTTGCAGCAATGAGTGGCGATAAAAATATGTGTGATGGCTTTAAAAGGGGAACCGATATTCACACTACAACTGCTTCAAGGGTGTATAATGTCTCAGAAAAAGAGGTGACCAAAGAAATGAGGTATAAAGCCAAGAGCGTAAACTTCGGTATCATATATGGTCAGGGAGCATTTGGATTGGCGGATAACCTGGGTATATCAAGAACAGAAGCAAAGACAATCATTGATAATTACAAAAAAGAATTTCCCGGCATTCAGAGATATATGGATGATACGATCAATTTTGCAAGAGAACATGGTTATGTGCAAACGTTGATGGGAAGAAAAAGATGGTTGAGGGATATTAATTCTGCCAATTTCACTGTTCGTGGTTTTGCTGAGCGAAATGCAATTAATTCACCGATCCAGGGTACGGCTGCTGATATGATAAAACTTGCAATGCAGAAAGTACATGCAGCAATGCAGAAAGAAAAAATGCAAAGCAAGATGCTGTTACAGGTGCATGATGAATTAGTGTTTGATGCTTTTAAATCAGAAGTTAAAGAATTGAAGCCTTTAATAATTGAAAATATGCAATCAGCAATGTCGCTACCACATGGTGTGCCTGTAACTGCAGGATGCGGCGAAGGCATCAACTGGCTGGAAGCCCATTAAGATTTATTAGTTGAAAAAAACCCGGAGAAATTTTTCAAGGTTTTTATAAAAAAAATTTTATTAATCATTTAACCATTAGAAGGAACACTATGCAAGGCAATCCTGTTTCCTTCTGTATCAAGAAATACAGCCATGTGACCATATTCCGGAGATATCTGAGTTTTTGGGACTACAATTTTTCCTCCGGCAGCTTCTATTTTATCCAAAATAATTTGAACATCAGGATTACCATTGAGGTAAATTAATGGTCCATCAGTAGCAGAAGATTTATAAAATTCGGCGTTGTACACTATTGCACCACCAACACCATTCATCATATCATCCAATGGAAACATCCTCATTTTAATATTGGCTACATCAAGAGAATTAAATGTTATGCCAAAAGTTGTTTCATAAAATTTTTGTGCTCTTAGCAAATCGGTTGATGGAATTTCAAACCAGCTGATTGCATTTTTCATAATTAATTATTTGAATAGTTGTGTACATTAATCTATTTCTTCAAGATAAAACAAATGAATAATATAGCCAGCTCCATTTATCAACTTATTGTTCCGGAAATGAACAAAAAAACGTCCCGGTTTTAATCGGGACGGAATTTTCATAGCTTAGAAAAATCTTCAAACGTTACCGGTTACCGCCACCGCCTTGCGGACGTTGCGGACGAAGCATTGGCTCAATTTCATCTTTCCATTTTTTAAATTGTTCTTCGGTAAAAATGGTTTTTAATTTTTCATCTCTTGCATCAGCAAGTTTTTTAAATTCAGCCATCATAGTTTCTCGGTCGGGCATTCCACCACCGCTCATCAGTTCCTGTCTTTTAGCCTCCTGGGCTTTGTAAAAGGTTGTGAATTCAGCATCCACCTGTGCAAGTTTTGCTGCATCCAGCTTAAAGGCGCTATCAATCTTGCTATGCGCTATAGCTACCCTTTCTTCTACAGTCTTGCGTTGACCGCCGCCCTGTGCATTAACTACTATACTTCCGGCAAATAAAATCGCCAGGAATAAAATCATTTTTTTCATGAAGTTTTTTATTTTAAAATTATTAAATAGGATTATGTTCTTATAAGACGCTGGTTCGTAAAATTACCTGCAACAAATTTTCATTTTCTTTCAAACAGCAAGCCGCATATCCCAGAGCTAATTTTTTCATGAGTATTTTAAGGAAACTTTTAAAAAACATTGTGCCTGTCTGTGTAATTTCTAAAATCCAGACATCCATCTGACAAACCCGATGCTATGCAACAGCGACGTCTTGCCCTTGATGCCCGGTATTTCCAGGTTATCTTCCAGACTATCTTTTTAAGCTATGGCATTTTTTATCTTCAATGGAGTGCAGATTGGCTGCATTATTTGATAAACATTGGAGGATGTCTTTTTTTTCAATATGCGGCTGATTCAATAAACACAAAAAAGTTTTTATCTCTTTCTGATTTCAATCGTTGGGGCTTCAGTATGTTGATCAGCGCCTTGAGTTTATGTTTATTGCTTAAAACCAATCATTGGTACACCAGTTTGCTGGCAACATTTTTTACCGTTGCATCCAAATATATTTTTCGCTGGAATCGCAAACATATTTTTAACCCATCTGCTTTTGGTATTGTAGCTACGTTGCTTCTTACTAAAGATGCATGGCTTTCTCCGGGGCAATGGGGAAGTAATACAATAATGTTTTTTGCTGTGATTACCCTCGGTACCATTGTCGTTACAAGAGTTCAGAAATTAGACATCAGCCTTGCTTTCCTTTTGACATTTGTTGGTTTGCTATACTGGCGGCAAGTTTATGTGCTGGGATGGCCTATGGATTATTTTTTTCATTCGGTAAGCACCGGGAGTTTATTGTTATTTACTTTTTTTATGATTAGCGATCCCAAAACTTCACCCAATCATCCAGCAGCAAGGATTATATGGGCTATGCTGATTGCTATTGTTGCTTTTTATCTTTCTGCATTTAAATGGAAATATAATACAGCAATATGGGTATTGGTAGCCGCTGCGCCACTAGTTCCCATATTCAATAAAATCTTTACGGCAAATTATTTTGAATGGAAATCATCTTACCTGTCATTTAAATTATTTTTCAAACTAAAACATACTATCATGAAACCTTTTATGAAAAAAATTACTGCCATCATTATTCTTACCACTATGATTGGCCACGAAGCCATTGCATTCTGCGGATTTTATGTAAGTAAGGCAGACGGCACATTAAAAAACAAAACATCGCAGATCATTCTTGTTCGGGATGGCGACCGCAATGTAATTACGATGTACAATGATTTTAAAGGAAACTTTAAGGACTTTGCTATGGTAGTACCTGTGCCGGTAGTGCTGCAGAAAAAAGATATTAAAGTAGTGGATCAATCTATTTTTAAAACGCTGAATGAATATTCTCAACCACGACTTGTTGAATACTTCGATCAAAATCCCTGCAACCAATATTACTATAAACAACTTAATAGCAGAGTTCCCGGGGTTGCATTAGATGAAGCAGTTATTGGTGGCTATGGTAATGCAAAGCGAAAAGATCTCGGCGTAAAAATCGAAGCAAAATACCTTGTTGGTGAATATGATATTTTAATTCTTAGTGCTAAAGAATCAACCGGTTTGAAAACATGGCTTGAGGAAAATGGTTATAAAATTCCTGCTGGTGCTGATGAAGTGCTGGAACCCTATATCAAAAGCAACCTGAAATTTTTCGTAGTAAAAATAAATGAGGAAGAAAAGAAAAAATTTCCGGGAGATTTTTTGCGTCCCATCCAGATTTCTTTTAACTCTCCAAAATTTATGTTGCCAATAAGACTGGGTATGGCTAATGCTGATGGTGACCAGGATATGATTGTATATGCTTTTACAAAAAAAGGAAGAATTGAATGTACCAATTATCGTACGGTTTCATTGCCTACCGGGAAAAATATTCCTTTGTTTGTGCAAAATAATTTTTCAAGTTTTTATACGAATCTTTTTCAGCATCAGTGGAGCAAAGAGGGAAAGGCTGTGACCATGCTGGAGTATGCATGGGATGTAAGCCCGAAAAATTTTTTAAAATGCGATCCCTGTGTAGCGACTGCGCCATCCGAACAGGATTTGGTACAGGCAGGCGTATGGTGGGTTGACAGAGATTGGAACGATTACAGTGATATTAATCAGGAAGAAGATTATTCCGATAACGTTTACTTCACCCGGTTACATATTCGCTACAACCGTGATAAGTTTCCCCAGGATCTTATGTTCCAGGTAACGCCTAATACCGAAAATTATCAGGCCCGCTATATTATTACGCATCCTGCGACAGGCGATTTTAATTGCGATGCCGGTAAAAAATACCTGAAAGATTTAAAAGAACGTCGCGCCGGTGAAATGGAAATGCTTACTTACCTCACCGGGAAAAGCTATTCGGAATGGGATATGGTAATTAATGATGGTGAAGAAAAATATATACCAGCAGAAGTTTCTTACGGTGCAGTCGCTTCATTACTTAATACAAAACCTAAAAGGAATAACACCTTTCTTTTTGCTACATTGGGAATACTTGGGTTAGTTTCAGTTATTGGCTTTGGTAAGCAAAACAGGAAACCCGAAGCATAAATAATAATATTTAAAATAGATTAAAGCAAAAACAGGCATCATTATGGATGCCTGTTTTTTATAAAGGCGATTACCGTTTTCGGATTATCTTGCACTCCCAAAATTTATTAATGTATGGACTATAGTAAACTCGTTGCAGTAACAGGCCTTCCGGGGTTATATGAATTGATAAATAGTAAAACAGATGGAGCTATTGTACGATCTCTTGATGATAAATCCACACGGTTTGTTGCAAGCCGTTCCCACAATTTTTCACATCTTGAAAGTATAGAAGTATTCACAACAGGAGATAATGTAAACCTCGCAGAGATCTTTTTTGCAATGGACAAAGAAGGAGGAAGCTTGCCTGATACAAAAGATGAACCAGCCGTAAAAAAATATTTCCAAAAAACATATCCAGATCTCGATTTTGAAAGAGTTTATACCAGCGATTTGAAAAAAATGATAAAATGGTTTGATGTACTTAAGAAAAATAATATTGAAATAAAATTGCCAGAAGAGCCGGCAGAAGAACCCGAAGAAGAAATTAGTCCTGCTCCGGAGGTGAAAGAAGAAAAAAAGGAAAAAGCAAAAGAAAAACCTGCTTCAAAAAAAGTTAAAAAACCTGCTAGCTCCGAAAAAATAAAAGCAACAAAAAAAGAAGAACCCGCCAAAGAAGAAAAGCCAAAAAAAACAGCGAAGAAATCCAACGAAAAAACACCAAAGAAACAAGGAAAATAAATTTAGTGAAGCAAGTGCCAGGTCAGGAATAAATAATTTAAAAAATACTCTGACTAGCACATTTGCAAATTTTCACATTCACACATTATGAATTTATCAGCAGACATAAAAAAATTACCCCGTCATTTTTTACCGAAAAATTTTATTATTGAAACCTGGGAAGGACTTGAACCTTATTTCAAAAACCTCGATGAAAGAAAAATTAATTCGGAGATTGATCTTGAGCAATGGCTGAAAGATGCAAGTGAACTGGAAGCTGCAGTAAGCGAAGATGTTTGCTGGCGACAGATAAGAATGACCTGCGATACAGAAAATAAAGAGCTTGAAAAAGCTTTTAATTTTTTTATGATGGAGATACAGCCGAAGATCCAGCCTTATTCGGATAAATTAAATCGCAAACTGCTTGACAGTCTTTTTACCAAACAATTAGACCAGAAAAAATATTTTACTTACCTGCGCAACGTAAAAAAGAACATTGAACTTTTCAGAGAAGCTAATATTCCTTTGCAGGCTGAGTTGAATGTAATGCAACAGCATTTTGGTGTTATTGCCGGTAAGATGACCGTACAGGTGAATGGACAGGAATATACATTGCAACAAGCCGCTAAATTTTTAGAAGACCCTGATCGTAATCTGCGGGAAGAAGTGTACCGGAAGATCAGCGAAAGAAGATTGCAGGATAAAAAAGAATTGAATGATCTCTTTACAAAATTGCTGCAAAAACGTCACCAGGTAGCCATCAATACGGGATTTAAAAATTATCGTGATTATCGTTTTATTGAACTCGGACGGTTTGATTATACAAAAGAAGATTGTTACCAGTTTCATGAAGCAGTGAAACTGCACGTAATGCCGTTGGTAAACCAGATCTATGAAAACAAAAAGAAAAAACTTGGACTTGTTACACTTCGCCCATGGGATATAGAAGCAGAACCGACGGGCATACAACCGTTGCGACCTTTTAAAACTGGAGATGAGTTGACAGAAAAAACAATTGTCTGTTTTGATGAAATGAAATCTTTCTTTGGCGATTGTCTTCGTAAGATGAAGGACATGGGCCATCTTGATCTTGAAAGTCGTAAAGGCAAAGCTCCCGGTGGCTACAATTGCCCATTGGCTGAAAGCGGCGCGCCATTTATTTTTATGAATGCAGCAGGTCAATTGGATGATGTTACTACGATGGTTCATGAAGGCGGTCATGCTATACATTCTTTTCTTGCGCATGAATTGGAATTACATGGCTTCAAGGAATATCCGACTGAGATTGCTGAAGTGGCAAGCATGGCAATGGAATTATTCAGCATGAATCACTGGGATGTATTTTTTGACAGCAAAGAAGAACTAACCCGTGCTAAAGAACAACAGCTTGAAAGAGTGATTACCATTTTTCCCTGGATAGCCATTATTGATAAATTTCAGCATTCGCTATATGAGAATCCAAATCATACCGAAGAAGAAAGAGCAGATCAGTGGCTTTCCATTCTTGAAGAATTTTCTTCACCTGTAATTGATTTTTCGGGATTGGAAGAATACCGCCGGTATGCATGGCAGCGCCAACTACATTTATTTGAAGTGCCTTTTTACTACATTGAGTATGGTATAGCACAACTTGGTGCTATTGGCTTATGGAAGCAATACAAACAGAATCCTGAAACTGCTATAAACAATTATATCAATGCTCTTCATCTTGGCGGCACACAAACCTTACCGGAGCTTTTTAAAGCAGCCGGACTACAGTTCAATTTCTCACCGGAGTATATCAGTCAATTGATGCTTTTTGTAAAAAAAGAAATGGACAGTCTTTAAAAAAACAAAAAATTACCTGAAAGTGGTATGGCTTAAATTCGGAAATATCAAACCCGACTCCTATTTTTGATCTCCAAAAGAACAAGTTTATTTCAAAATAGCTACTAATCAGAGCCTTAACCGAAAGTCCCGATGTGTCTACATCGGGGCTTTGCTTTTTTAAAACTTTCCTTTTCTATAGAGAGTTAGATTTTGATTATTACAGGAATGCATTGCTATTGCTGATGGTTTTGTGAATTCTTCAAATTGGCTTATACCCTTGCAGGTCTTGGCCATTTACACCAGAGAAAAATCTTTTATCACTAATTTTTGTTTATCAACGAACATTGTCGTAGTTTAATGTTATCAAAACTTAATGCCATGAAACAAAGAATTCTCCTCCTCTTTGTAATGACTGCTTTCATTACAACTTTACAAGCACAAAAAAATCAGAAATCATTAAAACCAACTACTGGTTATGCTATTACTGCTGTTGAAAAAGGTGGTAAAAGCTGGAAAGAAGTAAGATTGATAGATATAAATACCGGCTTAATAGTAAAAAATATTTACGACAGTAAACAGGAAACTGAAACGCTAAATGCTAGAACAGGTAAAGCAGTAGTAAAAAAAGATCTTGCAACCAATAAAACAAGTGCGGCAACATTAATCGTTTCGTCTTCTGCAAAAAAGATTGTCAATCTTGATCAGGAGCTCAATGTCGCAAATGGTAATAATGCAAAAATGTATACAAGAAATGTAATTGTCAGGGAAAATACATCCTTGGACAAACCTTTTTCTACTAATTCTGCAGCCATCGCTTATGATAAAAAACATGAAAGATTATACTATACACCTATGGGGATCAACCAGCTTCGGTATATTGATCTGAAGTCCGGTAAAATATATTATTTCGAAGATGAAGCATTCGGCGTTGTAAGAAATTTTGGGGATGCTCCTAATCAGATTACCCGGATGGTGATCGCTTCAGACGGCGATGGATATGCACTGACTAATGATGCCAATCACCTGCTTCGTTTCACCACCGGTAAAAAACCAACCATCACCGATCTTGGTGCATTAACAGATGATGCAACGAACGCAAAATATTCCGTTCACAGTTCCGGGGGTTATGGCGGCGACATAATCGCTGATGCTTTTGGTAACTTATATCTCCTGAGTGCCAACAGAAATGTTTTTAAAATAAATGTGGGGAGTAAAATTGCCACACATCAGGGAACTATTAAAGACTTACCACAGGGATTTAGTACTAATGGCGCAATGGTGGAAGAAGGAAGTAGTGTAATTATTGCCAGTTCAGAATCAACAGTTGGTTATTACCGTTTTGACCTTAACACCATGCAAGCAGAAAAAGTTTCTTCAAGCCCTGATGTTTTCAATGCTTCTGATCTTGCCAATGGCAACCTTGCTTTTGACAAGAAAAAGAAAAAAGATAAAAATCAGGAAGAAACAAAGCCGGAAACACCAACCAAGATAGAAACTATAGCGACAGCCGGGAAGCCCGAAGAAGCGATTACAAAGAACCGGATTGCTGTTTATCCAAACCCTGTTACCAATGGGATCGTCAACCTATCTTTTTCTGAACTGGTAGCCGGAAGGTACAAAGTAGAATTATTAGATCTATCAGGTAAGCTCATCAGTTCAAAAGAAATAAATATTCATAGTGAAGCGCAGATAGAAGAATTCAGATTTCCCGGGCTGTCTGTAAGAGGAAGTTACCTCCTGAGAGTTACCGATGGGGAGAACAAGGTAAATGTCACTAATAAGATAGTCGTTCAGTAAATTTCAATTCGCTTTTATGATCAGTTAGAGTGATTAATTTGGTTAACCTGTGTTTTGTAATTGGATAAGGCTAACCAGAATTATGAACGCAAGCGAATAGAAAAATTATTTTAACTGCAAAACTGAAAATGTTGCAAATGCATTTTTATTTTCTATCGACATTTGTCTGCCGGATTCTATCCAGTAATAATGGCCGGCTTTCATATAGCGGTGTTCCATAGTGCCATTTAATTGTAATGTAATCACAGCTTCACCAAGACTTACCAGCAGGTAACCTGTTTTTGATGAAGGCAATTGTAAATGTTCTTTTGTTGCTAACTGTACTATATATCCTCTTACCAGCGGCTTATCAAACATCAACTGTATTGAAGAATTTTGCAGCCGCGGCTCTTCGTTATGTGCTTTGCCTGCCACTAATTCAATATCCATCACATGGAACCAACCTGTATCTTCATTCCACACACGATGAATACGTGGTGTAACCAGGCTGTCATACAAAAAACTTCCGGCAACAGATACACTGCTCACAGATTTCTGATTTATCAGTTGTGAAGCGGTAGTTGTTTTGGTAAGAAAAATAAATACAGAAGGTGTGGCATGTCTATGATATTGCGTGGTGTCATTTGGAGGAAGATATACGTCAAGCACACGTACATAATCATTTTCAAACACGTTATGATGCCTTGGCTCATCTTTTACTGCAGGTTGAGCAAAATCATAAGTTCCGGAACAGACAGCAATGAATACAAAAAAATATTTTTTCATAAACTTAAAGATAAGGTCTGAAAACTACTGTTATGTATTCTCTCTTCTTTAATAATTGAAGTCATGTAAAGTTTATCCTGTTTCCTATGTCAGTTCAATCTCCATTCCTTCAGCAGCCAGTTCATAGTCGAATGAATAATTATTCCTTTTTTTCAAATCAGAAATTAATTCGTTGAGCTGTTCATCGGAATGAGAAGGATCATGATGAGTTAGTAAAAGATGTTTTACTTCTGCCAGGGAGGCAAATCTCGTTGCATCTTCCATATTGCAATGGCCCCATCCTATTTTATTTTTATATTCCAGTGTAGTGAATTGTGCATCGTGCAACAACAAATCAGCATTTAATGCGAGGTCAATGCCGGATATCCATCTTTTGTCGGTAAACAATCCCATTGAGCCGAGTGCGGGTTCATGATCGGGGATATAAGCAAAAACCGAATGTTGCCCCGCAATACGAAACCCTACAGTGGGCCCGGGATGTATTACGTAGCGGGATTGAATAGTAAAAGGTCCTATATCAAAAGAACTGTTTTCAATTTCATGCAGAATTAGTTTGCAGGGAAGGTCGCGGAGAAGTACAGGAAAAAGCGGTGGCGAAAGATAGCGGCTAAGACGGGAATGCAAACTGTGGGTATTACTTGCAGGCCCCCATATATGTACATCCAAAGAAGGATCAAAAAATGGATTGAAAAAACCCAGCCCCTGAATATGATCCAAATGAAGATGAGTTAATAGTATATCAATTCTTTTAATGGACGTATTATTAAGCAGGTTGAATTTTTGCATACCAGAGCCACCATCAAGTACCAGTATCCAATCTTTTTCCGATACAACCGTGCAGGATGTATTGCCTCCATAATGTGCTGTTTCGGGACCTGTGGTGGGAATAGAACCACGGACGCCCCTTAATGAAATTTTCATAAATCTTTTGCTTCCCAGAAAATGGCAACAGCTCCCAAAAATTTACCTGCTCTGCCAATTATGGGATAAGAGGTTACTGAAATTTTTTCCATTTTTCCTTTTAGGCTTTCGATCCAGTATGTTTTGTGGTATGGATAACAATCCCTTAATGTCCTTACAAGAGGTAAGTTTTCCGGTTGCCACAGGTTTCCGTGTTCGTCCTGCTGTTTAAAAATCGTTGACCAGGTCTCAACATGCATTTCACCGGTATCTTCAAAGCTTGTTCCTAAAATTTTTTCAGCAGGTTCATTATAGAAAATAAGATTACCTGTTGTATCCGTGATAAAGACCGGTATTGAAAGACAATCGGCTAATTGGCGATTCAGAATAATTTCTATCTCATACGCGGGCATGCTTAAAGAATTTTCTGACGAATAATCTTCTTTAAATGTAAGCTAAATAAAAAATCAGGAAAATAATTATTTATCCGACTGTCCCCGTACTGCTTTACTTAACTGGTATAGAGGGTCTTACTTCTATCTTACTTGGCAATGTTCGCGGATTCATCTTTAAAAGATCAGTTACTATCTGACCGATATCTTCCGGATGTATCTTCCAGGCATCTGCGTCGTTAGGAATATTATTGTTAAAATGAGTAGCAACAGAACCTGGCATAATCGTAGTAACCTTAATTCCATATTTCCTCAGATCGAGCATAATAGCCTGAGTAAATCCTACCAGACCAAATTTACTTGCATTGTATGCAGCGCCATTTTCAAAGAAGTTGATGCCAGCGAGGCTTGCGATAGTAATGATATACCCTTGCGATTTCTTTAATGCATCAATACTTGCCTTTACGCTATTGAAAACACCGGTAAGGTTTGTGTCAATGGTTTCTTTCCAGTCTTCGTCCGATAAATTATCAATAGCCGCAAAATGACCCACACCCGCATTTGCAATTAATACATCCAGTTGCCCGAAATGATCGATGACAGCTTTAACAGCTTTTGTTTCAGCAGCAAGAGAACTTACATTGGACTGCAATGCTAAAACTTTTGAAGAATCTTTACTTAATGATTCAGCTGCCTTCTTTGCTGAGCCGATAGTTCTGCTGGTGATAGCCACCCTCACACCATTATCCAATAACTTTTTGGCTATACCATACCCAATGCCTCTGCTTCCACCTGTTATATAGCCCACATTATCTTTAAGTTCGTTCGTCATTATTTATAAGATTTGATTTAATAAGTTTTAAACAAAATTTTTGCTTGTTAGTTCAAAAAATTAATTAATTAATCATTGTATCAGGGGCTTTGAAAAAATTTGTCAACATGTGAAAGCCTTTAGCATGTTAATTGTCTACATTTAGTTGGACTTAAAGGCCCCTTAAAGAACTCTTGGATAAATCTTTTAAACATAAATTCTCTTCATGGACAAAAGAGATTAGTAATAGTGCTGAAGTTGACTGGGCTGAGCAACTTCGTATTTTGAATGAGATAGCCGACCTGATAACTCCACAACTTTCGCTCAAAGAAATTATTGCTTCCATTTATCAAAATGTAAATCAACTGACCGATGCTTACCAGTTTTGTGTCGGCATTTATGATGAGAAAGAAGGACTGATTCATTACAAAGGAATGATAGAAGACGGCAAACGGTTTCCTGATTTTTCTATTGATGCATTAGATGATAGCCGCCTTGCTTCATGGTGTATCCGCAATGAAGAGGATATTTTTATGAATGATTTTGACAAGGAATACAAAAAATACCTTCTTGTCAAACCACAACCGCTGGCCGGCATACAGCCCCAGGCGGCATTGTACACACCATTAAGGCTGAATAATAAAACAGTTGGCCTTGTAGTGGTAAGAACGATTCATAAGAATGTATATCAACCCCATCATCTCTATGTATTAAAAACAGTGGGAAATTTTGTAGTAAGGGCATTGGAATTAGCAAAGATGTCCGGAAAGCCGTTTGTGCAGGGGACAGGAAGAGTAAAAGAATGGCGATGGAATAACATAGAACAATTGCCGGTTAAATCAAAAAAACAATTATCAATGCTTACTGAAAGAGAAAAAGATGTTTTGCTTTTACTGGTAAGCGGCTTGCCTAATAAAATAATTGCTGAAAAACTTTTTATATCGGCAGACACTGTTAAAACACATACATTGAATATTTACAGGAAGATGGATGTTGGCAACAGAAGCTCTGCTATTTTAAAAACAATAGAACTCGGATGGGTTATTTAAAATCCACCATTTGGTTGAGATGAAAGGTTCTGGCTGCTGTTATCTTTATTAAAATCTTTTCTATGATAGAGACATTAATACGCTCAGCAATCAACCAAAAACCAACACTCGAAAACTCCGTTCACTATATTGCACATACATTTTCATTTTTAGTTACAGGCGAGGATACAGATAATGCCTATGCGCTCATCCATTGTTATTTCAGAAAAGGCTTTACACCACCGCCCCATTTTCATAAATATGAGGATGAATCTTTTTACATGCTGAATGGTGTTATAGATTTCCAGGCCGGCGACAAAAAATTTACGGCTGGTGCCGGCGAATTAGTTGTGTTGCCAAGGGAAATACCACATAGTTTTAATCTGATAACTGATACAGCAAAAGCTTTGTTGCTGATAACACCGGCAGGGTTTGAAACAATCTTTAAAGAATTTGGTGTGCCGGCAAAAACATTAGACCTACCTTCAATTCCGGATAATTTGCCCAAAGAATTGTTTCAGCAGATACACCAGCGATGTATTGATTTAGGAAATGTATGGATGCCGGAGATGTAGAGGCATCAGAAAATAATTTATTAAAACAACTTACATGAAAACAGTAATCCTGGCGTTTGCACTTTGTCTTTTCGTAAGCAATGTCTTTACTCAAAATAATTTCCTGTAATCAAAGTGCCCGATTTTGTCGGCGCCGGTATAAAGAGTTTCTACCAGTCCTATGCGGATCATCTTATAAAATGTATAAAAGCTATTCGTGAAAAAAATGAAGTAAAGGCAAAAGCCTTATTTAAGGATCCCGGGGAGGAATTGGTAACACGGGAAAAAGAATTATCAAAAGAGGTCGTAAAAAATCCCGTAGAAAAACAAAAATACATGCAGTTTGCAGCACAGGTATATCCTTATATTAAGGAAGTGCAACAATCGGAATATTATAAAAAAATGTATGGAAAATAGCTGGTAATTCTTTTAAAAAAATAATTATTTACAATCCATCTTTTAGCCGGGTAACGACTATAAAAATTTACTGTAATTTATTTCTCAGACAAGGTGCACGGATGTGTGATTCGTAGTGACGTAAATAACGCCGGCTTAGTGTAGAAATCAAGCTATCAACAACAACTCTATATTGTTTTAGCCACTGCGACTAATTCTGTTTTTTTTGCTGACAGGGT
>Ga0193749_1000032_pt1 | contig 15832 bp, 13 predicted proteins | sample L1s2metaG_FD_145081 | JGI IMG/M metagenome (GOLD analysis project Ga0193749, IMG submission 145081) | Soil microbial communities from a riparian zone of the East river system, Colorado, United States - L1s2 | ecosystem: Environmental > Terrestrial > Soil > Riparian zone | place: USA: East River...
CGCAGGCGAGTAATGCAAACATCGCCTTTACTTTGCACCTTGAACCACACCATGGTCTCCAGCAGTTGTTGATTGAGCGGCTGGAGCAATTGCAACCAGTGTTCGCGTTGCCAGTGCATCACCGGGGACATCACGGCCGCGCTCAGCTCTTGTTGTCCGGCCTGGGTGAATAAGCGACTGCCTTTTGCCAGGCCAGACTGCAGCGCCAAGGCTTGTAAGCTGTTCTTGCTCATGGTGCGAATTTTGATCAGCTTCTGCCGGTAGCGCAGCATCCGCAATACTTCGCGACTCTGCACTGCCGGTCGATGCAAACGGGGAAACTCATTGTGGAGCATCAGATCCAAAATGAGTTCGGCGTCGCGCCGATCGTTCTTCTGCCGCCACCGCGCCCGGCGGCGGATCTCGGTGGCATGCCCGAGCCAGACTTCGCAACCCAGTTCCTCGAGTATTCGTTCGAACCAGGGACTGTAGCCACTTGCTTCCAGGCCGACGATTACTTGCCCGCGGAACTCGGCATAAAAAGCCCGCACCGCTTGTTTGTCCTGGTGCTTCAGTTCACAGATAACGAGTTCGCCTGTTTCAGTTTTCAAATAACAGATCGTTTGTTGTCGTGCATGAAAGTCAACGCCGATATATATTATGTCCATAGCGCCTCCTTTCAGTCTCATGTCACTGAGAGCACTGACCGTGAGTCTAGCACTCACGGTAGGAGGCGCTTGCTTCATAACATCAGTACCGGGAGCGGTAGCGACCGGGTGGAAACCAATGGTAAACCGATGTCACCGCGTCACTTTTTGAGTTGGTTTGAGAACACCCGGTCGCTACCGCTCCCGGTACTGACTCCGTTTCGCCACTGATTCATCCCCTAAGGGTACTTTTGAGGCAACGCCCCTTTCCGTGGCTAAGGATTCACTGAACGCGTACGAATTAACTGAATTCTTCGAGCCTCAAAGTGTGCCCGCGCGCCGCAACAACTCTTTCATTCCGGCCATGCTCTGGCGGGTGGATTCTTCTGGTGTGCCTGCCCCTCGCCAGTGCGTCTCCAGACTTACCGTGCCGCGATAACCATTCCTTTTGAGCGCCCGGTATTGTCCGACGTAGTCGATGATTCCCGCTCCCATCTTCATCCATTCGTACTTGCCGTCCGCGCCCCTGACCACGTCTTTGCAGTGCATGTAACCGATGCGATCTTTCGGCAGGTGCGAGTAACCGTCGGGGTAGGCTATTTCACCGCGACTGGCTGCGTTGCCGGGATCCCAGTTCAGTTTGAAGTTGGGCGAACGAACGGCCGCGAGCGTGCGCGCCGCTTCGGCTCCGGTAGCCGTGTTGCAGGCAGCTTCATTCTCGATCAGCAGCGTGACCCCACGTTTGCTTGCCTTGTGCGCCGCTTCAATTAACTTTTGATCCATGGCCGCGCGGTAAGGTTTCGGATCTTCGAGCCGCCAGAAGTCGAAGATGCGTATACGATCCACCTGAAAGACGCGCATCAGCTCAAACCCGCGTTCCAGGAGTTCATCCTGCTGCTCGAAGGTGAAGTCGGCGCCAAACTGGTCGCGTTTCGGACTGAACTTCGACAGCGGTGCGCCCGGCCAATCCACTTTGAAGATGGGCGAGGCGATCGAAGAGACGCGCAGCTTGTACTTTTCCAGGATCTTTCGTGCTTCAGCGATCTCCTTCGCGTCCAGCTTCATAATGTTCTTGCCCCACATCCCTCTTATTTCGATGTATTGGAGGCCGAACTCTTGCGCCGTGACTTCAGCCGCACGCCCGAAGTCCTGCGTGATCTCGTCATTGATTACGGATAGTTTGAAGGTTGGCATGGTTTAGTCTGACAAACTGAAAGGTTTGTCGCTTAGCTGCGAAAAGCTCATGAAGGGCAAGCACGACAAACCGGACATTCAGATTTTCATCTTCAACTTTTCTTCAACATACTGCTTGTTGATCAGCGCACACTCTTTCGGTGTCCTGGCCTTGTCAGGCACGCTGTCCAATTCGATCACTGCCCAGCCGCGAAACTTCACGTCCTTTAGCGCAGCGAAGACTGCCGGCAGATCAACTTTGCCGCGACCGAGTTCAACCCAACGGTAAGAGTGTCCGCGCTCATCACCAGTCGCAAGGCTCTCGACATCCTTAATGTGTAGAAAGAGCAGACGGTCGTGGTACTGCCGAATCGCCCGCCCGGGATCGCCTCCGCCTTGCTGGTAGTGTGCGATGTCGAGCTCAAGTTTGACGTAACGCGGGTCAACCGCTGCCATGATGCGATCAACTTCGTCGGGCGCTTCTCCGAGCGAACCCATGTGATTGTGATAGCCGACCGGAACACCAAGATCGACGGCGCGCTTGCCGATCTCGGTTAGCAGCCGTCCCAGTTCTTTGAAGTCAGAGGCTGCCGGCGGACGATCTTTAGGCCGGGCCGAATCCGTGACTTGCAAATAATGACCGCCCACATCATGCACGAATTTAGCGTTGCGGACGTGTTTGGCGATTTCGTCATTGTCCGTGCCCGCGGCGATACCAACTCCTCCACTCGACAGGGCCACCATTTCGAGGTGGTGCTGGTCAAGCAGATCGCTCAGGGCTTTCGGACGATTGCCGTAGTCTTTCAGCACGTTGTTACGTAACTGAATGCCGCGAAATCCAATCTCTGAGATGTCAGAGATCGCCTGCAAATCATTTCCATTCCAGGTGATTGCTGCGTAACCAAACTGGATCTGCGCGGGCGCCGGCGTGATTGAGCGGTCAAAGTAAGAGAGATCAACGGGTGGATAAAGAGGAGGCTGGAAGGTCCTGGAAAGCGCATCAAGCGGCAACGCCGAGGCGGCCGCAACGGTTCCCAGGCCGGCAATGAAACGACGACGAGACAGTGACATTATTAACTCCTAAATGGATCTTTGCTGTTTGGAAGTGTCCTGGTTTGAAATTCTCTGCGCCCCGCGGAGACTACGCAGAGAAAAACTGAAATCAGGACACTCCTGGTGTTTCGCAACGCCTATGCGGTTGCCGGCGTTCTCTTAATGGCGTCGAGTGTAATCCGCTCCCGCTTTCGGTAAGCCAGGTTGGCCATGTGTGCTGCCACCGCCGACCGATAACCGATCTCGACCGGAGCATTAGGCTCCTTGCGCGAACGAATGCACTCGATAAAATTAGCCATGTGGTTTACGTCTCTGGAAACTCCGGTGGCCGTCGCGCCGTCCGGACGATTTACCTTTTCCGGGAAATACCAAACGCCGGTCTGTGATTTACCCGTCACCATATCGGTCGCGCCCGCGATGCGTTCGATGGTCCCATCCGAACCAAGGAACCGCTCACCTAAACCGTAATGACTATTGCTGAACGTCGACTGCCACGTGACGGTAAGATCATTTGGAAAGTCGAGCGTCACGGCAATCGTGTCCGGCACTTCGCGCCCGTCCTTTTCCGAAAACACTCCGCCCGACATATACGCGGAAGTTGGAAGTGAAAGACCCAGGGAGCTAATGATCAGGGCGATCTGATGGACCATGTTCTCAGTCACATTCCCGCCCGAAAACTCCCAGTAGAGTCTCCAGTTGATGAACTTGTTTGGATCGAAGGGCCGGGGACGCCGCCCGTTCAGGAACAAATTCCAATCGACATTACCTGCGGTACAGTCCGCAGGAACCGGACGGACCCACTGTCCTTTCCCCTTGGGCGTATTACGACTCATCCAGGATTCGACGTGCGTGATCTTACCGGCCATGCCACTCTTGATCCATTGCCGGGCATCGGCGACTGAGCCCGAGCTCTCATGTTGCAGCCCGATCTGGACAACGCGATCCGACTTTCGCGCGGCGTTGCGGCAGGCTTCGGCCTCTTCAATCGACCAGGTCATCGTCTTTTCGCTATACAGGTCCTTGCCTGCCGCTATCGTGTCGATAAAGTGACGAGCGTGGCAGTGAAGCGGTGAAGCTACGATGACTGCGTCAAGGTCTTTCAGATCCAGCAGCCTTCGATGGTCAGTGAAAGTCTTTACTGCAGGCGCAATCTGCCTGGCCTCATCGTGACGCCTGGTGTAGACATCAGCGGCGGCAACAAAGTCGATGTTCGGAAGTTTTAGTAATTCTCGCAAATCTTCCTGGCCCCGAGCGCCACAGCCGATAATGCCAACGCGTACGCGGTCATTCGCTCCCAGCACTCGGCTGGTCGCGAAGGACGCCAGCCCAATTGAGGCTCCGGCAAGCGTCGCCTGCTTGATGAATTGGCGGCGCTCGATAGTTTCCTTGGTCATGATCTTCTCCTACTGTTCCCGCCGTCGGGAGTCGAGTTCGATTACCATCTCCACCCGGCCATGCAAGTTGGCGTAGACTTTCGCCGCTAATCTTCTTGAAGTCCGCGAACTTAGTCAAGACAGATCCTTGCTGTACCAAACTAATCTTCTCTTAGGGTAATTAAATACCTGGCTGACCCGCTGGCCGCACGCTCCCGCTGCTTCCGTCCAACTGCGTCTTCGGCATTGCGATAATCAAGCAACTCTTTGCGTTATTAGAATTAGAGACGGAGCTTGTCCATTTTTGATTTTTCGTACTCACCATCTTCCCCCGGATAGCGCAGAACGTCGTCAAACTTTCCCACCTCTTTTGCCAGAGCCCAGATGATGCTTTCGCCCGCGGGTACGATGTTCGGCGCCGCCGAGAAAACTGAATCGGTAAAAGCATTTTCAGCGTCGATCAGTTTCCAGCCCTTACTTTCGAACATGACTAAGACGTCGCTCAGGAACAGCTCATTCAGGACATTGTGATGTATGAGCAGAGTATGTTTGGCACTGCGTCCCAAAACCTTTCTCGAAAGGCCATCATAAAAAGTAGCTCTATCCCAAAGATGGTTCAGGTAGTATTCCTTGTAACCGGAAAGGTCTGATTTCGGGGTGGCCGCGATTCGCGCCCGCAGCCTCTGATCTATATACCAGTCTGAAGCGTCAACGGTAACGTAGCCCATCCCGTAGCCGTGCTCTTTGAGAAAGGCGCGCATCTTATCTCTTCTCTCGATCGTGTTGCCTTCTTTGAGCGCCGGAAATCGGAAACGCTTGTTGAAGCCCGGCATCTCTTTAATCAACGCTTCGACGCGGAGAGTATCCTGCGCAAACTCCTCAAAGCTATGATTGGGATAATACCAATGAGAGTAGGTATGATTGCAGATCATGTGACCGGCGTTACCCCACTCGCGCACAAGGCTTTTTCCCATTTCGCTATCAATGTTCCTGCCACAGATAAACGCCGCCGCTTTCAAGTCTGAGTGTCTGCGCAAGGCTGCAAGGAGCGCCCGATTGCGTTGCTCCGCGACGATTTGGGACGCGCCGAAGAGATTGAAATCATCAATTGTAATTGCAATCTGCGGCGCTTCGCGAACAAAGGGCATGACAGTCCTGCTCGCCGCCAATCCGATAGCACCAAGGCAAATGGTTTTAGAAAAATTTCTTCGGTTCATGCCTTCCTCCTTCCAATATTGCCAAAGACGCCGAAAGCCAGTTGAGCGGGCAGCCGCGCAGTTATCACCTCGCTCAAGGACTCGGTCGGGGGAATTTTCTCCGTGTTCTCCGTGACTCCGTGGTGCAACTCTTTCCTGGCAATTTCAACGCGGAGACACGGAGGTCACGGGGGTTACATGGAGAACTTCGATTTTTTCCGGCACACTACTGAAGCAAGGTGCTAATGAGATGTCGTTGAAGCAGGGCGCATGTCCGCCGTCGCCTTATTCATTTAGGAGGCGGAGCTGTAGATGATGGCACTGCTTTTCCATCGACAGTATTTGGCTCCATCAATTCGATTCGAGTGCCGTCAGGATCGAAAAGGTTCACCTGTCGCTTACCATTCTTACCGACCTTCACTTCGATAGGTCTCGTGTAGTTCTTGCGCGCGGGACGCGATTCGAGCATCGCAACGGCCTTATTAATATCAGGGGTGAATAGGCAGATGTGATTCTTACCTCCCATCTGTTCAGCGTTCTGCGGCGTGGAGTAAAGCATCAGCTCGAGATAATCGTCCCCATCAGGAACTCGCATATTCACCCAACTCAGCTCGGTGCCGGATGAACTACCCCTCCAGAACTCCTGGAAGCCCAGGACATCGCGATAGAACTTCAGGGACGGCTCCAGTGCGCCAACCATCACTCCGACATGCGCCATCCGCGTCGAGACGCGCGTGTCGGGCATGAATTTCCCTTGCTCGCGCCTCGTCCAACTGTCCGGTTCGTACTGCACAATCTCTACCGTGTGACCGTCGGGGTCGACAATGTTGAAATTCGAGTTTCCAATTCGGCCTTTCGTCACTTTATCCGGCACCTTGATTCCCCGGGACGCCAGATATTCGCGCAGGTCCTGGGCTGAGTCAGTGAAGAAAGCGATGTGATTAAGATGACCGTCTTGTTTGGGATTCTCGGCAAAGAGCTCAATGTATTGGTTCTCGTTGATCTTGATGAAAACGATCCGGTCCGTGCCGTCCTCCCGCTTCAGAACATATGGCTCCTGGTATCCGAGGAAGTCTTCGTAAAACGCGCGCGCCTTCTTTAGATCGCTGACGAATAGCGCCATGTGGGACAGACCCAGAAGGCGAGGACGCCTTACCTCATCGCCGGCTATTGAGCCAACCAATGAAATTGCCAGCAACAGGGAAATCGCCAATCGTTTCATTTGGCAAGAGGATCTCAAAATAGGCACGCCCGAATCGCAGAATCGCGGGCCTGACTGCGGCACAGATCTTCTCACGCGCGCTTTCGCAGAGTGACATGGGTGGCGCGCGCGCCCTCGATGCGCTCGACGCATTCGTATCCCAGCGCAGGCAGATTCAGACCACCCAGCAAGTGCTCCCCATTTCCGAGCAAGACCGGCACGATGGCCAGATGTAACTCATCAATCAGTGCTGCACTCAGATATTGCCGAATCGTCGAGACGCCGCCTCCCAATCTAACATCCTGCCCGCTCGCCGCGTCTTTCGCCTGCTCGAGGGCTGATTGAATGCCGTCAGTGACGAAATGAAATGTGGTGCCTCCCGCCATCTCGAGCGGAGTTCGTGGATAATGCGTGAGCACAAAAACCGGCGTGTGATAGGGCGGATCGTCACTCCACCAGCCTTTCCAACTGTCATCAGGCCACGTTCCGCGCACCGGGCCAAACATATTCCGCCCGAGAATATAAGCGCCAATATTCTCAAAACTCCGTGCGGCAACATCGTCATCGACGCCGGTTTCGCCATCTTCATTACCGTGCATCCTTTGCCAGGTGCGCGTGGGAAAGAACCAGTCGAACACTTTGAGTCCGCCAACTCCGAGCGGATTCTCGAGATCCTGCCCCGGCCCTGCGCCGTAACCATCGATTGAGATCGAGAAACTGTGGACGCGAAGTTTGGACATAGAATTCAGTTCTGGTCAGATCCGATCTGCCCAATAATTTGGTTCGCGATGCTGATTGGCAACGGCAATTACGACGATTATCTCTTCATCAATGCCGTAAACAAGAGAATAAGGAAAGCGTGCGAAGAGGAACCGTCTGATTTCCGGCTCAACCTGCATGCCCGCGTACGGATAAAGCCTCACGAGCCGAACGACGCGATCCAATTCATCGAGGAACTGGCGACTGAGGTCTTCTTCTCTTGCTTCGTACCATTGAACTGCGTTATCGACTTCTCGATTAGCCAGGCTAAGGAAGCGGATTTCCATCATCGCCGGTATTTGGCCATCACCTCTTCGTACGAGACTGTGGGAATGCGCCCGGCCTTGTAAGCGGCCCAGCGCTTCCGCGCTTCTTCGGCCCAGACGCGATCAATCTCAGGATCGGGCTTGTCCAATTCAGTGAGAATTGCATCCACCAGGCGCAGCTTCTCCACGTCCGGCAAATCCTTGATCTGTGAAACCAATTTGTCTGCGGATGTCGACATGATCTTAGCTCCTGGTTTCAGCGTGAGCGATTATCTCACGTTGAGGCTGTTCTTTCATCCTCATATTCGCGCAAGCGCTATCGCAAAATCGCAGGCCTGACCCCTTTTTGCTCTTAGTGAAACACTTTGAGTCCGCCAACTCCCAGCGGATTCTCGAGATCCTGCCCCGGCCCAGCGCCGTAACCATCGATTGAGATCGAGAAACTGTGGACACGAAGTTTGGACATAAGATTCTTCAGCCGCGAGCCGCTTGCACCTTTATCCCGTAATCGAGTGATGCATACCACTTGCCGCGTCCCTGCGGCGTCAGGTCCATCACATTCCAAATCGGATTCAACTCGTCAATGCCGCGCTCTTTGACGTCGTCGGCCAGCCATGGATGACCACTGTAAAAATGGCGCAACGAGCCGTCACTGTCTCGCGTGAAAACCGAAATCGTCGAGTCCTGATGTCCTTCGCCATCTTCGCTGCCGAGATCGTACTTAAAAGTGCTGTCGCCGGCGCTCAGCAGACGTAGTTTGTCCCAACCTCTATTTCGCGCGTGCGCGCGCAACGTGGACGGATCAGCCGCCGCGACAATCGCCAGGTCAACGTTTTGCGCGAGGTGATGAGCAACTCCATTGAAGCTATCGATCCAGGCGGTACACATTGGGCAAGGTACGGTCTGCTTCTTTCCGTACATGAAGTGGTAAATCACGAGCGAACGATCCGGGGCAGTGAACAGCTCGCTCAACCGTACGTTTTTTGTCGGAGCATCGCCGTCGTCGAGAGACGTTGGGCCTTCAAGAAACTCGTAATCCTGAATCTTCGCACCCTTTGGAAGTCCCCGCCGCAGCGCGGCGACTCTTTCACGCGTCTTTAGTAATTCAATTTCTGCCAGCCGCAGCTCCTCGCGCTTTGCAAGGTATTCTGGCGACTCGTTCGGCAGATTAGTTTGACGATACGTTCCATCGATCATTTCATGAACCATTAGTCACACCTCCGTTGAAGAACACAGTTCTTGCTTTCCAATCGATCGAGGGCCAATCGTAGGAAGTCCAGGTTGGATAAGACCCCTAATCTTTCCAAATAGCTCCTAGTCCGACTTCCCACAATCGTTTATTAAGCGACGGAACATCCTTGTCGAGAATTTCATTGCCCCTCGCTTTCAACGCCGACCATTGCATATTCAGTTGCTGCAACCGATCCAGCGACGGTTGATTGACTCTGGGAATATCACTTTCGGTCTGGTTGATCAGAAACAGATAATTGGCGGTGAACTTATTGGGAAAGTTCTCAACATCATCGTAGGCTTTTGACTTACGCTGCACCATATCCTCATCCCAGGTCTTCATTTTCTTTAACAGTGCATCGCCTTCTTTCCTGGCGGCGCTGAATTTATCACCGGCGGGTAATGAACTCAGAAGCGACTCTAACTGTTTTTGTTTTTCATACAGGCTGTTTATCATGCGGTGCATCGCAGTCAATTCCGTCTCCATACCCAACATGGTCTGATGATATTCCATGTAGACGGAAGCGTTCGTAGGGTAGAGAGGATTCGCAAGTATCTCAGTTTCGGTTGAGACTGTCTGTTCACCCATTTTTACAGTCATGCTGTATTTCCCGGGCGGTGCTTTGTGTCCGGCGTAACCGCCTTCGATGCGAACTCCGGGCACCCCCGGCATCGTTGCATAACGCATATCCCATACAAACCGGTTCAGCCCTTTGGCTTTCGGCAAGAGCGGTTCCGGCTTCGGAGCGCCATCGTATTTCGTGTACTTTTCGTCAGCCTTTGAAGAAAAGCTGCGTACAAAATTCCCTGTCGCGTCTTTGATCTCCATCCTGATTTCGTCTGTTTTTTTCAACTCGGGCAGTTGGTAGTAAACCACCACTCCGGTTGCTGGATTAACGCCTCTGTATCTGTTAGCTCCGGTAAAATCAGCCTCCGGTGCGTCCATTTCACTAGAGCCATTTACGATGTAGGCATTCTCGGGTCGATAGATCGTGAGGGGAGACGCATCTTTCTGGTACTGACGAATGACGGTCAAATCATCCAGTATCCAGAATCCTCTCCCCGACGTTGATGCGATCAGGTTTCCCTTGTGTATCCGGAGATCAGTTATTGGAGTAATAGGCAAGTTCATTTGAAACGGCGACCAGTCCTTTCCGCCATTCCAGGACAAAAATAAACCGAGTTCAGTACCGGCAAATAAAAGGTCCCGGCGCACATCATCCTCGCGCACTACCCGCGTAAATGCATTCGCAGGTAGGCCACTGTTAATCCTGGTCCAGGTGTTTCCATAGTCTGTGGTTTTGTATAAACCCGGAGTGTGGTCGTTGAATTTATACCGGGTGGTCGCTATGTAAGCAGTTGCTTTATCATGCGGCGATACTTCAATGGCATTGATCAGACAGTCTGCCAACCCGGGTGGGGTTACGTTTTTCCAGTTGGCCCCACCGTCGCGAGTCAGATAGACAAGCCCATCGTCACTGCCTGTCCAGATCACCCCTTTCTCGTGAGGCGACTCAATGATGTAACTCAGCGTGCCATAATTTTCCGCACCGACTTCTTCGTTTGTATATCGCCCGCCGGCTCTACTCTGCTTTTCCTCTTCGTTGCGGGTGAGGTCCGGTGAAACCTCTTTCCACGTTCTACCAAGATCGCTGGTTTTCAGCAGGTACTGTGAGCCGTGATAGTAAGTATTGGGTTCATGTTTGCTCCAGATGATTGGCGCGTTCCAGTTGAAACGATACTTGATGTCTTTCGCGTCCATAGCAAGGTACTGAATGGGCGCAGCCATAATATTCGTGCCGGCTTGCGCTCGGACATCGAGTACCTCGATCGTTCCCTGATAACTGTCGCCCAAAACATATTTGGGATCATTTGGATCAAATGCGAGAAAAGCACTCTCACCGCCGGCAGAGGCCGTCCAGCTTGTTGTGGTAATCCCTCCGCTTCCTAACTCACGGCTGGCAATGGAAACGGATGTATTGTCCTGTTGTCCTCCATAGATACGATAGGGAAACTGATTGTCTACGTTGATGCGATAGAACTGCCCGGTCGGCATGTTCGCTTGCGTGCTCCAGCTTCTTCCGCCGTTGAAAGTTATGGCTGAACCGCCATCGTTGGAGATTATGAAGTTGTTCGCGCTGTCGGGGTTGATCCAAAGATCATGAAAATCACCGTGGGTGCCTGACAAGGTCTCCCATGTTTTACCGCCATCCTTTGAGCGTAGTGCAGATGCACTCATAACATAAATGGTGTTTTCATTCTTTGGATCAATGAATAGCTCAAGGTAATACCAGGCTCTCTGCACCAACCGGTGGTCATTCGTTATCCGGCTCCACTTCTTACCGCCATTATTCGAGACAAATAAACCACCGGCTTCTTTATCAGAATCGCTTTCGATCAGCGCATAGACCGTTTCAGGATTCGAACGGCTTACCGCGATTGCCATTTTGCCCATTTCTTCCGGCAATCCCTCTTTCATTTTTTCCCACGTATCGCCGGTATCGGTGGATTTATACAGACCACTGCCGGGACCGCCACTGATCACCTTCCAGGGCAGCCGGCCATGTTCCCACATCGCTGCGTAAAGTATTCGCGGATTGTTCATGTCCATTGACAATTCGGCTGCACCCGTCTTGTCATCCACGAACAAGACGTTCTTCCAACTCGCGCCGCCATCGATGGATTTATACACACCCCTTTGCGGTGAGTGGCTGTAGAGGGCGCCCTGTGCTGCTACCAAAACTATATTGGGGTCTTTGGGATTGATGACGATCCGAGAGATATGCTGAGTTAATTCCAGGCCAATCTTTTTCCATGTCTTTCCAGCATCGGTTGACTTATATACGCCGTCCCCTGAGTGGGTCATCACACCCCGAACCGCATGTTCTCCCATACCCACATAAACGACATTCGGATCGCTTTCGGCAACGGCCACCGCACCGACGGACCCGGTCTTAAAATAACCATCGGAGACATTCCGCCAGGTGATTCCCATGTCATCCGTTTTCCAAAGGCCACCGCCTGTGGTCCCCATATAATAAGTCCGTGGGTCGCCCACCACTCCGCACGCAGCATTTGAACGCCCGCCACGAAATGGACCTATGGATCGCCATTGAACTGTTTTGAAGATGCTGTTGTAATCATCCGCAACCGCCTTTTGCGGAACTTGCGCGGACAGATGACCCACAAGGAAGCAGGAAACAAATACTAATAGCAGGTGTTTTGACATAGGGGAATCCTCACCAAATAAGAATTTGCCAGATGATACACGACTAGACCGCCGCGAGCAGAGCTCGGAAGGTTGATTATTGTAAATCGCAGGAATCGTAGGCCTGACCTCGGTTGAGGTTAATTCGCGGGTGAAAGTGTTAGACCGCTCGCGGCACTTCACGCCTGCAGCGTGATCCTTGAATGCGGGACGCAGAGCAGGCTTGCAAAAACATCCAGACCGTAATCTGAGACGACCGAATGATTGACCTCACTATCAGCGAGGCGGCCGAGTTGCTGCGCCAAAAAAAGATCTCACCGGTGGATCTCGCCACCGCCTGCCTGGATCGCATCGATCGTCTTAATCCCGTGCTCAATGCTTTCATCACCGTCACCCATGAGAGCGCGATGGCCCAGGCGCGCGTGGCCGAAGACGAGATTCAGCACGGTGAGTGGCGCGGGCCACTGCACGGCATTCCGATCGGTTTGAAGGACCTGATCGACACCGCCGGGGTTCGCACTACTTGCGGCAGCGCTTTATTTGCGGACCGGATTCCCACTGAAGATGCGTATGTTGTGCAACGCCTGAAGTGCGCCGGCGCAGTGCTGCTTGGCAAACAGAACCTGCAGGAGTTTGCTTACGGAGGGACCTCGGCATCAAGCCACTTTGGCGCCGTGCACAATCCGTGGAACCCCAAACATATCGCCGGAGGTTCTTCCGGTGGATCTGCGGCCGCGGTGGCCGCAGGTATGTGCTTCGGAGCGATTGGCACGGACACGGGTGGCTCGATTCGCGAGCCGGCGGCTTTTTGCGGCATCGTAGGCCTCAAGCCGACCTACGGGCGCGTGAGTACGCGCGGAGTGTTTCCTCTTTCATGGTCTCTGGATCACGTCGGACCGATCTGTCGTAACGTGAGGGACTCCGCCCTCATGCTGGAAGCGATTGCCGGCTACGACGCTTTGGATGTTACCTGCGTCGATTGGCCCACTGAAAAGTACGCACAGTACGCGAACGCTTTGAGCCTAAAGACTGACTTCCGAATTGGCGTGCGAATTGGCGTCGCGCGTCAGCCTTTCTTTGCAGACCTCGACCGAGACATTGAGATGGCAATGAACGAAGCCATTGAAGTCATTCGCAGAATGTCCCACATGCCGTCGCAAGTCATAGAAGTCCTTCTTCCTTCAGTGCCAACTGCTGTGCAGGCCCCCGAAGTTTACGCCATTCATAAAGAATACTATGCCAACTCCCCTGAGTTGTACCGCCCATGGATGCGAGAGCGACTGGCCCAGGCAGCGACTGCAGACAACGGTGCGTATGTTGAGGATCGTTTCGCGCTTGAACGCGTGCGACGCACTGTCAACGACGTGTTTGCCGATGTCGATTTGCTGATCACACCGACCACTCCCGTGCCCCCGATAACGATCGAAGAGGCTTCGAATATGTCGCCAAACCCGGCAGGCGAGGTATGGCTGCGTAACACTCGGCCCTTCAATGCCTACGGATTGCCGACAATCTCTATTCCAACAGGTTTCACGAAGGCCGGACTGCCAATCGGTTTGCAAATCGCCGGACCACGCTTTGGCGAGGGAAGAGTGTTGGCGTTTGCTCACGCCTTTGAGCAGGCTACGGATTGGCATAAACGCGCGCCGACGGCTTTGCCCAAAAAGTAGAGTTATCAGTCCGCAAAGCGGACGAACGATAGTAGCCCAGCAGTTTACTGCTGGGGATAGGAGCGCGAGGATTGATAGTCCGTGAAGCGGACGGCTGAATGATAGTCATCAGATCGTCTAACCTTTTCAGCCGTCCGCTCCACGGACTTCGTATCTGTTCCGACCGATCCCAGCGATAAATCGCTGGGCTATTTTCAATCGTCCGCTAAACGCGGACTCAGTGGAACCGACTTTCTGGGCAAAGCCCGTTCCTACGTTACTGCACCTGCGGGGAGACTGGGATCCTATTTGACATATCCAAGCAGGCCAGAGTAAATGACGCGGTTTCGCCGATGAATAGATTTACAAACAAATCATGATATAAGCTCACTTTAATTCGGAGAATCAACAAATGAATAGAATGAATCCCAAGGTTGATTTTTATTTTAATAAAGCCAAAAAGTGGCAGGAAGAATTTGAGAAATTGAGGACGATCATTCTTGACTGTGGCCTGACCGAAGAATTGAAGTGGGGTTGTCCTTGTTACACGTTTGAGAAAACAAACATAGTCTTAATACATGGATTTAAAGAATACTGTGCGCTTCTGTTTTTCAAAGGTGCCTTGTTAAATGATGCCAAGGGAATTCTAATCCAACAAACGAAGAACGTGCAGGCGGCGCGCCAGGTTCGGTTCACCAATGTTCGGGGAATAGTTAAGATGAAACCCATCTTGAAAGCCTATATTTATGAAGCCATTGAAGTCGAAAAAGCCGGTTTGAAAGTGAACTTTAAAAAGACTACAGAATTCAAAATTCCTGAAGAATTTCAAAATAAATTAGATGAAATCCCTGCCTTGAAAACTGCTTTTGATGCATTGACGCCAGGACGGCAAAGAGGATACCTCTTTTATTTTTCTCAACCCAAACAATCCAAAACTCGTGAGTCAAGGGTTGAAAAATGTATGCAGCAAATTCTCAAAGGAAAGGGACTAGATGATCAGTAAGGCCACCAAACGTTCGATTCTTCGCTGGATTCACCTTATCGTTAGCATTCCGATACTCGGTTACATTTATAGTCCGTTTGCTGAACTTCCAAGCTACGCCGCCGTTACTCGGTTTGTCTTCGCTCCGCTGATGATTCTTGCGGGATATTGGATGTATGCAGGCGCTGTCTTCGCGGTGATTGGCGTTGCGTTATGGCTCGGTGTATACCGCCTGTCTGGACTGCCGGCTGCTGTCCTCACTCAAGTCGCGCTATTCATCGCGCGGAAGATTTGGTTGGTGATTCGCGCGCGACGTGCGAAGTGATGGGGCCTATCCATGCAGTGCAGCCAACCGCGGCGCGATTAGCGGTGGCGGCGCTTTGTCGTTAGATTAGCGACGCAACGTTTCGGTGTTGTGGTCGCGGTGGCCCAAATGAGGAACATGTTATGACTGAAAAGAAGGTTTGGCTCATTACCGGCGCTGGTCGAGGTTTGGGCGTCGACATCGCCAAGGCCGCCTTGACCGCCGGCCACGCCGTTGTCGCTACTGGCCGAGATGCAGCGAAGGTCGCGGTGGCGGTGGGCGACCATGACAACCTGCTGGCGATCAAACTCGACGTCAACCGCCCACAGGATGCGCAGGCGGCAGTCGAGGCTGCCCTCGCGAAGTTCGACCGAATCGACATCCTGGTCAACAACGCGGGCAACTTCTTCGCCGGCTTCTTCGAGGAGCTAAGCCCCGAACAGACGCTGCTGTTCGGCCCGATGAATGTCACTCGCGCCGCTCTTCCGCTGATGCGTAAGCAGCGCTCCGGCCTGCTGCTCACCATCTCCTCGACCGCAGGCATCGCCGGCCAAATGTTTTGCACGGCGTATGCCGCCGCGAAGTTCGGCATCGAGGGGTGGATGGAGTCACTCACGCCAGAGATTGCTCCCTTCGGAATCCGCACGATGCTGGTCGAGCCCGGTTTCTTTCGCACCGAACTGCTCAGCAACGACTCGACCACCTACGCCGAGCCGAGCATTGATGACTACGCCGAGCAAACCAGGGAGATCGTCTCTGCCTGGAAGAGCATGGATGGGAAACAAGGTGGCGACCCCGCTAAGCTCGCCGAC
>Ga0193749_1000033_pt1 | contig 15790 bp, 13 predicted proteins | sample L1s2metaG_FD_145081 | JGI IMG/M metagenome (GOLD analysis project Ga0193749, IMG submission 145081) | Soil microbial communities from a riparian zone of the East river system, Colorado, United States - L1s2 | ecosystem: Environmental > Terrestrial > Soil > Riparian zone | place: USA: East River...
TCCAGATTGCCTTCTGATCACTCAAAATATTCTTGAAAAATTCCTTCTCCAGTGCGGGTGATGATGACAGTTGCGGCGTCGGTGAAGGACTCGGCTGAGGTGTTTGTGCCTGAGTGCCGAACGCAACCGAAAAAAGTATTGCCGAAAGAACCATGGGGAAGAGGCAAGGCGATGTTCTGTTACTTCTCATGTTTGTACTCCTTGTTTGGTTTGCGGGTATGAAGGCTCGTGTCTGAACAAAGTATAGACAGTCGGGGTCACTACCAGCGAAAGCACCAGGGCTACGGCCAATCCGCTAATGACGGCAATAGCCAGGGGCTGCAAAAGCTCTGAGCCGGCACCGAGGGCCAGTGCCAGCGGCAGCATCCCAAGCATCGCCGCAAGCGAGGTCATCAGAACCGGGCGAAAACGACGGCGACCTGATCTCAACAAGGCTTCACGCACGGTGTCGCCCGCGGCGAGGTGATCCTCAACAGCATCGAGCATCAGGATGCCGTTCTTTGCCACAATGCCGACGATCATGATCATCCCCATCAGTGAAACCACATTCAGCGTCGTCTGGGTGACAAAAAGACCCAACAGAACGCCGCCCAGCGCCAGTATTGCGCCAGTAACGATTGCGATTGGATGCGCGAACGAACGAAACTCAATCAAGAGAGTCAGAAAAACGAGCACAATAGCCAGCCCGAGCGAAATCACCAATTCCCGGAAGCTGGATTGCTGCTCTTGATAGAGACCACCGTATTCGATTGTCATGCCGGGCGGCAGTTTGACTTCCCTGCTGAGCAGATTCTTGATCTCGGCGATCGCAGTTCCGAGGTCCTTGCCTTCCAGCCGGCCCGTAACGGCAACCGTCTGCCGCAAACCTTCCCGCGCGATTTCAGTCTGCCCCTTGTCATAGGCGACCTCGGCAACCAGCGAGCTTCGCACCTCAGGAGGAAATATCACGCGAACCGTGATCAGGCGCCCCTGCTGTAGAATTGATGAAGCAGCGTCGCCCGACATTGCCGTCGTCGCGGTGTTCGCGATGTCGGTGGCCGTCACCCCTAAACGCGCCGCGCGGAGCGGATCAATGTTGAAGGTAATGGCCGGCCCACTCACGATTACGCCATTCTTGGTATCGACTACTCCCTGGACCTTTTTGATCGCCGCCTCGACTTCATCAGCTTTGGTTTGCAACGCGGCTGTGTCTTCGCTGAAAAGCTTGATCTCGATTGGTTCCGGCGAGCTGGTCAAATCGCCAATCACATCAGAGAGAATACCAACGAATTCCACCGTCAGCGCAGGCTCTGACTCCGCCACCTTGTCCCGCAGATCGGCTATTACTTCGTCCGTGTCCCGCTTGTGTCCAGGTTTCAGCTTGACCGCAAAGTCCCCTCGGTTGGGCTCAGTTATGAACAGGCCTAACTCCAGCCCCGTGCGTCGCGAATAGCCTTCAACCTCAGGCGTTTGACGCAGCAGGTCTTCAACGTGATGGAGCATGCGATCAGTTTCCGTCAGGGACGCACCCGGCGGCGCCCAGTAATCGAGAATGAAAGCGCTCTCATCGAATTCCGGCAAGAACTCAGAGCCCAATGACCGGTAAAGCAGGTACGACCCGCCGAGAACGGCGGCCACGATGATGAGAACGAGCCAGCGATTATCAAGAGCGTGGCCCAGGATCCAATCGTACCGCCGGATGATCGCGCCGAGAATTCGGCCCTGCTGTTCTTCATCCTCTTCCCGCTCGTTGGACAGGTTTTCATGATCACGCCTCTGGTCGGGATTTTCTTTCCAGCCCGTGCGTCGTTTGGCTCTGACAAACCGCTCGGCCAGTACCGGAGTGAATGACAGCGCTAAAACCAGAGAAGTGAGCAACGCCACTGCCATCGTCAGTGCCAGTGAACGAAAGAAGCTGCCCGTGACGCCGGTGAGCAAGGTGAGCGGCAGAAATACCACAACCGGAGTAACCGTCGATCCAATGATCGGAACAGTGATTTCCGAGATCGCCTTTTGCACAGCTTCGCGGCGCGACTGCCCGCGCGACATATGCGTGTAAATGTTCTCGACGACTACGATTGCATCATCAATCACCAGTCCAATGGCCGCCGCAACGCCACCCAGAGTCATCAGATCAAAGCTCAGCCCCGCCAGCCACATGGCCAGAAACGTCGCCAGCACCGTCACCGGGATCACCAGCACTGCGACGAAAGTTGTTCCCCAGTTCCGCAGAAAGGCGAACAAAATCACCACGGAAAGAAGTAAACCGATCAGGATCGAGTCGCGGACTGAGCTCATTGATTCGCGCACCAACAGCGACTGATCATAATAGGGAGTAATCGTTATGTCTTTGGGAATCTGCCCGCGCATCGCTGCCAGCTGCGCCTTCACCTCGTCCACTACCGCAACCGTGTTCGCATCGGGCTGGCGATTGATATTCAAAAGCACCGCCGGTTTACCAGGGTAAGCACTAACGAGGGTGTATTGCGGTTCAACTCCGGCGCCGACAGTCGCGATGTCAGCGAGGGTAACGGGCGCATTGTTGACGGTCGCCACTACAATCCCGCTTAGATCTTCGGGCTTTATGGCCTGGCCGCTTACCAACGCAAGTTCGAGCTGGTGGTTTTCCTCGATCAGACCCGGAGAGACGATGATGTTCGAGTTATGGACCGCATCGACCACCTGCTGCACCGAAACGTTGTGAGCGACCAGTCGTTCCGGATCGATCGTGACGTGAAATTCGCGATTCTTGCCGCCCGCCACACCTACGGTAGCTATCCCGGGCAGGCGAGCGAGCTGGGGACGAATGGTGTAGTTCGCGATGTCCCGCAGACTGGCCAGATCGCGGGTATCTGAGGTCATACTGTAGCCGGTTACGGGAAAGACCGCGAAAGTCAGCCGCTCAACGTGATCAATTCTGGCCGTTGGCGGCAGGGTCGAGGCCAGCTGCGAAAGGCGAGCCTGAACCAATTGCAGCGATTGGCGAATGTCAACGCTCCAGTCAAAGAACAGACTTATCTCTGAGGAACCGCGCGAGGTTTTTGACTTAATGCGTTGGATGCCGGGGATACCGTTCATCGCTTCTTCGATGGGACGGGTGACTGAGACCAGAGTTTGGGGCGCCGGCGCGACGCCGTTATCCACAATGATTACGATGCGAGGGAAATCAGTCGCCGGAAAAATCGCGATTGGCAATCGCCAGGCCGCATACAACCCGCCAGCGCAGATCAGGGCCACGAGAACCAGTACTGAGCGCGATTGATTTGATACCAGGCGGGCGAGATTCACATTTCTTCCTCTCGTTCAGACAGACTCCTGGAAAGAGATTCCGGCCATCAACATCCCGATTTTCCATTTTTCATTTGTCATTTTTCAGTTGCCATCTGCTGGACTCTTAAGTTGCTTCGTGTCACTTCGTGGATCGTGCGCCAGGCTGAATGAAGCACAATCCACGAAATCACACGAACACGAACGGCCAAAATAAAAGATGAGAAATGACAAGTGAAAAATGGAAAATATGTCGTTCAAAGCGCGTCACTTCTCCTCCGGCTTCTTCTCATCCGGTGCTGGTTCATCCTTGGCAACCTCGACCCTGGTGCCGTCAGCCAGAGAGTAATTCCCTTCAATCACAACTGTCTCGCCGCCCTGCAAGCCTGAAGCAATTTCCATCTTGTCGTGGGTGCGAATCCCGACGGTAACTTTGGTCTCGTGCGCGACTGAGGCAGCATCAACCACCATCACGGTGCCGTCGTTGGCATTGCTGGCATCAAGTGTCACCGCTGAGGCAGGAACCACAATCGCGTCGGTTTTCGAGTTGGCAGAGATGGTAACCTGGGCTGCTCCATTCGCTCGCAATTTGCCGGTTCCGTTTGCCAGCGTTACCCAAACTTCGACCGTGCGATTCGTCGGATCAGACGAACGGCTGAGTAAAGTGATCCGGCCCTTCATTTCTTCACTTGAAGTATCCGTAGGCAGAACCGTGGCCGGGTCCCCCACTTTAAGCTCTGGCGCGACGGTGTCGGCGAAGGGAGCTTTGACAATCACCTCGCTGATGTCGGCGATAGTCACAAGTTTTCCACCCGCCGACGCAAACTCACCTTCATATTGAAATTGGTCTGTGACGATGCCGGTGATGGGCGCGCGGATGGTGGCATAGCTGAGTTGCGCATCAAGGGTCGCCAGATGCTGTTGCGCCTGCGCAACCTTGGCAGCCGCCAGTGCGCGATCGTTGGGATTAAGCGACGTCGCGCGTAGCGTTATCGTTTGTTCAGCCAGGCGCAACTCATTTTCCGCCGTAGTCAGATCAAGCTGTGACGCTTCCAGATCCTTCTTCGAGATGCCACCTTGGTCATAAAGCACCTGACGGCGTTCGAAAGTGGCCCGCGCCGTGACGGCTTTCGCGCGCGCGTCCCGCAATGCCTTCTGGTCTTGCGCATTGGTCTGCGGAATCGTGCCGGTGGTCACGCTGCGCTCGTTGGCGCGTTCTTGATTTAACGCTGCGACCGCTTCGGCCCGCTGAGCTTGAAGATCCCTAGACTCAAGCACGGCGATGACCTCGCCCGCTCTGACGACCTTATTTTTCAAGAGCGCCATTTTCTTGATTTGGGCACTAATCTTGGCTCCGACATCAGACTTCTCTCGCGGCCAGATCGTACCGACCGCCACTATCTCGGCGGCGATGGCGTCCTTCTCGGCTTTGGCCACTTTAACGCTGACCACTGGCGACGGGGTCTCGTCAGCCACCGTAGCGCTTCTCCGGCGCCAGACCACTAACACGATAAGCAGAATCACAAGTAAGGCGAGCGACGAAAAGACAATCAGGAGATTTCGCCGCCGAGGAGTCATCGATCCACGACGAACCCGTGTTTGCTCGTAAGAGGTAAACACGTGAGCCGGCTCGCCGGTTTCGGCCGATTGCTTGTCCAAATCGTCTTCTGGCTTCATTGTCCTGTCGCTTGTCTAAGACGCCCGAGCGCCGTTTGATAATCGAATAATGCCTGGTAAAGGGCCGTGCGCTGGGTCACCAGCGTAGTTTGCGCATCGGTAACCTCGATGATCTGCGCTTCGCCAGCCCGGTAGCGGGCAATCGAAGCCGCTAAATTGTTCTGCGCCTCCAGTACCCCTTCCCGCGCCAGACGAACGCGCTCGGCCGCGCTGGCTGCCTGGGCCCGCGCCGCAAAAAACTGTTGCGTAAACCCGCGCAGGGCCATGGTGCGCTCGTTCTCTACTAACTGCACCCGTAGACGAGCCTGACGTTCTTTGCTTCTGGTTGAGCCCCAATCAAAGACGGGAATGGTCAGGCTCACCGCCGCCGATACTCCTGAATGCTCCTTGAGTCGCGGTCCCTTGAGCGAATCAGTGTCGAAGCCGCCATTCATTGAATACGAGAGCGCCGGCAAACGATCAGCGCGCACGATCTTAATGTCCTGTTTGGCCGCGCGCAGCTGTGCTTCAAGTTGCGTGAACTCAGGCCGGCGCGAAACATCACCAGGACTGAACTGCTGAACCTCGTTATCGATGGGCAGCACCAGGGCCAGATCCGTCGTACTGATCGGACTGGTGAAATCATAGCCGACCAGCACGCGCAGAGATCCGGCCGCAACTTCTTCGTTCGCGCGCGCTCTTTCCAGTTCATCGCGACGCACAATGGTTTGGAGATGCGCTCGCGTCAGATCGACCGGGGGAATTTCACCGCCGCTGAGAAGCAGCGCCGTAATGTGCTCAAACTCTTCGGCTGCTGCCAGGTTCCCTACTGCCGCAGTCCGTTGCGCGATCGCCAATGCCAATCCGTAATAAGCCTCAAGCACGGCCTGGGCCAATGCTCGGCGTGCGGCGTCAGTGCCGGCGTGCGCCGCTGCGAGCAGCGCACGATTCTTCGCCAGTGTCGCGCGGAGCTTACCGGCAATATCAAAGTCACCCGAGACATTCACCAGTGCCTCGTACTCGCTGATCGCATTGTTGGCGATAAAACTTGGCGCGCGCGGCGTGCCCGCGGGCTGTCCGAGGGCGGGCGAGGTGTAAATGTAACTCAGAGGCGCGCTGACCTTCGGCAGAAAAGCCGCTTGTGCCTGCTTCACATCCTCAGCCGCAATTCGTTCGTTCAGCCCCGCCTGCTGGAAACTCGACGCCTGCGCATTCGCCAGGCGTAACGCTTCGTCGAGTGTCAGCGGATTTACATTTTGGGGAGTCTGAATGCCCAGCGAAACGGGCGGCGCAGTTGATCCGGTAGCTGGTGTAGCGGCCGGAGTCGACGATGGGCCAGGCGCGCTGGGGATGGTGAAAGGCGTCGATTGCGGCAAGGGTGTCGCGTTAGAAGAGGGCGTAATCGATGGTGGCTTCGAGGAGGCGGGAGATTGCGTCGACGGAGTCGTTGGCCGAGTCGAAGTTGGCGGCGGTGTTTGCGCGCGCAGGAATCCACCGAAGCATGACAGCGCCGCAAGTGCTGATAGCAGGCGTACGCCCGCCTTCGATGCATTCCCCATAGATTCTTTCGAGATGGTCGGAGTATACGGACGTTTACCTTAATGGAGGATTAAAAAGTTCTTGAGATTCAGTCACGTTCGCACAAACCTTTCCCCAGCCGGGCGGGTAAATGAAAGCCGTTCGCTCCGGCTTCAGTTCTTGTCAACCGCCAAGGCGCCCGCGTCTGCGCTCTCGCGCTTGAGGATTAGTTTCCGCGCTTCGCGCTGGAGAATTGGCAAGGAAAAGCCAAAGCCCATGGCACCCATGATGCAAGCCATGCCGCCGGCAGCAAACGTTCTGCGCGCCGTAAACTGCTGCGCCAGCATGCCGACTACCACCGAGCCGAACGGCGCCAGACCGGATAGCATCATCGTCCAGATCGCCATGACCCGCCCGCGTAATTCGTCGGGAACGATTCGCTGCACCAGGGTGTTCGACGCATCCAATCCAGTCACCATCGTAAATCCGATCAGCAGCATTACGAGAACTGAGAGGGCGAATGAGTGTGAGAATGACAGCAGCACGAGGCTGCCGCCAAAGCCGGCGGCCGCCAGCGCCGCCCAATCACCAAGGGTGCGGACATTGCTAAACATGGCCAGGATCAGGGAACCAAAAATAGCTCCGATGCCAGACGCACCCATTAGCAGACCGAATTGGGTCGGCCCGCCGTGCAACATTTCTTTCACGTAGACCGGCATCAAAATCTCGTAACGCAATCCGGTGAAACTAATTAACCCGAGGAGCACAAGGAGCGCGCCGACGGGGCCCGTGTGACGAACGAAATTGAAAGCCTCAGCAACGCCGGCTCGAAAGTGCTGCGGTGTTTTTTTCCGGGCAGCGATTGATTTAATCATCAGCAGTCCGATAATAACCGCGAGATAGCTGAGTGCGTTCCCCAGAAAGCACCAACCTTCACCAACTCCAGCCACCAATAGTCCGCCGATTCCCGGGCCAATCGTGCGGGCACTATTGATCATCGAAGAGTTGAGCGTAACGGCGCTGATCAAGTCTTCTCTCGGGACCAGCTCGGCGACAAACGCCTGGCGCACTGGAAAATCGAATGCGTTAACGATGCCCATCAAAGCCGCGACCGTAAAGACGTGCCAGACCTGAACGCGCCCGCTGAGGGTAAGGGCCGCAAGTAAGAAGCTGAGCACCATGGGCGCGACCTGCGTGGCGAAAAGAATATGCTTGCGTGACTTTGAGTCAGCGACCACGCCGCTGATCGGCGCGAGCACAAAGATTGAAATCTGTCCGGAGAAGGCCACCAAACCCAGTAAAGCGGCCGAACCAGTCAAACGATAGACGAGCCACGCCTGGGCGATTGTCTGAATGTAGTTGCCGACAATCGAGATCAGCTGGCCACCAAGGAAGAGTTTGAAGTTTCGATACTTCAGCGCCTGCAAGGCCGAGGAAAGCCTGCGCCTGGTTCCGATCTTACTGTTTGGCTGGGTTCTCAAAATGCCGATGCCGTCGCCAGAGTCAGAACTTCAAACCGATCCCCGAACGCACCATTGTGTTGCTGGCGAAGTTGACATGGGGATCGTAATAGAGCTTCCAGAACCAATGCGGCCGATCATAGTAAACTCCCAGGCCGACACTGCGAATGAACTGGCCGGAGTCAGTATGTCCCGACTTGAAAACGCCATCGAAGGTAATGCCGTTGTTGGCGTTCAGCTTGTGCCGCCACACAACGTGAGTGTTCTGTTGTTCAGTGTGCAGCCGCACGTCAAAGATCGTAAAGCCCTGAATGCGATCGTAGCTGCTGATCGTATGTCCTATGCCGAGCTGCACCGACTCACTGGGATCCCAAAAGAGATCGAAGAAAGCCTTCAGGTTTGTGCGCGACACTCCGGCGATCGCAAAAGTCTTTCCGGAACCCAGCTCGGTATAGAGCGATCCTGTTAGGGCCCTGGTGGTCGAGACTTCCACGGTGGGAACAAAATGAAACCAGGCTTTCCTGTGGATCATAAAACCCTGCGATCCAGACAGTAAACGGTCCCAGCTGGTGTCGCAGGTTGAGATCGAAAGCCTGGTGCCCGGGTGTAAAGTAAACGCCGAACGTTAGCTTGGATTTATACTCATCGGCTTTCTCAATCGGGTCGCGGTCTACTTTTTTTGAATCTTCAGACGATGATTGATTAGGCGTTGGAGACGGCTCAGGGGTAACTGTGCTTTGTGCCGCGATAGTCGCACTGAGCAGAAGCAGAATGCCGTTGAGCAGTATGATTCTAGCCAAGAGCATTCCGCGCAGTCCTTCACTCCATCTATGGAAACTGGTCGACAGTTTTGGCTTTACTAGCCCCACGTCAAAACTAACGCTACGGCTGCGACGAACATTACCACAGTAGTCGTCCATCCCAGCAGGTTGGACCAGCGGCCATTTACTCTGTTTCCCATGATTTGCCTATTGTTTGCGACCAACATGATCACTACCAACAACGGCGGCGCCAGAAAGCCATTAATGATCGCGGCCAGGAACAGCGCTCGAATCGGATTGATGCCCAGGAAGTTAATCAAAACTCCGATCAAGGTAGAAACGATAATCACGCCATAGAAGAGTTTGGCCCGAGACGGTTTTTGATTGAACCCATATCTTCCGCCCATGGCCCCGGTCACGGCGTAAGCGCTGGAGCCCGTCAAGACGGGCACCGCCAGCAATCCACTGCCAATCAGACCGAAGGCAAGCAGAATTGATGCGCCTCTGCCGGCCAAAGGCTCTAATGCCTTCGCCGCATCAGTGGCAGACTGAATGTTGGTCTGGCCCGTTTTGAAAAGTGTGGCCGCCGTCGCCAGGATGATGAAGTACATCACCGCATTCGAAAGCAGCATGCCGATATTCACGTCCCAGGCAGCGTATTTCAGTTCCGCGTCCGTCGCGCCCCGGCGCTGCCCCCTGGTCACGCGGCCGAAACTGATTTCTTCTTCGACTTCCTGATCCGCCTGCCAGAAGAAGAGGTAAGGAGAGATGGTCGTACCGAGGATCGCCACTAATGTAGCCAGGAAAGTCGCATCGAACCTTAACGTTGGAATAAACGTCGCCTTCAGCACAGAAACCGCGGCGGGCTTTGCGAAAAATGCGTTAGCCACTTGAACGTCCTGGCGATTAGCCGGTACGAGCCCCAAATTTGAAGGGCCAGAATGATTAGGGCGATCGGCAAGACCAACACGACGATAGGAATCGGTACCAGAAGATTGATCGCCGCGGCGATGGCCCCAATGTCTGCTCCGGCGTTGATAGTATTAGCGATGAGCAATCCAAAAACAGTGAGATAGAGCAGGTTCCTCGCATAGTGCCGTCGCAACACCGAAGCCAGGCCGGCGCCGCTGACCATTCCTATTCTCGCGCAGGTGAGTTGTACCGAAGCCATCAATGGCCAGGTGAAAAGAGCGGTCCAGAGCGTAGTAAAGCCTAAAGACGCTCCGGCCACCGCGTACGTGCCGATCCCTGAAGGATCATCGTCGGACGCGCCGGTGATTAGTCCTGGTCCCAGTACCTTTAGAAAGCGTCTGATCGGATTTCGTTCCAGCAGCATGGCCGCTTCGAGGGAGCCAGTGCCGCCGGCAGGATCGACGTGAGGAATAACCGGAGCGCCCTTGTCCGGCGCCGAATCAGTTTGTTCATCACGAGACATTACTTTTGCCTCCGCCCTCCGATTTGCGCAATGGTACTGGCAAATAATAGCAAAGAGAAATCCGGTCGGGTCGTAGTTTGCGGCCGTCGCGGTGATGCAGTCATTACTGCTGCTGATTTATTAGCGCGGCTCGAGGATATAACCTTCACCGCGGCGGGTGTGGATTAGTTTGACGGGATGCTGCTCGTCGATCTTCTTGCGCAGCCGGTTGACGTAAACCTCGATGGTATTTGAGAAAGGATCAAACGATTCGTCCCAGACGTGGGCCGCGATCTCGGCCCGCGAAACCAACTGTCCGGCGCGCCGCACCAGATACTCGAGCAAAGCGTATTCCTTCGCGGTGAGTTCGATTTCACGCGCAGCGCGAGAGACTCGATGACTGGCCCCATCAAGCAGCAGGTCCTCGAGTTGGACCAGATCCTGATGAAGTTGCGGTTCGCGCCTGAGCAAAGCCCTGACGCGTGCCAGCAGCTCGCGGAAAGCGAACGGCTTCGTTAAATAATCGTCCGCGCCGGCATCAAGTCCGGTAATTCGATCGTCTATCGTGGCGCGGGCTGTCAGCATCAGGACCGGCGTGGCATTGCCGCGGGCGCGCAACTCGCGACAGACCTCAAATCCATCCCGCCCGGGCAGGAGCACATCGAGCAGGATCAGATCGTAATCGTTAATTTCGGTTTGATAGAGCGCTGCATTGCCATCGACGGCAATATCAACTGCGTAGGAGTGCTCGCGCAAACCTTTCGCCACAACTTGCGCCATGCGCGGCTCGTCTTCTACCAGTAGGATTCGCAAATTAGTTGTAGTACAGGCTGCCAGCCTGTACATTGCGTAGCACAGGCTGGCAGCCTGTGCTACAGAATTACCTGATCCGCAGATCGAATGGCAACATATAAATCGCCTCGCCACTCCGGGAGCGGTCAAGCAACTGGGCGTACCGCACAGCGCGCCGGACATCAACCGGCATCGCGTCAAGAATCGCGGCCTGTTGCTTAGCTTGCGCACTGGTCGAGTCGCTGTCGCCTTCGTCACCACTGTTCATTAGTTGTTCAAAGAAGCCTGGGGGCTTTGGCATGATGACTCGCTGGATGCTCTGGTCAGCCGGAATCCTGGCAAGTTGCTTGGCGACCTCAATGGCCTTATCAAGTCCGCCGTATTCATCAACCAGTCCTCTCTCTTTCCCCTGACTGCCGGTCCAAACACGGCCCTGACCGATCGAATCGATGTAGCTTTTCTCTTTGCCGCGGCCCTTCCCCACCTTCGAAATGAAGTCGTCATACGTTGAACCGAGAAACCCTTGCCACTTCTCGCGTTCGCTGTCGCTGAATTTCTCAGTCTCGCGGAACATGCCGGCGTTCTTGCCGCGCAGCACATATTCGTTGGTCACTCCAATCCAGTCATAGAATCCTTTAACGACCGGCTTGCCGCCCAGGACACCGATCGATCCGGTAATCGTTGAAGGCTCAGCCACGATCTTGTTTGCATTACAAGCGATATAGTAACCGCCCGAAGCGGCCACATCGGCCATCGAAACCACGACCGGCTTTTTCGCCTTGGCTGACTCAATCGCGCGCCAGATGATATCGGAGGCCAGTCCCGATCCACCTGGACTGTCTATCCGCAAGACGATCGCCTTAATGTTCTTGTCATCGCGAGCTTCGCTGATCGTCTTCACCAGTGAATCCGATCCGATCGTTTCTTCACCTGAGCCGCCGAAAGTGGATCGGCCGGAAACGATATCGCCGGTGGCATAGACAACCGCGACTCGCTCGCCTTTATTCAGCCCCAGGGACTCCTGTGAAATCTGCCGATAGTCTCCTGCTTTGGCAATAGCCAGGTCGTCACTGTCTTTGTAGCCGAGCCGCTTCTTCAACTCTTTCTCGACCTCGTCGCGATAAAAAGTGCCGTCGATTAATCCGGCTTCTTTCGCTTGCTCTGCTGTGTACGGGGCGTTATCGATTAGCGCCTTCATGGCGTCCGGCGTTTTCGAACGGGCCCTGGCAATCCCTTCGATATAGCGGCCATACAAATCGTCGAGCAGAGAGTTAATGAATTCGCGATGGGCGGGCGTCATCTGTTTTTGGGTGAACGTGTCCGCCGCGCTCTTGTATTTCCCAATCTGGTAAATGTCGGGATAGATGCCCAGCTTGTCGAGCGAGCCGCGGAAAAACATCACGTCGGCGGCCAGACCAATCGTGAATAGTTCACCCGGCGGCGGCACAAAAATCTTGTCGCAGGCGGTGGCAATGTAATAGTCCTTGTTGAGGCCAGTCTCCATATAGGCGTAGACGGGTTTGCCGGAGGTCCGAAAATCTTCAATTGCCCCGCGAATCTCTTCCGACTTGGCCCAGCCCGCTTCGGACATGTCGATGTCCAGCAACACGGCCGAGATGCGCTTATCGGCTTTCGCTTTGCGGAATTGTGTCATGAGGCTGCTGAGAGATTGCGGCTGCCCGCCGAAGAGCCGTCGAAACGGATCGTCGGGAACATAGTCGGGTAGCGCTCCCGAGATTTTGAGTGCGAGCACGCTGTTGTCCCGAATCGATGGCCGACTCCCGCGCACCGCGGAAACGATGATCGCGATCCCAACGACGCAGATTAGTATGAGACCGAGCAGAATGCCTCCGATGGTGAGCACGACTTTGCGAGTGGTTGACATTGCCATAAGCGGTTTTCCTGTTATTTCTCTAAGAATTCTGACTGATTGTGAGTACGAGCAGAGGGCCGAAAAGGTTTTAAGTAGCCAGCGATTCCGATGTGGCGCAGTTTATAGGTCCCAGGTCGAATTGGTACTATTTCTTATTCTTAACGATCCATCCGCCGCCAACAACCTCAACCCCGCGATAAAAGACAGTCGCCTGCCCCGGGGTAATCGCGCGCTGCGGCTCGTCGAACTTCACCTGTACACGGGCGTCGAGCAAAGGAGTAATCGTGGCCGGCTCGGCCGTATGACGGTAGCGAACGCGCACTTCGGCGCGAACGGGTTCGGCTGGATTAGCGAAAGCGATCCAGTTAACACCGGCCGCCGTGAATTCGTCGCGTAATAATTCTTCCTGGCTACCGACGACGATGCGATTGTTGTCCGAGTCGATTCCCGTAACGTACAGCGGCTGCGCGCTGGAAATACCAATACCGCGGCGCTGCCCGATGGTGTAGTGATGGATGCCGGCGTGCTCGCCGACCACCTCGCCGCTCGTGCTCACAATTTCACCCGCGCCCGGCAAACGTTCAGTTTGATCGCCGGCGGCAAGATAGCGGTCGATGAATCCCGCATAGTCGCCATCGGGAACAAAACAAATCTCCTGCGACTCAGACTTCTCAGCCACGGCGAGTTCGTTGCGGCGCGCGGCCGCTCGCGCATCTGGCTTGGACATCTCACCCAGCGGAAACATCGAACGCGAAAGCTGATCCTGCGTTAATTCCCAAAGAAAGTAAGACTGATCTTTTTGCGGATCGCGTCCGCGCAAGAGCCGGTAGCGGCCGTTTACCGAATCGAACTCAACTCGCGCGTAGTGACCGGTCGCAACTTTCTCGCACCCCAGGCTGAGGGCCAGACGATCCAGCGAGGCAAACTTCAAACGGCTGTTGCAGGCGACGCAGGGGATCGGCGTCTCGCCATTCAGATAACTGGTAACGAATGGCTGCACCACGTCGCGCTCAAACTCGCGCTCGAGATTGAGCACATAGAACGGGAAGCCCAACTCTTCGGCGACCCGGCGAGCATCGTAAACATCATCAAGCGAACAGCAACGCGAAGGCAGCGACTCGCCGTTTTCGTCCACACTGATGCCGCGGTTCTGGTTCCACAACTGCATCGTAAAGCCGACCAGTTCATGGCCTTGCTCTTTCAGAATTGCCGCGGCTGCGGAGGAGTCCACGCCGCCAGACATTGCTACTGCGATTTTCATCAGTTTCGAGTTAGTTGCCCCGATGCTCTAGAATACCGTAGAACGGTGTGTGAGTCAGGTGAAGACCGGCGTCATTGGAAGGGAGAGTCCGGAATGTTGAGGAACTTCTCTATCATTACCTGGGTACTGCTCTTATGCCTGACAATCGTCAGTGCCGGACCGCTTCAGGAAAAGCGACTTGAATTCACATTACAAAAAGCACCCTGGACGCTCACTATGCCAGCAGATGACTTTCGGATGGCTCAAAAACAGATGAAGCAGGATGGATTCGGAGCATATTTCTACCTCATCGACAAAACGCAGGGCGTCAATCTGTCGATGTATATTGAACCTGTGAAAGACTGCAAAGACAGTAGGTCATGCCGCGATATGGTGTGGAAGCTGGGAAACCCCGCTTGGGTGAACCCGAAAAACGTAGTGCAATCTGAGCTTGGGGACGTGAGTTTCGTCGAATTTCTGATACCGTCTTTTCAGGGCATGCCCGTTCGACAGCAGAATATGTATGCAGAGTTCGTAGTGGATGGCTTCTGGGTTGACTTGCACTTGTCCAAGACCGATTACAAACCTGAGGACCACAAGTTGTTCGAACGGATAATCAAATCGATAAAATTCGAACCGAAGAACTCAAAGACATAACCATGCCTGAACGCGCTATCGAAGAATACCGAATCGCCGACGAGCCGTATTACCTGCCCGTCGATCATGAGGTCGATCTGTTCGCGGCGGCACACGCCGCGCACCTGCCGGTAATCCTGAAAGGTCCGACCGGCTGTGGCAAGACACGCTTTGTCGAGCACATGGCGTGGCGGCTCGAACGGCCGCTGATCACCGTCGCCTGTCATGAGGACTTGTCCGCTACGGACCTGGTCGGACGCTTTCTAATCGAAGGTGAGGAGACTGTCTGGCATGACGGGCCGCTGACTTCGGCCGTCCGTCACGGCGCGATTTGCTATCTCGACGAAATCGTCGAAGCGCGCAAAGACACAGTCGTGATCATTCACCCGCTTACCGATCACCGCCGCCGGCTTCCTATTGAAAAGCGGGGCACGATACTGGAGGCGCCCGCCGATTTCATGCTGGTGGTATCCTACAATCCCGGCTATCAATCAATCCTGAAGGATTTGAAGCAATCAACTCGCCAACGTTTCGTGGCGATCGATTTTGATTACCCGCCGGCCGAGTTGGAGGCCGCGATCGTCGCGCGCGAAGGCGGCATCGACGAAGGCACGGCGCGTGATCTGGTTTTGATTGGACAAAAGGTGCGCAACCTGCGCGGTCATGGTTTGGAAGAAGGAGTGTCGACGCGCCTGCTGATTTATGCCGCCCAATTGATCGCCCTCGGCATCCCGCCCACTCGAGCCGCCGAGGTGGCAATGTGCTCACCAATCACCGACGATCGAGATTTACAGAGAAGTATTCGCGAGATCGTGACGACGGTGATTTGAAGTGACCAACGAACCCCAAAACGACAATCCAGACGAAGCCTTCGAAGAGGAGATCGATGAGAGGCTGCGCTCAATCAAGAGTCCAACTGAGCGCCGAACTCTTGCCGGTCTGCTGCGCGAGATTAGTCATCTGCCGCTTGAGCAGACTCGCGCCGCGCTGGAAACGAGCGCGGCCATTGCCGGAGTATCCTTGCGCGCCGGCATTGAATTCCTGCGCGCCGCGCCCGGTGTCGCACAAGTGCTCGAACCAACGGAACTCCGGGCCTGGGGCGAACTCGGCCGGCGTTTGACGATGGGCGACGTAGAAAACGGGGTCAGCTTTTTTGCCGCCGGTGTCGGCGATTTCAGCAGTGTACCAACGGGC